>OGLT01000943.1_pt1 | contig 17958 bp, 18 predicted proteins | sample 1572911 | NCBI WGS metagenome assembly OGLT01 (sample SAMEA2582014, study PRJEB24529) | metagenome | biome: Human gut stool | place: China | collected 2011 | reverse complement strand
AAGGATGCATGGCGAATCACCTGGGTGTCTTTCTGGTAGGAAAAACAAACATCCTTTATTTCTACATTGAAATCTGAAAGGACTGCCTTTTCTCCGCCCTGAAGTTCATGATTCTTGATTTCACCAATCCGGGCAATTCTTGCGTCCAAATAAAAGATTTCCGTCAGATAGAGCAAAACACCACCCATGGCCCCGCTGAGTTTCGCCGCCATAATAATATAGCCCAGAAGAATCAGGATACTTACCTGACCGGAGGCGAGCATTGAAAGGCCAACAGTCGCCGTGATTCCAATAGGAAGAATAGATAAAGTCTGGCCGATTGTAACAGGAATCGTCTGGGTGATCTGAGCTTTCCATTGAAGATTTTCTGACTCATCCAACTGCTGGTCCATTTGAGCTTCTACTTTTTCTTTCAACCCATAGCTTTTAATTTCCTGATTCAGTTCGATTGCATTCTGAAAGCTTTCGGAAATATCTCTCAACTTATCATAATGTTTATTTACATCTCTGACCTGCAGTTTCTTTGTCAGGAAAAGAACCGAAGCAGAAGTAAGAACGGGAAGCAATACACAGAGACCTAATTTCCAATTCATGATCAGAAGGGCTACGCTGATAACCAAAAAGTAAATTGCAAACCCTATGGAATTAGCCACTGCGTTCGCAAAAGCATGCTCAATCGAAGCCACATCTGCCATGATTGTTTGAGCAAGGTCAGACAAATTGTGCTTTGAAAAATAGGATAGGGGCAGTTTGGAAAGCTGTTCCGCCAGATCAATTCTTAAATTTGCAGATTCCTGGTAGGTTTCATCATAGGTCGTTTTATAGTTATAGTTAATAACTAAGTACATCACCAGGGTCGCTGCCAGCATAAACAGGAGATATACCACCGGTTTCCCGGCATTTCCATTCAACAGCCTGTCTGCAAACAGAAAAACACAGATCATCGGCGGTACAAAAGAAACATAATAGAGAAAGAATGACCAGATTGATTTTGCAAGGCCCTTCACACCCGAATCACTCAGCTGGAAGGCTCTTTTTAGATATGTCTTTATCATGCCAACCTCCACTGATTTGCCTTGCAGTATACATCCTGAAAATCCTTATAACGTCCATTGCAGGCCATCAGTTCATTGTGGGTTCCCTGTTCCACAACTTTTCCATTCTGGACAAACAGGATCTGGTCTACATTCTGAATAGAGGACAGCCTGTGTGCAATCATGATAACTGTTTTGCCCCTCATCAGTTTTTGGAAAGCCTGCAGCAACTCGTATTCATTTTCCGGATCTGCAGCTGCAGAAGCCTCATCCATAATGACGATATTCGCATTCTTTAGAATAGCCCTTGCAATGGCGATCCTTTGCACCTCACCACCGGAAAGGTATACGCCCTTTGCCCCTATGACGGTCATCTCCCGCTGGGGGAATTTGTCAAGGATGGATGTGCAGTTCGCTGCGTCAAGTGCATCCATAATCTGCTGCCGTGTTGCCTGAGGATTTCCGATTCGGACATTTTCGTAAATTGAGGTCTTTAGTAATTGACTGCGCTGGAAAACAAATGCGATGTTCTGAATGAGAGCTTTTTCAGAATAACTCTGAATGTTCTTTCCACCAATCAGAATTTCGCCGCCATCGACAGGATAAAAACCTGAAATCAGCTTTGCAATGGTAGATTTTCCTCCCCCGGAAGACCCGATGAGCGCATAAGTTTTATTCTGATGAAGTGTCAGGCTGAAATCCTTCAGCACGAAGTTGTCATCATACTTAAAGTCAACATGACGAAATTCAATATTGAAATCTTGGAAGGTCTCTTCGTTTCCATGTGGAAGCTTTGCCTGATCCATAGAAGTAGTCAGCTCATCAAGCTGATTCAGCGTATTTTGTGCGCCAAAGTTATCCTGCCCCGTAAACATGATCGATGTGAAAGAAGTAAATACAGCTCCGGAGAACACAGCAAAGAAAACAATCTTTGCCAGGATTAGCATAGCAGGTTCTCCATAGCTGATGAATACAACTGCGGCTGGTACAGCAAAAGCATAAAACACGTTGAACAGAACCTGGAATCCAACGTAGGGATTCTTACAGCTGAGGCTATACTGATAGACGTACTGTTTGTACTCTTTGATCGAGTTAATCAGAGTTTTGTAATACTGTACAGTTACACCGAAGATTTTTATGATCTGCATTCCTCTGACATATTCTACTGTTGCCGCACTCATTTTTTGAAGCGCCGCTGAATAGCCAGACAGAAATTCAGTACCACCGGACATTTTACGATACTGAAGAACACCAATCACAGTTGTAAGGATCAGGAGAATACCAAGGCGATAGTCTATTGCAAACATCAGCACAAACATTAACACCGGCGTCATAACAGCAGTGACGTTGTCCGGAATCAAATGGGCCACTGTTTTGTGTGTTTCCGCTGCGTTATCATCAATAATTTTTCGAATCTCTCCAGAGCTGTTATGGTCAAAAAAGGAAGAAGAGGCATCCAATAATTTATGAAGCCCATTTTTCCTTAAGTTTGTTTCAAGCCGGAAGCCTAAGTAGTGGGAACACGTTGCCGATGCAATGTTGAGAATGCCTCGTAAAATCATAAGTATGACTACAATAATTGCGTCATACATAGCCTTCTCATATACGGGAATAACCAGAATAGACACAATGGACTGCCACAGAAACCAATATGCTCCCATATATGAGCAGACGGCAGCGGCAGATAGCGCCATGGAGAAATATGCCAAAATTCTTTTATCTGGGACATAATGAAATAGTTTTTTATATAAACTGCGCATTGACTTCAAATATACACCTCTTTTTGCTTAAAAACGGTTTGACATACATCAACTCTTTCATTATAATTAGTTGTAGATAACTGTAAAGGGCAAAACAGATATAAAGTCCAAACAAGGTGTTAATAAATCTAAACGAGGTATCTTTGGGAGGAGCCAATGATAGAAGTTAAACGAGATGATTTCTTTGTTGAATCGATAAAGAATCCAATAGAGTACGGAACATATTATAAGATCAACCCAAAATATGGAACCGGATTTCAATGGACGAGTGAGGTTCACCACGATTTCATCATTACAGTGACAGATATAAGATTTAACCAGGAAACTATGGTCGGAGAACATATTGGGTCTGGTTATGTACTTGCTCTCTATATTAGTGGCGCAGGAGATGAATTCTATCCGTATCAAAATATTTCTCCGAATACATTGCGCTGCTATGAACCATCTGAAAAGTATAAAGCTATTTATCATCCTCAGATTCCATTAAGATGTATTACCGTGCAGGTTGACCAGGAATTTATTGATCAGTATCTCCAGGAAATTTCCGGTGATCTTGAAGTGAACTTTTCTGATTTTTTCAAAGAAAAAGGGAAATTCTATTTACCAAATGTTAATCATGCTATGCAAAGCCTATATGAGTATCTGCTTTCCATGAAAGCGTCCAGAATTACAGTAGAAGCAAAAATATATGAAATCATCTCTTATCTTGCTTCATATTTGAAAGAAAACAGACTAAATGAAGAGAATGGCCAGCCCATTAACAAAACAGATTTGCAGGCATTAGCTGAACTAACGCATTACATGGACGAACATTACAGTTTTAATATTACGTTGCAGACGCTTTCCACCATTGCATGTATGAGTGAAAGCAAAATGAAAAAGCTATTTAAGTCAGTTTATAATATGTCCATTACTGAATACATTCAGAGGAAAAGGATCTCTGTAGCCGAGCATATGCTTATTCAGACCGACCTCACCATTGCGGAAATTTCAAGAATTGTTGGATACTCCAACCCCAGTAGATTGATTGAAATATTCAAAAGGTATTATGGATTTACTCCCTCAAAATACAGAAAATAAAAGTGTTATACTAATTTGGATATACCAGTTATCTTCCCTGTAGGAATCGTTATTTCTTTTTCACGGACCGCAGTTCAATATATCCGCGATTGCCGCGGGGTTCCAACTGAATACGGGGATTGCTGTCATCCCAACAGTAGCCGATGATGTCGGGATCATATCCGTTCATGGCCTGCTGTACTGCAGAGATCGCATCGCAGTACGGTCTGTATAGATCGGCAGGACAGCGTCAGCTCGTACAATCTGATTTGATCATACCCACAGTCGCTTTGGCTGTGGGTATTTTCTGTTTGAACTTCAAAAGCTTTGCAGAACGCAAGGAGCCTAATGCCAAATTCAGTATGTCACCAACTATGAGGAAAACATCCTTTAGAGAAAGGTCAAAACTCAAATGATTCGGCACGGAAGATGAACAGTGCCCTTTTGCGATGCCGCTTCCGAAAGATTGCAGCTTCGCCCCTTAACGAAGACTTTAAGTTAAATCTGTTATACTGCTGCAGTCCCCTCAAAAATACAGACAGGAGAAAAAATTGACCGTATGATGAAAAAAAGATATTTCGCTATTCCCATTCTTGCAGTCGCACTGCATTTTTTGCTGTCCAATCTGTTGTATTTCCTTGTGGAAAGACTCGTTTTGGATGTTTTTCATATCTCCCCGCAGCAATTTATGAACTACTCATATTGGGGCGAGATTTTGATCTACGCTGTTCTTATCCTCGTATTCTTCACGCTCTATAAGCTGCTTTGGAGGAAAGAGATAAGTGAACCGCGCACAGCGACAAATTTCAAAGATGTGCTCGGCAGTCTGGTCGTGGGATTTGGCATTTGCGGGATCTCCGGTCTTTGGATCATGCTGGCAGAACAGCTTCCCTCACTTCAAAAAAGCGTTGAGGCAATGAACGCCGGTGCTGAAAATATTGCCGGTGGAAATGCATTTGGAACATTTATGATTGCGGTGATTGCTGCACCTATTGTAGAAGAAATTCTATTCCGCGGCATTGTGCTTCGCTCCATGCGGAAATTCGCCCCAGCTTGGGCCTCGATTCTAATATCATCTGTACTCTTCGGCGTTTATCACCTGAATATCGTGCAGGCTGCCTATGCCACCCTTATGGGCATTGCCGCAGGAATCCTTTACGAGAAGAAAAGGAACCTGCTGTTTCCCATCCTCGTGCATTTCGCAAACAACCTCATTACTATGCTGCAGGGCTTTGCGCCATCCGAAGTGAATGAACTGATCAGCATTTTTATTCTGATCATGATCGCTCCAGCAGGGTATGTCGTCTGCCGTTCACTCAGACAGGACAAAAGAGCAGATAGCATGTAAGGCTTTTATATAATGTATAAAGCATACAGCGGCACAGCTCTCTGTGCCGCTGTTTTTATATCTTCGTAACAGATTCAGCATGGAAAAAGGAACCGGGGCACAGTAAGCAGTGCCAAAGCCGCGGCAGCCCATCTTATCTGACCAGGTATTTCCACAGGAATCTGGTCCATCTCCATGGTCGCCGGCCAAGGAAGCGGGTACACACGGTCGAAATGACCGGCCCCAAGCCTCCAAAGATATTCAATGACCACAGGGCTTGTGTATGAGGAACACAACCCCTGTGGTCAACATATCCAGGACGAATATCCATTATGACGGCAAAAAGCAGAAGTCACGTCGGCGGATCAAAACCACACCTTTGCAGATACTCGACCACGCGCTCCCTTATCTGCTGTTATGGCAGTCGCCTATGCACTGTGCGGTTCGTTGCATCTTCACATATGCCCTCAGAACAGGTGTCACACATGTATTCGCGAAGCTTTCCGCAGTAGAGCAGTGTGTGCGGCATTCTATCCTCCTGTTTTTTCTGCGAAACTTATCCAATCTATGAAAAAGACCCTTCTTCCGCCCTTTGCGTCAGGCGGGACAGCGCACAGACTGCGTACATATAGCCTGCAAGGATCAGCGGTGCCGGCAGCCCGTAAAGCAGCGGCGCCGGAATGATACGCCAAAACAGCTTGAGCACACCGATCTCCGCGCCGTAGGTGAAGAAGTAGTTCGCCTCCGGGCAGAGCGTGAGGCGTAACAGGAGATTGATAAGATGAGCGCCTACGGCAAGCAGGCCAAAGGTCTTGAGGATCCGCGGGATATCCCTGGGGTCGGGGCGGTAAAAGCCCAGCGTCGCCAGACTCAGGCCGCAGACAACAAGGATTGCGTGGGTCACATAGTAGCCGAAAATTCGCGGCATTAACAGCGAAAAGCCGGAGAACAGAGGCTCCGGGAAGAGCAGTGCCATCAGTGCGCCAAGGGGCGCTACAAAGAAGGAAAAGCCCATGATCGAGCGGTTTCTCTTCCACACGCCCAGCGGGATCAGAAACAGATTGATGTTGCACAGGTGCAGCGGCAGCTCATTGAAAATGCTGAAGCCATTGGGATAGTACGCACGGATATACGCTGCGTCCATGGACAGCGAGAGCTTGTAGCCGGCAAACAGCGCGAGATTAAAAAAGCAAACGCCGATCAGATACCGGGAGCGCCGTGCTTCCGGTTTTCCGCGCAGCAGCAAAAATAGGAGCAGCGCCGCCGCTGCCGTAAGCAAAAGCAGAAGCAAATGCAGCCCGCGAAAGGGCGTTATAGAAAATTCGTTCATTTCACACGCCGGAATTCCTTTCCGGTCTTCTCCTCAAGAAATCGTTTGCATTCCTCCACCGTCCCGCCGGTAAGGGTACGCTTGTCCAGGGGCTGCGCGAACCGCTTTTTCATCAAAAGGATCATGTAGTCCTGCGACTCCGCCATGGCGTCGATCAGCTCATAGCGGAACGTGGAGGTGGTGACCTCCGTAATGACGGTATAGGACTCCTCGCCGAACACGATATGATAGTCCTTTGTGCCTGCCAGCGTGTTTTTGCAGGCGATCATGCCGTTGAACCGATCCTGAAACAGCAGAACGGACAGCAGCATCACCTCTACCAGCAGGGAAATCACCGTGCCGGCATCAAGCGTAAAAGGCTCTCCGTCGAATGGGATCAGCAGCAGAGCGTTGATGAAAAAGACGCTCCAGTCGAAAATGGCCCAAAGGATGCTGCGTTTTCGCCGCAGCACCTTGCGCATCGCGCGGGAGGCTATGGTCATAGAACGATTCGTGATGTCGCTGTGAATTTCAAAAGTCATGCATATTCTCCATCGTTGATCATTTCTGTTTTTGCAGCCTATCTGGTTCCTTGCAGAAGTGTTCCGTCCAGAGCAGGGTATTTATAGACTATGTTATCATAACAGGAATAAAGTTTATGTCAAGTCTTCCTATTCTCCCTGACATCGTCACGCTTACTATGTAGTCAGCGCTATCGCGGCATCACGCCAGCCTTGCGTTCACCAGATGGTACCATGTCATCCCGTTTTCCTCATAGGACTGAAATTCACCGATGACGGTGATCTCCGCCCCCAGCTCCGGGTAATCCTCGGGGTAGGTAAGATCACCCTCCGGCACGAACTCCATGCCCTCGGCGCAGCAGGCGGTGGCGTCGGCGATAATGCAAGCATAAGCCACGGGGTCAGGCTGCAGCACGCCGTCTGTCACGAGCTGATAGATGGAGAACGTCCCTTTTGCCTTGACGGTCTTGCCGAAATAATGCACCGGGTCATTGTAGAGCATATTGTAGACCTCGGAGTAGACCATGGTGCTGCTGAGCACCGTCAGATCCACATCCACGCCGTCTGCGGAGGATTGCAACTGCTCAGATTCCTCTGGGGATTGCTGATCTTCCGGCGTTGGAATGCTCTCAGTCGATGCAGACGATTCTTCATTGGAAGAAGATGCGTCATTTCTTGCGTCCTTCTCGCTGTCTTTCCCGCAGGCGCAGAGGGATGCCATCATGCAGACCACCAGCAGTAGGCAGAAAAGCCGTTTCATCCCGCTTCCCCTCCCCTTGCACGGCCGATAGTCGAACAAATCAAAAATGCCAGAATATCCACCGCCACGATGGTGGAACCCACCGGCGTCCCCGCCAGAATGGAGACAAGAATCCCCAGCGCCGCGCAGCTTACTGACAGCACGGCCGAGCAGACCGTCACCGTGCGGAAGCTCTGGAAAACACGCATGGCGGACAGCGCCGGAAAGATCACCAGCGCGGAGATCAGCAGCGAGCCGACCAGATTCATCGCCAGCACGATCACCACGGCAATGATGACGGCGATCAGCAGATTGTACAAATCCGCCTTTGTGCCCACCGCTTTGGCGAAGTCCTCGTCAAAGGTCACGGCAAAAATTTTGTTGTAATAGAGCAGAAACACCGCCACGACCACCACGGACAGTCCCGCGCACAGCAAGACCTCGCTTTTGGACAGTGTCAGAATGGAGGTGGAGCCAAACAGTGTGCTGCACACATCGCCGGAGAGGTTGGACGAGGTGGAGAAGAGGTTCATCAGAAGATATCCGATGGCCAGCGCCCCCACAGAGATCATGGCGACGGCGGCGTCGCCCTTGATCTTCGTGTTCTGCCCGGTGCGCAGGAGCAGCACGGCGCAGACCACTGTGACGCCCAGCGTCAGGGGCATATCGTCCGTCAGTCCCAGCACGGCGGCGATCGCCATCGCGCCGAAGGCCACATGGGAAAGCCCGTCGCCGATGAAGGAAAACCGTTTCAGCACCAGCGTCACGCCCAAAAGCGACGAGCACAGCGCGATCAGCACACCGACAATAAGCGCATAGCGCACAAAGGGATAGGTCCAGTAGAACGCGAGTTTTTCAAAAATCACCGTCATTTCGCCCCACCACCCTTCTGCCATGCCTGTGAAAACTCGTTCAGGTAGGCCGCCTTCGTACCGAAGAACACCGAGTCCCCGATGTGCAGGATGTGGCTTGCATATTGCAGCGCCGCGTTCAGGTCATGGGAGATCATCACAACGGTGATACCATCTTCGTAATTGAGCTTTTGAATGAGTGCATACATTTCCGCCGTCACCTTTGGGTCAAGGCCGGAGACCGGCTCGTCCAGAAGCAGCATTTTTCTGGTAGCGCACAGGGCGCGGGAGAGCAGTACCCGCTGCTGCTGGCCGCCGGAGAGGGTCCGGTAGCAGCGTTTGGCAAGGGGCGCGATCTGCATTTTCTCCATGGCGTCCGCCGCCATTTTCTTCTCTTCTCTGTTATAGAAGGGGCGGCTGCCGCAGCGCCCCTGACATCCGGAGAGAACGATCTCTCTCACGGATGCCGGGAAGTCCTTTTGTACCTGCGTTTGCTGCGGCAGATAGCCGATCTCATTTTTCCTCAGCCCGTCGCCTGTCAAAATGCTGCCGCTGATGGGCGTCTGCAAACCGAGGATCGTTTTCATAAGGGTACTCTTGCCGGAACCGTTCTCCCCTACAATGCAGAGATAGTCGCCCGCAAAGACCTCAAAATCAAGGTCTTGCAGAACAGGTCTCCCATCGTAGCCGACGCAGAGCTTTTGACAAGTGAGCTGAGCCATCATCCTGCCTCCTTAACCCAGTGCTTCTTTCAGCACGGAGAGGTTCTGCTCCATGACAGAGAGGTAGGTAGCACCGTTTGCCACATCCTTGGAGGTCATGGACTGCATGGAGTCCATCGTCAGCATCTTCTGGTTCTTCTCGGCGGTGTTTTCCACGATGGTTTCGGCAATTTTATGGTTCTTGCCCTCGATGGTCAGCACGCAGGGAAGTCCCAGCTCGTCCACCTTCTTTGCAAGGAAGGATACCGTTTCAAAGCTGGCCTCGCTCTCGGCGGAGCAGCCCGCAAAGGCGGCGTAGTAGCTCAGGCCGTAGTCATCCACCAGATAGCGGAATGGGAAGCGGTCGCCAAACAGGACAGTCTTGCGCGCCGCGCCGTCCACGGCAGACTGGTACGCGCCATCCAGCGCGGAAAGCTTTTCGATATAGGCAGAGGTGTTGGCGGCGTAGGTATCCTTGTTATCGGGGTCAAGCTCCTGCAAGGCATCGGCAATCGCGGTGACCAGCGTTTTGGCATTCTTCAGGGACAGCCAGACATGCTCGTCAGCTTCCTCCTCGTGGTCGTGGTCGTGGCCGTGGCCCTCCATGTGCTCGCAGAGATCCTCACCGGTCATATCAGCTGGGAAGAAGGTCGGCCACGACTTTTCCGGATCAACGATGGCGTCAAAGCTCTCGTTGCTCATTCTGATGTGGAAATGCTCAGGCGCAGCCGATTCGATCATGTGGTCGTTGAATTCGATGTAGATCGGTGCGCCGGAGGTTCTGTCTACCGCTTCAAAGCGATACATGGCCGCCTTGGTGCCGGTAGACCAGTTCTGAATGTAATAACCGATATACTTGTAGTCAGAGCCGACCTTTTTGCCGTCCTCATAGGTGAACGCAATGTGGTCGCCTTCAATGTTAATATTGGTAATGTCCGTTTTGTAGCCGTTCTGATAGTAAGTCTTATACTCGTCTGCGGTCATCTCGCTTTCCTCTGCCATCGCTGCAAAGGCATCGTCCAGCGTTCCGTCCAGCGCAAAGGGGTAGGCAGACTGCCAACTGCCCGCCCAGTCGGACAGGCTTCTGTCCTGAACCTCATGATCTTCAAAGGTGGAAACCTCCTTGCTGTGGTCGTGGGCGTGTTCCGTTTCCTGCATACCCTCAACGGTCTCTTCTGTTTTCACGGAATCGCCCAGCACCTCCAGCAGATCAATGACCTTCATATCCTTGTTGGTGGCTTCCTTCAGCGCGTCATCCACCCATTTATCGGACTCGCCGCCCACATAGATGAAGAGGTCACAGTCGGAAATCTTGACGATGTCATCCGCCGTGGGCTGGTAGCTGTGCAGGTCAACACCATTGTCCAGCAACATGGTCAGGTCGGTGCTCTCGGCCTTGTCGCCGAGAATTTCCTTGACCCAGTCGTATTCGGGGAAGATGGTGGTGACAACGCTCAGTTTATTGGAATCGCTCTCGCCCGTCTCTGCGGCATTCTTTTTGCCGCAGCCGGCAAGCAGGCCGACCACCATGGTCAGCACAAGAAACAGGGGAATCATTTTCTTCATAGTATAATAAAACCTCCGAATTTTTGAAAAATAGGCGCAAAAATACAAGGGCAGCGGCAAAACCGCAAGAGCCTATCCGAAAACGGATAGACTTCGCCCTTGTAAAAGTCCTGTTTTTAATTTGAAAGCTTTACCTTGAGCGCAACAAGCGTCAGTGTGTCGGTCGTCTCTGCGCAGGGCAGGATCGCCTTGCACATGGTATATGTAAACGCAGCAGTGACCGCTGCGGCAGCACCGGCAAGCCCCAGAGATTTCAGCAGATTCTCGCAGACACCGATCTGATGGCAGATGGCGCAGTCCTCGCCGGAGCAGTCATGATCGGCTTCGACCGCAATATAGACGGCAGAGAACAGCATGACAACGGCCAGCACGGCCGCCAGCAGGCGCGTCATAAAGCAAGGCTTCTTTGTCATGGTCTGTCCTCCCTTCTGTTCGTTATTTTCCCTTGCAGTCCGAGCAGATCCCATAGAGGATCGTGTCGGCTGCGTCCAGCGTGAATTGTTCGTTCTGCGCCAAGTGCTTTGCAAACAGTGCGGCGTTGCTGTCGGCCATGTGAAAGGTCTTTCCGCACTTCACACAGCTCATGTGCAGCGCGCCCTTGCAGCCCTTGGCGTCAAGATACTGATAAAACGCTTCGTGCGACCCGCTTTTTGCGCTGCGGCGCACCTTTTCTTCCGCCTCCAACTGTGCAAGGTTTCGATACACGGCGCTGAGGCTGATTTGCTTCTCTGCCAGCGCGTCCGCCATCTGGCGTGCAGTCAGCAGCTCGTCCGGGTGCTCCCCCAAAAAAGCAAGCAGGGCTCTTCGCTGTTTTGTATTGTAGCCTGACATCAGCCGCCCTCCAATCTGCGAACCGTTCGCAGATATTATAGCATCATTTCCCCCTTTGTCAATATCATCCCGCGACACCGGCGCCTTTTCGGCGGTTCAAGATCCGTCAGCGTCAAAGAAAACAGCGTCACATCAAAGGCTTCGAACCGGTGGGCGCTTACGCGGTCAAAGCAGTCTGCGTTTCACGGCTTCATCCACCGGCTCCAGTTCTTTTTCCAGCGTACAGGATAGATTCCATAGCAGCTGACGTTCCTCGTCATCCTCTGTGGTCAAGCTGCCTAATTCATCCCACCGCAGAATGATTCGATACAGCGTCAGAGCCTCCTGCTCCGTGAGTCTTAATTCCATAAGAGGCGCCTCCCTCTCAGCTGCTTTTCAACGGGAAATCAGTGGTAAACGATACCGTACATTTCATCACGTCAGCCGCATCTCATTCTCAAACTGCTCCATCGCCTCCTGTCGGCTGGGGACTTGCGCAAGCTCGCAGGAAAACGGCTGGCCGAACAGAGGCTGGGACAGTGTCTCCGCCCAATGCGTCAGCACCTCCGGAGTGAGGGGGCGCTCCTCCCGGAGAAAGATCACCCCGTAATAGGGCGGTACAGACGGGGAAAGCAGCTGTGTCAGCGGGACGCCGCTCCGGACGGAGGCGTTGCAGAAATGCATCTCCGGTGAAAAAAGCGGATAGTACAGCGCCCCGACGAACCAGTCCTGTTCGCCGTTTCTGAGCCGCCTTGCCTGCTCCAGAAAGTGCGGATGATCCGGGTTATCCGGCTCCACAAACTCACCGTCCCGAATCGTCTGGCGAAGTGCGGGGAGGTTATGGAAATCAAAGTGGAAAAAGGGCGCCTCTCCCGCCTCGTCCTCGGAAAGAGAAAACTCAGCCGCGTGGAAAGGCTCCCAGTCCTTGCCGCAGCGGTAGTAGCCCCACCAGTAGTTCCAGTCATAAATATGCAGATATTTTTTTGCTATACAACCCATAGATGTACTCCATTCTAACAATGTCGGCACAAGAGAAAATCACAGGAAACTCGCCGCCCGGTATCAACAAAAGTCTAAGTCCGTCCTTTTTTCAAGAAAGGTGCCCAAAGGCAGTGCGGTGATCTTCTTATCTGCTCACCGGAATGGATATCTCGAAAACGGCGCCGGTTTCTCCGTTGTAGGCGCGGATCGTCCCTTTATGCAGGTGAACGATCTCCTTGGTCAGGGCAAGGCCGATGCCGGATTTTCCGTTTTTTCCCATGTAGAAGCGGTCAAAGATATGGGGCAGATCTTCCGCGGCAATGCCGTCCCCGTCGTCCTGTATCCGTATCGTCGCATGCCGTTTCTCCGTGCGGCAGGTCAGGCGCAGCTCGCTGCGGGCATAGCGTACGCCGTTGGACAGAATATTGGTGACCGCTCTGCGCAGCCGGGTATCGTCGCAGCTGACCATAATGGGCGTTTCGGGGAAGTCCGGCGTGATGGTGATGCCGCCGGCGGCTGTCGGCTCCACGGCGCGTATGCTGTCGTAGAGCAGCTCCCGAACATCCATCTCGGAAAGGGCAAGCTGCTGCCGCCCCATATCGATTTTCGAGATGTCCAGGAGTTCCTCCACCAGCTCCGTCATGCGGTCGCTTTCCTTCAAGATCACCTCCGCCGCGCTGCCTGTGTCCATCACGCCCGCCTGTATGCCCTCCGCGTAGCCCTGTATCGCCATCAGCGGCGTTTTCAGTTCATGAGATGCATTCTGGAAGAAGGTCTGCTGCCGCTCCGCCTCCTTTTCAATATCTCTGCCGAAGCGGAACCCCAGCAGGCACATGACGGAGGAGATCGCCAGCAGCACCGCAAAGAACGCCCAGTTCAGCGTTACGATATAGCGGGTGATTGGGCCGATGTCTATGTACATGATGTAGGCGTACGGCTTTTCCCAATCGTCCTGCTCCTCCTGCACAGACATGAATATCAGGTGATGCCTGTCCGTTTTGAAGGTATAGCATTGATTGAGTGCAATATCCCGTCCGGCGCAGTATTCCAGCAGCTTTTTCTCCAGCCGGTAGGTATCCCGATTCCATGTGTTGTGCCGGTAGCCATCCTCCAGCTCCAAAAATACGATGCTGGGGGTAAAGAAATTCCCCTCCTCCTCGCCCTCGTCATAGATCGGCTCATCGTCGGTATAGGGGATGGTGCAGTTTTGATACTCTGCCTCGCTGATGAGCGCCTTTTTTGCCTCACTCACAAAGTGGGCAGGTATGATGAGGTTCACCGCCAGCATGAACAGGGCAAAGAGCAGCAGGGCCGAGCCGAGGATCAGGTACACGATCCGCAGCTTGATGTTTTTCATACGCTTCCCGCTCCCTTCAGCTTATAGCCAAAGCCCCAGATGGTGCTTACGCTGACGGTGCTGCCTGCTTGCAGCAGCTTTTTTCGGATACGGCGCAGTGTTTCGTCGGTCACGCGGGTCTCTACCTCCGAGTCGAAGCCCCACACCGCGCTGAGCAGCTCCTCACGGGAATAGGCCTTCTCTGGCTGCTTCATCATATAGCTGAGCAGCCGCAGCTCGGTCTGGGTCAGCGCCACGATCGTGCTTCCGCAAAAGACGGTGTTTTCCGTAGCGGAATAGCGGATATCCCCGTAATGCAGCTCATCCTCTGCCGCCGCCGTTTTTCCTCGGTCCATCTCCACCCGGCGCAGCAGCGCTTTGACCTTCATCAGAAGAATGGTCGGGCGAAAGGGCTTGGTGAGATAATCGTCGCTGCCCTGACTGATGCCCATGACGTAGTCCAGTTCGCTGTCCTTGGCCGTAAGCAGGATGATGGGAATATCGGAAACAGCGCGAAGCTCCCGGCACACGGCAAGCCCGTCCGTGCCGGGCATCATAATGTCCAGTATCACAAGCTCCGCTGGCTCCTGACGAAACGCCTCCAGCAGCGCGTCGCCGCTTTCAAAGGAGCGCACGGTATATCCGTCGCTTGCGAGGAAGCTATGGAGCAGCTCCCGGATGCTCTTTTCATCGTCCGCCAAATAGATGGAATGTCCCATGCGTCCTCCTTGAAAGCAGCGCCAAATGCTGCGCGTGAGCGCAGCATCGGCATGATGTTGATTTTATACTATCAGAATATTGCCTTCCCGTCAAAGGGGGCAGATGCCGCTTTCGCAGCCGGTGTTTCCCCAAATGGTATCGTACAGCTTGCACAGCTGGTTATCAAGCTCTACCAGACGGTTGTAGTCGGCGATCAGCGCGTCCTTTTCCGCGTCGGTCAGGAAGCTCAGGCTGCGGATGAAGGTGGCCTCATCGTAGTTGTCGAAGTCGTAGTCATCCGGCAGATCGAAGTACGCTTCATCTACCTTGTCCCACAGATCGGCGTTCTTCTCGCAGACGCGGTCATACTCCTGCTCCAGGGTGTCGATCTCATCCAGCACCTTGGGGTCGGCCTTTTCCAGTGCCTTCTCGTAGAGCGGCATATTGTCGCAGGCGGGCAGCTGAGCGTACAGTGCCTCCATCTCAGCGTCGAGGCCGTTCAGTTCCTTGATGTCTGCCAGAAGCGTTTCCTTCTCCGCTTCCGTCAGAGCGTTGGTGCTACGGATAAATGCCGCCTCGTCAAAGTTTGTGAAGTCGTAGTCGTCGGGCAGGGCGTTGCAGATTTCGTCCAGCTTTTCCCACAGCACCGCGTTTCTCTGGAAGATGGCGTCGCTCTTCTCTTCCACCGTCTCGATCTGCTCCCAGATGGCGTCCTCGTTCTCGGTGGCAATTTTAGTAACAGGCTCCATTGGTGCGGATGTGGCGGCAAAGGCGGAGGTTGCCGTGCCGATGGCCGATACCGTCAATGCCAGTGCCAGTGCAAAGCTCAAAATCGTTTTCTTTTTCATGGTATGTTACGCTCCTTTTTTATTGTTTGGTTGTGTATCAACCATGTCTGTAGCATACCAGAGATCATCTTGGACTTCCCCCGCGAAAGTGCGGGGAAAGTGTCACAAATTCGTCACAGCGCCTGTGTTATGCAATGAACACCCACCCGGTAGCCGACCGATAGGGGGGATCGTTTCAATCAATTATGGTGCTGAATTTGCCCGCCCCCGCAAGCATAAAAACATGAGTTTCTGCTCCCTGCTTGTTCTTTCTCTGTCCTAATTCTCCGATATTCGAGGGTAACGATGGCGGACGGAGGCGAGGTATCCTCAAAAGGACGCTAAAAGTCAGGGCATCCGATGCCCGGCCATAGGTGAATGAAGGAAGACTGCCATTCGGCAGCGACGACAGTACCGCGGATGTGAGGATACCCCATAAAAACCGCCTGTCCTGGCATTGAGCCAATGGTTTTTCATTGCCGTGCAAGTGAGGCACCTGCGGATGAGCCGGGAGATCACGGCAGAAAAAAGGAGAGATTGCGATACAGCAATCTCTCCCGCTTTCGACATGATGGTTGTTCCGTTAGCTTGGACAGGGGGGTGTGTCGGCCCTTATGACCGCCGCACCGCCTGCAGTCGAACGCCTGCCGGATCTTTTTCAGGGGGTATCGTATTCCGTTTTGGTCTTTTTAAGGCATCTCCGGTTCTGGAGTAAGGCGCACGGTGAAGTCCTGCGCTATTATACCATGTGGTACTCTCTTACAACAAGTAGAAAGATTTGAAATATACACCGCTTTCTGTGGAGATAAGATAGCGTGCTATTGCTGGGGGCTATGTGCCATTTCATTGGCACTTTCTCGCCCTTTGTGTAAAACGCTCTTTTCTCCATCCAATCACAGCATCTACATCTTCGTGAAGGAGGATGACAACTGAAATTACAGGAGCACTACGGGATCGATGATGCGCAACGCTTATCTCGCCGCCAGAGCTACAAGAAAAAGGTTATTCGAGCCAGCCGCATGGTAGAAGATATGCCCACTTTGTTCCGTATTTTGTATTGCTGTGGTCTTAGACCAGGAGAGGTGCTACACCTTGAAGTGGGAGATGTCGACCTCAAAAAAGGCGTTCTTTTGGTGCGGGCCTCGAAGAACGACAATGATCGTTAGCGAAAGCTGCTGCGGATGCGTCCGCTTCTGCGAGGCTGATGACGGGGTGGCGTCATCATCTGCACCTCTGCGGCGAACAGGGGTGTGAACTTCATAAAATATCGCGTCAAATAATCCCTCTCCTTTCTGGAAATAAAAAAGGGCCGGAGTCTTATTGCTAAAACTCCGGTCCATGCCATACTGCTATTACATTGTCTGCTCCTGTGATGCTCGTTCCAATGCTTCCTCCTGCTGTCGGATTCGCTCATTTAGATCCGGCACGCACACCCTGATCTGCTGCTGGATTCCGCGGATCATTTCTTCCTGCGTATCCGTAAGCTCAAAGAAGTCCTCATCCACGGAATCGGCGCAGCAGCGGAATATCTCGGTCAGCTGCTCCGGGCTGAAAAGCTGTTTCTTTTGGATAAGTCCTGAGCGTGTGGCGAAGTCCTGCTTGGCACCATCGTAGTTCTCCATGAAGTAGTGCCCGTGTACCACGCCTGTGCGGTCATAGTCCCAATCCCATGTGACGAATTGAACGCCGTATTTGCTCGGAGAACCTGCCAGCACCGTGCCGCCAAAGTCAGCGAGGATGCGGTAGTCGCCATCCAGTCCGCTGGCTTTGAGCTGCGGGGCGGCTTCCATAGCGGTCATATACTCCAGCGTCTTCGCGGCGATGTCCTCGACGCGATACAGGGCATCCTCTGCCTGGGGCATGTCCGCGTTCTCCCGGCGATAGAATACGCTGCCCTTGCCGGTGATGCGGCAGAGGGGCGCTCCGTTCCAAAGGACAGGCAACTGCGCTCCCTCCAACGGCAGGGTTTCAAAGCCTGCACGGTGCAGGGGAATACGGACTTCTTCGAGGTAGCGAAACTGACGGCTTGTGTTTTTGGTGTCCATGTGAGCGATCCTCCTGTTGTAAAAAAATAAGGCCGGAGAGGTCTTCTCCGGCCTGCCGTTTCAGACGCTGCAGCCAGCGCCCTTTTAGAAATTGAAAAAGGGCGCCGCTTTTTTCGGCCTGTCAAAGCCGACAAAACGACGCCCAAATATTTGTGATTCTTTTTCTGCGATGATGCCGCTTTTCTTGAGAGAGAAGTCCTCTCTAAAAGGGCGCTGGAGGTTGGAAACTGTCCAAGACATGAGATCCTCCAGTTCAAATCCAGTCAGTTGCTCCGAAACCTCCATAAAAATCTATGGTTCAAAAGAAGAAATCCGGGCTCGAAAAAGCCCGGAAACGGTTGGCTTAACAGTGATAAGGAACTAATTTACTTATCAACTGTTAGCTGACGGTTT
>OGLT01000940.1_pt1 | contig 17978 bp, 9 predicted proteins | sample 1572911 | NCBI WGS metagenome assembly OGLT01 (sample SAMEA2582014, study PRJEB24529) | metagenome | biome: Human gut stool | place: China | collected 2011 | reverse complement strand
AAACAAAGGTCCTTCTTGCAGCTTTATTCCTTACAGCGAGTTGTTTCCTGCTTATTGATGAACCTACAAACCATCTTGACATCGATGCACGTAATGTAGTGCAAAACTATTTGAAACGCAAGAAGGGGTTTATTTTGGTATCTCATGATAGAAGCTTACTTGATCAATGTGTTGACCATATACTATCTATCAATAAAACGAATATCGAAATCCAAAAGGGAAATTTTACGTCTTGGTGGGAGAACAAAACGTTACAAGATAATTTTGAACTGGCAGAAAACAAGAAACTCCTTAAAGAAATAGGAAGGTTGTCTTATGCAGCAAAACGTAGTTCAAACTGGTCAAATAAAGTAGAAAAAAGTAAATATGGAACAACAAATTCTGGTTCAAAACTGGATAAGGGTTATGTTGGACATAAGGCTGCAAAAGCGATGAAACGTGCCAAAAATATTGAGTCAAGACATCAGGAAGCCGTTTTACAAAAATCAGAACTGCTCCACAACATTGAACAATATGATGACTTAAAAATTTCACCACTTGAATCTCACAAAGAGTGCTTAATAGAAGCGAATGATTTATCATTGTCTTATGGAGATAAAGAAGTATGCAGTAATCTTAATTTCAGAGTCAATATTGGTGATAGAGTTGCCATTATCGGAAAAAATGGGAGTGGTAAGTCTAGTATCCTAAAATTGATTAATGGAGATGATATTAAATTTACCGGAAATTTTATGCTAGCAAGTGGACTAAAAATTTCTTATATTTCGCAAGATACTTCATATTTAAAAGGTAATCTATCTGAATTTGCCTATAATAATAAGATCGATGAAACTCTATTTAATTCTTCGTAAACTGGATTTTAATAGAGAGCAGTTTGATAAGAACATGGTGGATTTTAGTGCTGGTCAGAAAAAGAAAGTACTAATTGCTAAAAGCCTTTGTGAAAGTGCACATTTGTATATATGGGATGAGCCATTGAACTATATTGATATTTTTTCACGTATCCAAATTGAAAAAATGATTTTGGAATATTGTCCTACACTATTGTTTGTGGAGCATGATGATGCTTTTTGCAATAATATTTGTACGAAAAATATTAATTTAGGTTTGTAGAGATTTTGAGTTGCCACAATAACTAAAAGATATTTACATGAAAGGGTGAAGAAATGTTAAAACAAAAAGAATTAATTGCAAACGTTAAGAATCTTACTGAGTCAGATGAACGAATTACAGCTTGTATGATGTATGGATCGTTTACCAAAGGAGAAGGTGACCAATACTCTGATATAGAGTTCTATATATTTTTGAAAGATAGTATAACCTCGAACTTTGATTCATCCAACTGGTTGTTTGACGTAGCTCCGTACTTGATGCTTTATAAAAATGAGTACGGAACAGAGGTAGTTATTTTTGATAATCTTATACGTGGGGAATTTCATTTCCTTTCTGAAAAAGATATGAACATAATCCCCTCGTTTAAAGATTCAGGTTATATTCCTGATACGAAGGCTATGCTTATTTACGATGAAACAGGGCAATTAGAAAATTATTTATCAGAGATAAGTGGTGCAAGACCAAATAGACTTACTGAAGAAAATGCTAATTTTTTGTTGTGTAATTTCTCTAATCTATGGTTGATGGGAATCAACGTTCTAAAAAGAGGAGAATATGCTCGTTCATTAGAACTCTTATCACAACTTCAAAAAAATACACTACAACTTATACGTATGGCAGAAAAAAATGCTGATAATTGGCTAAACATGAGTAAAAACCTTGAAAAAGAAATTAACCTTGAAAATTATAAAAAATTTGCAAAGACCACTGCTCGATTAGATAAGGTAGAATTATTTGAAGCCTATAAAAATTCTTTGCTATTAGTTATGGATTTGCAAAGTCACCTTATTGAACAATACAACTTAAAAGTTACACATGACATTTTAGAAAGATTGTTGAATTACATTAGTGAATAGGAGAGTAACGTTATTTACAGTATTGGGTACTGAAAATTAACAGCATACCTCAGTTTTTCAAAAAACAGCGAAGCCTATGGATATGTTTCCGTCTACCGATAGTGTAAAAAACGCAGTAGATATGTTTCCGAGAACGGACATAATCAAATGACATTCATTCTATCCTCTCAAGCCATGTAGAGACTGTTGTATTGATGACAATAGTAAAAAAATAAAATTATGGAGCCCGGTTGCCAGGCACTGCAATTTACGCAGAGCGGAGAGCAATGGATTGATTAAGTAGATTGTATTGTAGACAAGGAGCAGTAACAGATATGAAGATTTCTAAGAAGGATGCTTTGTCATGGTTTGAATTTTTTGCACAATTGCCTGCAGGGGAACAGCTTCTGGTTAAACAGCAGGAAATTGTTTATGCCACATTCGCACAGATTGAGGCAGTTGTTATAAAAAGAAAAGAAGAGCTTATGGAACAAATTCCCGGTTTGAAAACATTAAAGGACAGAACACTTTTTGTGGGACCAGATGAAAAATTTCCTGATGGGTGCCGTTCATGTCTGTTGGGCAGCGGGCTGACAGCTATCAGAAAAACCAATAAATGCAATCTGCAGTGCAGGTTTTGCTATAATTATGGCGAGCTGGATGCTATTGAACCGGTAGGAGAGGGGATTTGGGTCATTGGCGGGACCAAGTTTTATGAAAATGACATTGATCTGTTGTTGGAAATCCATAAAAAACCTACAGGGGTTGCCTATGTATATTTAGAACCTTTTATGGAAATCGAGAAATATTATAATATTATTCAAAAATTTAACAAGGCTGGTATTTATCAGCATCTATATACTAACGGCACTCTGGCTACGGAAACAACGCTTAAAGCATTGGGGGAGGCTGGCCTGAATGAGCTTAGATTTAATTTAGGAGCTTCCGGTTGTGCTGATAAGGTCATTGAAAATATTGGCATAGCAAAAAAGTATATCAAAAAAGTCGGCATTGAAACGCCTATGACCAATGAGTTTTTTGAAAAATTCTTTTTGAAAAAACAGGCTGTTTTGGACACGGGATTAGATTTTATTAATTGTGCGGAGCTGCATTTGAATCCCAATAATATTGAGAATTATTGGGGTGAAAAAATGTATATTGCCCGCCATGGATATATATCACCAATCTGGAGTCGCGAACTGACACTCAGATTTATGGCAGCCGCAGCAAAAGAGAAATGGAATTTGGTTGTACATGATTGCTCTAATGATACCAAGTTTGCCAGAGATTTAAATTTAGGTGCCAAAGAGGGTAAATGGTTCGGGGCCAGCAGTTATACGTCTGAATTTTTAGAGATCCCCTATGCCGTATTTTTGCCGGTCCTGCGTGATGAAGAATTTAATTTTTTAGTTGAAGAAGAGCTGCCAAGCGGCTATTACCCGGGAGAGATGCTTTTCTAAGAAAGAGTGGCATAATGGCAAATATTATAGAAATAAATGACATTTCTGCTCCTGAACTGGAAGTATTCACAAAATTGACTGAAAAGCAGCTGCGCCATAAGCTGGAACCGGAAAAGGGCATTTTTATCGCTGAAAGCGGCAAAGTCATAGAGTTGGCGCTTGCTGCTGGCTGTGAGCCGATTTCCTTGTTGATGGAGCGCAGACATATCACGGGACAGGCCCAAAATATTCTTGCTCGGTATGAGGATGTTACAGTCTATACCGGGGACAGGGATGTGCTGGCTGGACTGACAGGATATAAGCTGACCCGCGGTATCCTGTGTGCTATGCGTAGGCCCAGGCTGCCTTCAGTACAGCAGATATGTTTTCAAGCCAGGCGGGTGGCGGTATTGGATAATATCACGGATGCAGCCAACATAGGAGGAATATTCCGATCGGCAGCGGCGTTAGGTGTTGATGCGGTACTTGTGATGCGCTCCTGCTGTGATCCTTTATGCAGAAAAGCAGTACGTGTCAGTATGGGAACGGTATTTCAGATACCTTGGACTTATATAGAAAACAATGTCAAAGAGCTGGGAGAATGGGGATTTAAAACAGCTGCAATGGCTTTGTGTGAGCATGCTGTCAGTATAGATGATCAGGCGCTGATGGCAGAGGGCAGGCTGGCTTTGGTTTTTGGTACAGAGGGCTACGGCTTATCTCAGGCTGCGATTGATGCGTGCGATTATGTTGTGAAGATCCCTATGGAGTACAATGTGGACTCACTTAATGTAGCTGCTGCAAGCGCTGTGGCGTTTTGGCAATTGCGATGTAAACAATAAATTGGAAAAAAGATTCTTTGGAATTATTTGAATATTTAATTTATGCAAACTTGTTAAACGGCCAAAGTTGATTTGTGTTGTGTAAAAGGTGGTAATTATGGATTATAAAGTTTTAGATATGGAAAAGTATTATCGTAAGGATATTTACAGGCATTTTACGATGGACTGTAAATGTTCGGTTATGATTACATCCAAGATCGATGTTAGTGAACTTGTTGCATATTCAAAACAAACTGGAACTAAATTTTATATCAATTTTCTGTATGTCCTGACCAAGGCGCTGAATACCAGAGATGACTACAAAATGCGGTATTTGTATCAGGAAGATAAGTTAGTCGTATTTGATAAAATCAACACTGCGCATTATGTTTTCCACGAGGATACGGAGACTTTTACAGTAGTTTATACAGAGTTCAGCGAAGATTACCAGGCTTTTTATGACAGATGCTGCGCTGATATGGAAAAGGCTAAACAGACCCGCAGTTATGGTCTGGACGGCAGTAAATTAAACTATTTTGATGCTTCCTATATTCCCTGGTTGTCATATGAAGCACTGCATGTAGAACTGCCTGACGGACATCTGCATTTCCCTCCGATTATAAACTGGGGAAAATATCACAGTGAAAATGGCAGATTGCTGATGCCTGTGACGGTGAGAATGAATCATGCGATTGCTGATGGTTATGTAGTTTCCAAAGCATTTTTATTGCTTGAGAAAGAAATTGAAAGATTGGTCGAAGACTGAACTAATGGATTAGAACCATCGTTTCACATTGCTTTTAGAGTTATGTTATTTTAAAGCGCTGTAGCTTGGCGCTGCTTCGAAAGTAGTTCCGGTGGATAAATTCAGTATAGTCATCACTTTGGTGATGGCAGCGGTATTTTTACATGAACAATTTACTGTAAAAACAATTATCGGTTCTGTCCTTATTACTTTTGGGGACTTTTATTATGATTTTATAAAGAGTCACAGGTCAGATGTATAGAATAATTAAGAATAAATCATAAATACAGAGGGGTAAGCAGATGATAACAAGGCAAAAATACCAGGATTATATCAATGTGCTGAAAGAGGAATTGATTCCGGCGATGGGGTGTACTGAGCCTATTGCTATTGCTTATGCCGGAGCTATTGCCAGAGAGCATTTAGGCTGTTTGCCTGAACGTGTAGAAATTGAGGTCAGCGGTAATATCATCAAGAATGTAAAAAGTGTTATTGTACCGAATACAGGGGGACTGCGCGGTATTGAAGTGGCAGCGGCAGCAGGTATTGTGGCAGGAGATGCCGCGAAGGAGCTTAAAGTTATTTCGGAAGTGAGTACAGAAGCAGTTGCCGTAATTCATAAATTTTTAGAAAGCACACCAATAACAGTTAATTTTTCTGATAGTAAAAAAATCTTTGATATAATGATCACTGTTTATGGTAATGGCCATTCTGCTTATGTACGCATCTGTGAGTTTCATACAAATATAGTGGAAATAAGAGAAGATGATAAATATGTGCTGCAGAAAGATATTGCAGTCGAAGACAGTTTGGGCTTTACAGATCGTGGATTTATGAATGTACAGGAGATTATTGAATTTGCTGATACTGCAAGAATAGAAGATGTTAAGGATATTCTTGATCTTCAGATCGAATGTAATGTTAATATTTCAGAGGAAGGCTTGGCTGGCGATTATGGAGCTAATATCGGTAAGGTCCTTTTAAAGACTTATGGAACGGATGACGTAAAAATAAGAGCTAAAGCCAAAGCAGCTGCCGGTTCTGACGCCAGAATGAACGGCTGCGAGATGCCAGTCGTGATCAATTCCGGCAGCGGTAATCAGGGGATTACTGCCTCCATACCAGTTATAGAGTATGCTAAGGAGTTGGGTGTTTCTGACGAGAAACGTTATAGGGCCTTGCTGGTATCTAATCTGATCACGATCCATTTGAAGTCAGGTATCGGCAGGCTGTCGGCTTACTGCGGTGCAGTCAGTGCCGGCTGTGCCAGTGGTGCCGGTATTGCGTATCTGTATGGAGGCGGTGTTGATGAAGTTTCTCACACGATCGTCAATTCTCTGGCAATAACTTCCGGTATTATCTGCGACGGCGCTAAAGCTTCGTGCGCTGCTAAAATAGCTACGGCTATCGATGCAGGTATATTAGGTTATCATATGTATAAAGAAGGGCAGCAATTTTACGGAGGCGATGGTATCGTCAGCAAAGGTGTTGAGAACACTATAAAAAATGTGGGGCAGCTGGCTAAAGAGGGAATGTCTACTACTGATCAGGAAATTTTGAAGATTATGACGAAAACACAGAGTGTTTAAGCGTAGCTGAAACAGTCCGCTCAAAGGATAGTGATAATATGCAGATAAAAAAGAAATATATTTATATCGCTTTGGGACTGTGGGCGCTTGTGACAGTTATTTATTTTACTTTGTGTAAAATAGCGAGTGATCAGGCTATGCTTATTTTTAATAAAACTATGTCTGCTCAAAAAGTGCTCAAAGGCTCGGTGACGCTTGGCAGTATTGATGCCGACATTTGGGGGCGGGTAGAATTTCAGAATCTTGTCTGGCTTGACATTGACGGTCAGCCTATCGTACATGTGCCACAGGGACGTTTCAAGGTGCGGCCATGGGATATTATTACCAGAAGTATCAGTACATCTACTATTAAGGAACTGGAATTGGACAACGCTTTGTTTGCCGTAAGATTCAACAGAAAGATGCAGTTGGATATTTTTGAGCAGGCACAGGCCAAAAGAGTTATTGATCGGGCTGAACAAAAGGAAGCTGTTTTGTCAGGAAACGAAACAGCAGCTGAACTTGAACATATAGCGCAGGAAAAGATCATAGTACAGGAAAGACATCCTGGAGACAGGCATGAATTGAATCTGGATTTAGAAAATAAGCGGCTGAAAATGCGTGTTGTTTTTAATAACTGTACCTTAACTGCCGGTTATCGTAACCGTTATTTTGTACTGAATGAAGTTAATGCAATAATTGATATTGATACGCAGAAAAAGCTTACGATTGATTTTGTAACTGGAAAATTTGGCGGCACTATGGTTGGCGATGGGGTGGAAATAAAGGGAAACATCAATTTAGCGCAGCAGATTCCTCATTACGACCTGCATTTGGAGCTTTATAATGTTCTGCCTGCTTCGTTGGGAATAGCGGATATCAAAGATACGGTTTCTATTACCGCTTCAGTTACTGGAGAACTTCCGAATCCTGTTATAGATGGTCATTTGGATTTTAAAGAACTGAATATTCCCGGACTGCATTTTTCTAAGGTCAGAGGCGATTTGCATTACGAAGATGCTCTGCTGAAATTTACTAATGTAAAAGGAAATGTTTTTGGAGGCACAGTTGAAGCTTTTGGAGATTATCATCTGGATACAAAATATTACAATATTGATGCGCTGGGACACGAATTGTTGGGAAGCATTGCCGCACGCAACGGTAAAATAAAATGCAAGGTCGAACTGGATTTTAAGATTCGATCCAAGGGAGATCCTAAAACTGCGTTGACCTATGGCAGCTTTAAATCAGGAAAAGGATCGTACTATATTATTCCTTTTGACAGTATCAGCGGCGAGTTTTCCAATCAAAATAAACATCTGGAGTTTAAAAATGTTGTCATTGAAACCAAGATGGGGACAATCAAAACAGATGCTTTTGATATAGTGAACGGCAAGCTGCATATAGGCGAGATATATTTGGAAGAGCCGGAAAACGGACAAACTATTAAAATAATCTGACAAAAAATGATTCAGAAATCGGAGGAAGGCAGCGATGGGCAAATATAAAAAACTTTATGGCACGCTTTTGCTGGGTCTGATTGCCATTATAATTTTGCTGACGGCTGTTTTTTCCTATAGCAGAAGTATCGAAGAGAGTTACAAAGAAGAAAATATCAACTCACTGAAAGAACTTTCTAATCAGGGAGCTTTGATGCTGCATAATGAAATCAAAAATAAACAAAATCTTTTGGCTGAACTTTCGCACGATGTCAGTCGGATTTTTGTAAATGATCCGCAGGCGGCCGCCGCTTATTTGGAGGAAGCCGCTGAGCGCAACAGTTTTAAACGAATTGGCGTAGCATTGACGGATGGACGTGCTTATACAACAGATGGTGTTGAATTGAATATCTCAGAGCGAGAGTATTTTAGTAAGGCGATTCTCGGGCACACGGCTGTTTCACGTAATCTGGATGATTATACGGATGGCGGCAGGATCGCAGTTTATGCGGTACCGATTTTTGAAGATGGAAGCGATAAGAGGATTGGAGTTTTGTTCGCTACTTACAGCCTGGATACATTTAGAAAAACTATTGAAGTATCGTTTTTTGGCGGTGCTGGATATTCTTATGTGGTACAGGAAAATGGTGATGTTGTAGTAGATTCGCAGCATTCAGAAAGCTTTAAAAACTTTAAAAATGTTTATGCGGCCCTGCTGACGGCAGATCCGGTAAATAATAAAGACAGTGCTGAAAAACTCTGGCAGATGATCAACAGTAAAAAAGGCGGTTATATTGAATTTTATAACGGCAGTCAGAAATATATGTACTGTTCGCCGATAGGTGTTAATAACTGGATGCTGCTGACGGTAACTCCAGCCAGTGTTATCGAAGATAAAATCAATATGGTGCTGAATAAAACTTATTTACTGGGTATTTTGTTGATTGCGATTTTTTTATTGTTTATCTGGCACATTATGCGTATCCATACCCGCAATCAAAAGGAACTGATGGATATTGCTTATGTTGATGAAGTTACTGGTGGTTATTCTTTTGCCAAGTTTTTTAAAGAAGCAGAACTGTTGTTACCTGAAACAGATAAAAAGACAGCAATCGTAAGTATGGATATCGATGGTTTTAAATATTTCAACGATATGTTTGGCTATGGAGAAGGCAATGACCTTTTGCGTTATATTTGGCAGGAAGTAAAAGCAAGCCTGAATGAAGGCGAAATATTAGCGCATGGTGTTGCCGATACATTTATTTTTTTGCTGCGATTTGATACGAGAGAAGAACTGCTTTGGCGTATCAACGATTTATGTCTGCATTTGAATAACTATATTACAAAAAGCGGACAGGTCTATAAACTATCCCTTTCTATGGGTATATACGAGGTTGACGGTGAAACTGATGATATCGTCAGTATGGCAGACAGAGCTTATATTGCCCGGCAGACAATAAAAAATAAAGGTGACACAGCCTGGGCTTTTTATGACGGAGCCGTACGTGATAAGCTTTTGCACGAAAAAGAAATTGAAAGTCAGATGGAAAAAGCTTTGGCTGAAGGCGAATTTATTGCTTACTATCAGCCCAAGTACAGTACCAAAGAGCAGAAACTTATCGGTGCAGAAGCTTTAGTACGCTGGCGCAGAAGTGACGGTATTATTGTTCCGCCCTATCAATTTGTGCCGCTTTTTGAACGTAATGGATTTATCAATAAGGTTGACCGTTATATGTTCGAACTCGTCTGTCGTCAGCAGATGCGTTGGCTTAAACAGGGGCTTATACCTGTGCCAATATCAGTCAATATGTCGCGGATGTGCCTGTATGATCCGCATATTGTTGACGAATATATCGGTGTTTTGAATGGAAGCGGTTTGTCTGCTGCTTATATAAAGCTGGAGCTGACGGAAAGTGCCTTTTTTGAAAATATCAGTATTATGAATAATGTTATCGAAGCATTGCATAAAGTTGGCATCAAAGTCTTGATGGATGATTTTGGAACCGGTTATTCTTCAATGATGATGCTTAAAAATGTAGCTATCGACGTTTTGAAGCTGGACAAAAGCTTTGTCGACGATATTGGGGATGACCGCAGTGAAAAAATTATTTCAAATATCATTTATCTGGCTCATTCTCTGCAAATAGAAGTGACTGCCGAAGGAGTAGAGACTGCAGCGCAGTTTGAATTTTTGAAAAGTGTTGGCTGTGATTATATTCAGGGGTATTATTTTGGTAAACCGCAGCCGGCTGAAGATTTTGCGGCGTTGCTGCAAAAAGAATTTTATGATGGAAGTGATGCGGGTGCTGATAAGAAAGGCTGAATTACAGGATGTAAGAGCTGTGTACGCTCTGATTTGTGAATTAGAGGAGCAGGATTTGCCGCTGCTGGAATTTGAAAATATCTTCGGCAGTTTATTGAAGCTGCCGGAACATTTTCTCATGATTGGTGAAATTGAGGGCAGAACCGTTGCATTTTTACATTTGCGCGTAGAAGGACAGCTGCATCATGCCGCTAAAATCGCAGAGATTTTAGAATTTGATGTGGAGCAGTCCTATCGCTGCAGGCAATTAGGACAGCAGTTTTTTGCTTATGCTGAAAAGCTGGCCCGGGACAATGGCTGTATTCAGCTTGAACTAAGCAGTAATATGCTGCGGCAAAAGGCGCATTGTTTCTATGAACGGCAGGGCATGCATAAATTTCACTATAAATTTACGCTCCCTCTGTCTGGAAAAACGGTAAATGAAAATAAGTTAGGCGTTTAAAAGCAACGGCTCTTGCAGCCGTTGCTTTTTGTCTGTGTTTAATACTGGAAACTGCTGTTTTGTGGTACAATAAATATATAATTTTATTGAGCGGAGAAGAAAAATGATCGATTTATATACAGTACCGTTAGGTGCTACGGCCAGGGACTTTTTTGCGGCAGAGGCAGAAAAAAATTATAGCTATGATGAAGCTCTGCTGGTGCTTCCCAGCCGGTTGCTTGTGAATCATGCCCGACGGTCAGGCGGGGCGCAGACAGTTAATTTTGAATATCTGCCCAACCGTATCGTAGCTTTAAACAGGCAGCTGCTGGATTTGCCGCCGGAAGTAAAATTGGAAATGATTTCCCGGAGGACACAGGAACTGCTTGTGGGTGATTTGCTGCACCAGCTGGCTAAATTGCAGGGTCTGGACTATTTTAGTAAACTGGCAGATAAAGAAGGTTTCGTTAAAGCTGTTACCGGGCTTTTGGGCCAGCTTTCCCGCAGTGGGTCGACACAGGAAGAAATTACTACGGCGCTGCTGGAATGGGAACAGCGCAATCCTGCTTATGTGATGAAGGACCGTGAAGTAGCGGCACTTTATAACCTTTATCGTAATAAGCTGAAACAAAAAAACTGGTATGACGTAGAGGGCTTATACCGGTTAGCAATAGCGGTTTTAGAAAGACCGCAGGCCAAGCTGCCTTGGCAGCAGTTATATTTCAGCGAATTTTATCATTTTGATGCTTTGCAGCGTTTGCTTATAAAATCTTTGTCACGGCATTGCCGGATCAGTATCGGTTTGATGTACGAGCCTAAACGACCGGAAATATTTGCTGCTGTAGAGCGGAGCTTTGGTTATTTAAGCGGTTTTGCTCAGCTGCATGATCTGCAGCTGGAAGATTCAGCACGAAAGCCTGATCTGCAGCATTTAACGGCTAAGTTAGGTGCCGGAAGCTGCCAGACGATGGCTGCTGCTGACAGTATAAATTTTATTGAAGCAGGAGACAGCGAAGGTGAATTGCGTGCAGTGCTGCGTTCTATAAAAGCTAGGCTGCAGCATGGCGCTGCTTATAATGATTTTCTGGTCGCTGTACGTGATTTCAATACTTACAGCGGTATCAGAGCTGTTTGCGATGAATATGGTCTACCTGTGACTTTACCTCAGACAGCGTCCCTGAGTGCTCAACCTGTCTGTGAATTTCTGCGTTTACTTTTGAACGTAGCTGCCGGCGGCAGTGAAGCTATAGCTGCTTACTGGCGTCTGTTAAAATGCGGCGTTGTAAAGCTGGTCTATAGCTTTGACGGCGAGCGGCTCAACAGATTGAAACAGGAATATTTATATAATGACCTGCGGCAACTGCGGAAGGCCGTTCGTGATAAGGCCGATACCAATGAAAATAAGCAGTGGTCAGCTGATTTAAGCGAACTTGAGTTGCTGCTGGACAAGGTGCAGCGTCGAGATACGGCAGCTGCTTATGGAGAAACATTTAAAACAATATTAGAAGCTTTGGCGCTGCCTGTTAAGGCTGGCGAAAATTATAAAAATGGCAGGGCAGATCTGCTTGAGGTTAAAAATATAGTAGAGACAGTACGGCAATTAGCCGAAGTTTTAGATACACTGAGTGAAGATTATCAGAATGGCGGTTTGGAAAGTGTGCCTTTAAAAGCGGAGGAATACAGCCAGCTGCTGCTTTCAGCCTGCGCCGAACGGCAAATCGTTTTAACAGCTGCTGACAGTGAAGGTATTTTATTCGGAGAAGCTGCTAATCTGCAGGGGCTGCTGTTCAAGCATGTTTACATTATGGGGCTGCGTGAAGGTGAGTTTCCTCGCAGCAAAAATGAAAACTGGATCTACAATGACAGAGAACGGGCAGAATTGAGCGGTGTCGGCGTGGAATTGGATAATACTGCCTGTGCTTATGCTGAAGATAAATTCTTTTTTGCCGCAGTGGCAGCAATGGCAACGGAAACTCTGACTTTGAGCTGGTACAGCGACGATACAGCTGGCACTTCCGCATATATTGAAGATGTGGAACGTTTATATGCAGCAGGGTGTATAACTAAAAGCAGAGCTGGACGTACAGGCTGGCAGGAGGCGTTGTCTGAGCAGGAGCTGCTGCTGGGGATTACCCAAACAGATACCTGCCATAATTGGTTGTTGGAGCGGTTAGGGGCAGACTGGACACTGCGCAGCAGTATCGAAAGAATACGTGAGCAAGGCGATAGTGTTTATAAGGGAGTTTTTGAAGACGTACAACTGCAGCGGGCTGTTAATGAAGCTGTAGGCGGTTTCTTCAGTGCGTCGCATTTGGAAACCTATGCTCAATGCCCATACAGGTTTTTACTAAGCTATGTCTGGAAACAGCAGCAATATGAAGAACTTACAGAAACGGTGGAGACTGCTGTTGAAGGCAGTCTGCTGCATGATGTTTTAGCACGCTTTATGGCGGAACATTTGCACGAAAAGCTTACCAAATATCCGCCGACTGAGCTTATAAGTCAGCTTGATGACATTATGACGTCAGTTTGTGATGAATATATCACTGGGAAAAAGATTGCCGTTACAGATTTCTGGCCTTCGCAGCGCCGGAAGCTGAATTTGCTGCTGCGCCGCTGGCTGCAGCGGGAGATCGTATACCAAAAAGAATGGGAACCTTTTGTACCGGTAAAAATAGAATGGGATTTTGGGCGTAACGGCAGTGCTCCGTTGGCGCTGGAGGTCAACGGCGGCAAAATTTATTTGAACGGACGTATCGACCGTATCGACAGTGACGGCAATGGTATTTTTGTTACGGATTATAAACGCAGTCAAACTCCGTCGGGCAGTGAGCTGACAGCAGGACTGGATTTGCAGATGCCGGTATATCTGCTGGCGCTTGCGGCATTAGAGCCGCAGAACAAAGTGCTTGGCGGCGGTTACTATTCGCTGAAGGAAGCGAAACGCAAAGGCGGTTTTGCCATGCAGACTTTAGGAAAAACGCCTTTTACAACAAATAATAAACCGTTCAGTGATGCAGAAGATCAATGGCTGGCTTTTGCAGATTTTTGCCGTACGACTGTCAGAGGATATATCAATACCTTGCAGCAAGGTAATTTTCCGCCGGCGCCGCGTAAAAACTGTCCTGAGTATTGCCCCGGGAAGGATATTTGCCGGGCCTACGGCGAGCTGGCAGCAGAAGGCGGTGAAGATAATGTTTGATTTTACTAAAGCCCAGCAGGAAGCGATAGATACGCTGGATCGAAATGTATCTGTGTCTGCCGGCGCCGGCAGCGGTAAAACACGCGTTCTCGTAGAACGTTTTGTCAACATCCTTCGGCAGAGTCTCAGGCAGGGCGGCAAACAGGTAAGTGCCGCCGATATTCTGGCTATTACCTTTACGCGCAAAGCTGCGGGTGAAATGAAAGAACGGGTTCGCAGACGTTTGACGGAATTGGAGCAGGAGGATGCTTTGCATGCTTCTTTCTGGCGGCAGCAGCTGGAACTGCTGGAACAGGCACGTATCAATACTATACATGGTTTTTGTAACAGTCTGTTGAAAGAAAATCCTGTGGAAGCAGGGCTTGATCCGGCTTTTCAGGTAGCTGAAGAAGTAGAAATGGATGAATTTTTACTGCGTACAGTGCAGCAGTTTGTAAAACAGGGGCTGCGCCACGGGGACAGTGATATTTTACGTCTGGCTGATGAATATACCGCAGCTGATGTTGTAAAACAACTATTGCTTGCCATACCTAAAATGGATGCGATTTTGAACTTTGGTGATTTGTTACAGCCCTATCAGGCAAAGCTGAACGAGAAGAACGTATTACAGGGACAACTGCAGGAGCTGCTGCAGGAGCTGGCAGAAGACAGAATGAAGGTGAAAGCCTCAGCCCACCGGCAAAAGCTGGAACTGCTGCGCGAACACCTTCCGGAACTTTTAAAGGCGGCAGCAGACAGCGGCAAGTCTGAAAATATGACTCTTTTAGACAGCTATGTTGGTACTCTGGCTGCAACAAGCAGTGATAAAGCAGTGGTCAAAGCGGCTAAAGAAATTCTGCAGCAGCTGCATTTGCTGGCGGCAGACGCAGCTGCACTGAAATTGATACCCTGCTGGCAGCAGGCTCTGGTGAATTGCAGTGCTTATCTGCGTGAACAGCAGGAGCTTAATAATATGCTGGGCTTCGACGACTTGGAAAGCAGGGCCTTGGAACTTTTAAAAAATAACCGCCAGGTTTGCAGTAAAAACAGCAGCCGCTATCAGTATATTATGGTCGACGAATTTCAGGATACTAACGAACGCCAAAGAGAACTTGTTTATTTGCTGTGCGGCGGTGATAAAGACAGGCTGCTTGGACATAAGCTGTTCGTAGTAGGTGATGCCAAGCAATCAATTTATCGTTTCCGCGGCGCTGACGTAAGTGTATTTGCCCGTGTCAGGCGCGATATAGAAGCTGCTGGCGGCAGTGATAACGTAGTACAGGATATCTTCTTCACAGTTGATAAAGTGCTTGATTTATGCAATTTGGCCTTTGCGGAATTATTAGGTGAAGACAGACAGCAGGACGTTTATTTTGAAGCGTTGAATGCCAATCGTACGACTGATATTTTGCCGGAAATGCTGGTAATCGCATACGATAAAGAAAGCAAAGCCATCCGCAGGGAAGCGGAGGCAGCAGTTATAGCAGAACGGATACTGCAGCTGCATACCGAAGAACAAATATCCTACAAAGATATGGTAATACTACTCGGTGCATTAACATCGGCTAAAAGTTTTGCCTCTGCTCTGCAGCAGGCGGGTATACCTTATACTATCGTTGATGGTAAAGGTTTTTATGAACGACGGGAAATCATTGATTTGATCAATTTACTGGTATTTTTAGAAGACAGCAGCCGCAGTCTGGAGCTTGCTGGTGTGCTGAGGTCGCCATATTTTGCTGTTGATGATGAAAGCTTGACAGCACTTTTTCTGGAGCTGAACAAGCAGAAGGAGCAGACAGTTACCTTATGGCAGCTGCTGCAGAAGGATGCATGGCCGTTGATCGATTATCAGAAGCGTTGCCATCTATTGACTGCTGCGGAGAAACTTCGGCAGCTGCGGCAATATGCGGAGACGATGCCATTGCCGGAATTGCTGCATACTATCGTTGACGTCTTGCAACTGGAACCGCTTCTGGCAGCGCAGGAATTTGGCCTGGAAAAGCTTGCTAATATAAAAAAAATGATTGCTTTGGCTGAGGCCTATACCATAGAAAAACATGGGACGCTGGCAGAATATCTGCTGCGGCTGCAGCAGCTGCGCCAGGCCGGAGCAAGAGAGGCTGCTGCTGCAGATACGACTGGCTGCGATTTCGTGACGATTATGACGATCCATAAATCCAAAGGTTTGGAATTCCCTGTAGTTTTTGTACCCGCGCTTGATGCCAAGGGCAAAGGCGATACGGATATGCTTAGATTTAATGCAGACGCAGGTTTAGGAATTAAAGTTGATATCGGCGGTGAATTGCAGGATACAAGCGTCATGCTGGCAATCAAAGACATAGAAAAGCAGTTGGATAGCGCTGAAAAACAGAGGCAGTTATATGTTGCAATGACAAGGGCGCAGGACAGGCTGATCCTATCAGGGACTTATGACAGCAGCAGCAAAAGCAGAAGTGAGACATGGTTCAGCAGCCTGCGCAATATTTTACAGGAATATGATCATTTCCTGTTAAAGGAATATGCAGCTGATAAAAAAGAAATTTCTGTTAACGCAGCAGCAGAGTTGGAGAAGGTTATTGTAACAGATGAACTGCTGCAGCGGATCAAACCGCTGCCGGAATACGGGTTGGAGTGGCAGCGCAGCTTGTCAGCAACAGCGCTGCAGACGTATCTTGATTGCCCCCGCTGTTATTATTATCAATATATTTTGCAGATGCCGGGGTATGAAGCTGTAAAGGTAACTGATTCAGACGGTTATCTGCCGGCGGCACTGCAGGGGACTGTGATCCATAAGGCTTTGGAATTACTGACGAACGGTTACGAACCGGAACAGGCTTTCAGATCAGCGCTGCAGATAAATAAGGTACAGGGAAGCGCTGCACGGACATATGATATATATATGCAGTATATTAATGGACCTCTTTATCAAAAGCTGCAGAATGCTGAACGTAAGGCTGAAATTAGCTTTGAACTACCGTTGCTGCAGGAATATGGGATTGCTGCTGCTTTCAGCGGTTATATTGACTGTACTGTTTTTAACAGTGACGGTACGCTGAGGATCGTTGACTATAAGACAGGCGTGCCGCCGGAAGCAGGCGAACCTGCACCGGGTTATATTTATCAGTTGGCACTGTATCAAAAGGCAGCTGCAGAATTATGGCAGCGTCCGGTGACATTGGCCGAGTTGCACTTTTTACAAAATAATTCCTGCTGGCAGCTGCAGGATTGCAGTGATAGATTGCAGGAAGTTGCTGAGTTATGCAGGGATATTTTTTCTAAACGCAGAGAAAGTGAATTTACTGTGAAGACGAAATATTGTAAAAACTGTCCGTTTGCCTACTTCTGCGCAGGCCAAGAATAAATAGTTGAAAATTAATAAATAAAAAACACCTGTGAATACAGGTGTTTTTTATTTATCTGTAGTTGTTCAAATTTAATATTTTCATAGGTTAAAGAAGCGCAACAATGACGATACATACAGTATTTTTAATAATTCTATTCACTTGTATCTATAAATCACAAACATTCCCTATAGTTAACAAGAATGGCAAAATATCACAATAAATTAAATCTGAAATTAATTATGTAAATAAAGATATCTTGCATACTCAAAACAAATATGTTATTATACCTAAAAATATCTATAAAGAAAAATAAAAATTTAAAAAGACAAACTTTTTTCAATAATGTGAATTAAAATTTACAAATTATAAATTTTTGCAATAAGAGGAAGTTGAAAAAATATCTGACAGAGATAGTTTACTTTTAAAAAAGTGTAACTGACGGGTGTCCTTAGCAATAAGCAAAAACAACGTCGTTAAAACGGCGCTCAATAATTGGTACCCCGATGAATATAAAGTTCAAAAGCCTTGTAAGGGAGTGATAAAGTGAAAATTCCATTGAAGTAAGCTCAGACCAAAAAATATTCTGAGTTTGGGGTGATCTGCTATGAAAGAAAAAGAAACAATGAACACAATTGAAACAAAAGCTAAAAGCATCGTCGGTTCTCTGGTGATGATTTGCCCGGTTTGCGGCAAAGAATTCGTCTGTAATAAAGCTCATCATGTTTACACGGCTTTGATAAAAAGAAAA
>OGLT01000928.1_pt1 | contig 18283 bp, 11 predicted proteins | sample 1572911 | NCBI WGS metagenome assembly OGLT01 (sample SAMEA2582014, study PRJEB24529) | metagenome | biome: Human gut stool | place: China | collected 2011 | reverse complement strand
CTACGAAACCTTTCACATCTTCCAGACTGGTAAGTTCCTGCCAAGCCGGCTGGTCAATACCCAGTTGGTCGAGCATTGCAGAGAACTTGTTACGGTTTTCAGCACGGTCGATAGAGATAGGAGAAGTTCCCAGGATGGGCACTGACTGACGGTGCAGCTTCATTGCCAGATTGTTCGGGATCTGTCCGCCTACAGATACAATTACACCACGAGGCTGTTCCAAGTCGATAACATCGAGTACACGTTCGAAAGAAAGTTCGTCGAAGTAAAGACGGTCGCACATATCGTAGTCGGTAGACACTGTTTCGGGGTTGTAATTGATCATAATAGACTTATAACCCAACTTACGTGCTGTCTGCACTGCATTTACCGAACACCAGTCGAACTCTACGGAAGAACCGATACGGTAAGCACCGGAACCCAGTACAACTACTGATTTTTCATTCTTATAATAGTTCACATCATACCCTTCAACGGCGTATGTCATGTACAGATAGTTAGTCAGTTCAGGATGCTCGGAAGCTATCGTATTGATACGCTTCACAGCCGGCAGAATACCCAATTCTTTACGACGGTCACGTACCATCAGGTTTTCTTTCTCCATATTGCCTTGCGGATCGAGTACGAAACGTGCAATCTGGAAGTCAGAGAAGCCCAGCACTTTTGCTTGACGCAATACATCTGCCGGAATATCTTCCACCTTATTATATTGAGAAAGTTTCAACTTATAGTCAACAATGTTCTTCAGTTTGCCAAGGAACCAGGGATCAATCTTCGTCAGGTCGAAGATGCGATCTATTGTATAACCGTTTTCCAAAGCTTCAGCGATAGCGAACACACGCAAATCCGTAGGACGTGAAAGCTCGCGGTCCAGATCATCAAAGTGCAGGTCATTACCTACAAATCCATGCATACCTTGACCAATCATGCGCAAACCCTTCTGGATAATTTCTTCAAAAGAGCGTCCGATAGACATGATTTCACCAACAGACTTCATGCTGGAACCGATTTCGCGAGATACACCAACGAACTTCGTCAAGTCCCAACGAGGGATTTTACAAATCAGATAATCCAGCTGCGGAGCCACATATGCAGAGTTCGGAGTTCCCATTTCACCAATCTGATCGAGCGTATACCCCAATGCAATCTTAGCGGCAACGAATGCCAACGGATATCCTGTAGCCTTAGAAGCCAAAGCTGAGGAACGTGACAGACGAGCATTTACCTCGATCACACGGTAGTCGTTTGTTTCAGCATTGAATGCATACTGAATGTTACATTCGCCCACGATACCCAAGTGACGGATACACTTTGTTGAGAGATCTTGCAACATCTTCACCTGTTCGTCAGTCAGTGAACAAGTCGGAGCTACTACGATAGACTCTCCCGTATGGATACCCAGCGGGTCGAAGTTTTCCATGCTTGCCACTGTAAAGCAGTGGTCGTTTGCATCACGGATTACCTCGAACTCAATTTCTTTCCAACCTTTCAGAGACTCTTCTACAAGAATTTGTTTAGAGAAAGCGAAGGAGCTTTCAGCCAGTTTCAAGAACTCTTCCTTATCCTGACAGATACCGCTACCCAAACCGCCCAGTGCGTAAGCGGAGCGAACCATAACCGGGAAACCAATGCGTTCAGCAGCCGCAATTGCATCTTCCATGCTCTCTACAGCCTGGCTGACAGGAGTCTTCATCTCGATCTCGTCCAGTTTCTTCACGAAGAGGTCACGGTCTTCCGTATACATGATAGCTTCTACCGAAGTACCCAATACACGTACACCATATTTGTTCAAGATACCGCTTGTGTACAACTCAGCACCGCAATTCAAAGCAGTCTGACCACCGAAAGCCAACAGGATACCATCAGGTTGTTCCTTCTTGATGATTTCTTCTACGAAATAAGTAGTTACAGGCAGGAAATAAACCTTATCTGCGATACCTTCCGAAGTCTGGATAGTAGCAATGTTCGGGTTTACCAATACTGAACTGATACCTTCTTCACGCAAAGCTTTCAATGCTTGCGAACCGGAATAGTCGAACTCCCCGGCCTGACCGATCTTGAGTGCACCTGAGCCCAAGACCAACACTTTCTTCAAATTCTTTTCCATATATTCTCTTGTTGTCTATTAAGTTTCTTTCTATACATTCGGGCACAAAAAAAATGCGTTACCCAACAAAGGATTAACGCATTACCAAAGAACTAACAATATCTTCTCAGAGAAAGAGAAATCATCGACTAACGAATGAAATTCATTCGAATGCAGCTTATATGTATCTCTTTTCCCGTGTTGTTGCATCGTTGCTTTAAAATTTGTGCAAAGTAACGACTTATTTCAATAATAAACAAATTATAGCCCATGAAATTAGCTTTATTATAAAGTCATACTCTCTTTATTACAAAAACACAATAAACCTGCTACAAAACTTTCCCCCTTCAGTTTTAAACTTTATCTTTGCACTGAAGATCTATATCTTCAAACTAGACATAAGCATCTTCAACTTGAAGATATTTATCTCCAACCTGGATATAACTTTTCTTCCTAATCATAGGTATCTCCATCCCTAAAGAGAAGGCACCTCAAAGTTAAGGAGAGTCTTCTTTATCATTAACTGTTAGCACGAACATTATTAATAGCATTAAAATACAATGGCTGAATATGAAATGCAGGAGTCGAACCTGCCAAATGAAGAGGGCAAACGAATCCTCTTTCCACGCATGAAGTTATGGAACCAAGTAAATCTGGAATACATTGCCAACAACATTAATTATGCCAGTACCTTCACCCCGGGAGACATCATTGGATTGGTACGCTCGCTCACACAAGAGATTGCCTACCAAATGGCACAAGGCAACTCGGTAAAGGTAGACGGGTTAGGCATCTTCACACCAGCACTGGGATTACGCAAAGGCAAAGAACGGGAGTCGGGCGAGAAAAAGGGACAGCGACGAAATGCAATGAGCATCTGCATACAGAATATTAATTTCCGCGCCGACAGTCAGTTCATCGAAGAAACCGGAAGGCGCTGCATATTAAACCGCTCGGAGATAAAGCCCGGCCGATCATCCCAAAAGTACACGCCGGAACAACGGTTGCAACTGGCACAAAAATATCTGGAAGAGCATCCTTATATGAGAGTGAACGACTATTGCCAACTAACCGGTCTGCTGCGAAACACCGCCGCCAAGGAGCTGAAACACTGGAGCGAAACGCCGGAAACATGCATTATCACCAACGGACGAGGTTCACATAAGCTCTATGTGAAGCGGAAAGAAACAGCTTTCCCTTGAGGTTTCGATAAATATCGGTATCTTTGCAGTCATATTAAAATTCACGAAAGCAAAAAACAAAGAAAATCATAGATATGACTAAAGAGAAAATCATCCTCACGGGCGACCGCCCAACAGGACGCCTGCACATAGGACACTATGTAGGCTCATTGAGAAGAAGAGTGGAGTTACAGAACTCCGGTTTGTATGACAAGATATTTGTCTTCATTGCTGATGCACAAGCATTAACAGACAATGTGGACAATCCGGAAAAGGTACGTCAGAACGTTATCGAAGTGGCCCTTGACTATCTGGCATGCGGACTGGATCCGGAGAAAAGCACTATCTTCATCCAATCACAAATTGCCGAGTTATGCGAGTTGAGCTTTTACTTCATGAATATGGTAACTGTAAGCCGCCTGCAACGCAATCCTACTGTGAAGGCCGAGATCCAACTACGCAACTTCGATGCCAGCATTCCCGTGGGGTTCTTCACATACCCCATCAGTCAGGCAGCAGATATCACAGCTTTCAAGGCAACGACTGTCCCTGTAGGTGAAGACCAGGAGCCAATGCTGGAGCAAGCCCGCGAAATCGTTCGTCGCTTCAACTATATCTATGGCGAAACACTGGTTGAACCGGAAATCCTTCTGCCCGAAAATGCTGCTTGTCTGCGCCTTCCCGGAACAGACGGAAAAGCCAAAATGAGCAAGAGCCTGGGTAACTGTATCTACCTTTCCGACTCTGCCGACGAAATACAAAAGAAAGTAAAGGGCATGTACACCGATCCCGATCACTTGCGTGTACAAGACCCGGGTAAAGTAGAGGGCAATCCTGTCTTCACTTATCTGGACGCCTTCTGCCGCCCCGAACACTTCGGCCTTTACCTGCCCGACTATCCGAATCTCGATGAACTGAAAGCGCATTATCAGCGTGGCGGTCTGGGTGATATGAAGGTGAAAGGATTCCTGAACTCCATTATGCAGGAGACACTGGAACCGATTCGCAACCGTCGTAAAGAGTTTGAGAAAGATATACCTGCCATCTATGAGATGCTGAAGAAAGGCTGTGATGCAGCACGCGAAGTTGCTGCCGCCACATTGGACGATGTACGCAAAGCGATGAAGATAAACTACTTCGACGATGCAGAATTGATAGCTGAACAAGTGAAGAAATTCAGTGCAGAGTAATTTCCGCACCATTATCAAATAGAGAAACGCCCTGTCTCCCGTAGATTAACGAGAAGACAGGGCGTTTCCTTGCTTATGAAAGAACTATTAATTGGCAGATTTTACTAATACCACACGGTTCAGAATTGGCTGACCAAATTTGTCTACACCACCACCGGCTTCAATATTCAAGCGGTCGGCAGCAATACCGTAATTCTTAACCAGTGCATCTTTAACAGCTTGTGCACGTTTCAAGCTCAATTCTTTATTGAATGCCGGAGTACCGGTTGCAGAGTCTGCATAACCATTCACGGTGTAAGTTGCATTCGGGAACTGCTTCATCTGTTCTGCCAGATAAGACAGGTTCATGATTTCACGCGGAGACAGTTCAGCAGAACCGATTGTGAAGAATACAGTACGCGGTGCGATATCCGGATCCGGAACAATGACTTCTGTTTCTGTAACTGCGGCTACCGGTTGGTTTTGGGCCTGTATCAAAGCATTCTTCAACTGTGCATTCTGCGCACCCATTGCGGCCAACTTATCCTGCATAGCAGCCAACTCGATTTGAGAAATCAACTGCGGCATCGGACGACGGAAACCACGGGCAGGGAAACGGTAAGTCAAACCGACTGTAGCACTCAGTACGCCATCATATCCATGATCGCCACCAACTTCACCATCGAATTTATCTTCAACGCCCATTGCACTTAATTCCAGATTAATATCGAACGCATTCGAAATACGGAATTTATTGATGATACCTGCATTCACAGACAATGCTTCGCGATGAGGTTTTGAATAGTTGTGGGTAAAACCGGCACCGACATAAGGAATAATTTCATAAACACGATGCTGATTGTAACCACCGAAAAGCGCATTCAGATTAAACATCACATCAGCATGGAGGTTCATATAATCAAAACGCTGTTTATAATAACCGTCTTTCATTTGAGTACCTTTTACATAATCTGCCCCTGCATCATATGTAAAACCTCTTGCTTGAAGACCGCTATATTGCAAACGCAATCCTAAACCGGGGGTAAACCATTTACCGACGGAAACATTCAGCGTCGGACTAATACGTTTGCCAAAACTTCCGGCTGAATCATTGTCACCAAATGTAGCTTCGGCACCACCGCCAATAGAGAAGAACCAATTGCTCCAGAAAGGATTCGTTATCACCTGATACTTATCCTGTACCTGGATTACTTCATACTCTACAACTTCACTTGTACTGTTCTGCGCCCAGGCGGCAGAAGTGAGGCCGGCCAAAGCCAGCAACATTAGAATCTTTTTCATATACCTAAATAGTTAAGTGGTTAATTTAAATTCATTATTATAACTGACTAAATAACACCATCCCCACTAAAAGGTTTTTGAAAGAGATTATTTTTTGTTATTACCTTTAATCTTTATCGCGAGAATAATTTCTCAATATCCTCTTCTTTTATAGTTGACAATACAATACGTCCATCCGGCGTATAGTTTGGAGTAGGGCAAGCAAACAGGCTATCTACCAAATTAGCCATTTCTTCATTACTCAGTACTTGTCCATAAACGATTGCCGCAGCCTTTGCCAGCGTTAAAGCCAACATGGTTTGCACTTCTTCTTTTACATCACTTCCTTTTTCCATGGCTGTATGTACCATATTACGTACCAGTTCCACAGGATTCAGTCCCTCAATGCCAGACGGAATACCATTGATAGCATAACTGCCACCGCCCAACGGGGTTAATTCAAAGCCAACTGCCGAGAAGTCTTCCATAATGCTTTCCAACACAGCAGCCTCCGAAGCCGGTAACTGTAGGATTTCCGGAAACAGTACGCCCTGAGACACTCCCTGCTTCTGACTAATCTGATTCATATAGCGTTCAAACAATACCCGGATATGTGCCCGGTGTTGGTCTATCAACATCAAGCCGGACTTCACCGAAGTCAGAATAAAACGTCCCTTGAATTGGAAATGCTGCGCTCCCTTTTCCACTGCCGGCTCATTAGCATACAACGGTGCAGATAAGGAAGAAGAAGCTTGCGTTTCCGGTACATACGGTGTACGTTCTTCAGACATATCAGTCGATACCGGCGCAGAAGCCCAATCTGTTTCATCTACAAAGGGTTCTTCTTCCATCGGAGCATTCATTTTGCTGGCTTTTTCCAGCCCATCGTACAATCCTTCCCAGTCTACTTTCGGACGGGAATAGTTGCCACCGCTATAAGAAGAGGCAGAAGAAGTTTTAAACGGATTGAAGTCTGAATTATAATGCACTTTCGGCGGTTCTATCGGGCGTGTCTGGTCGAATGCCGGAATATCAGGCATACCTTCGGTGTCAAAATCGATAGATGGTACAGCATTAAATTTGCCCAATGATTCTTTAACAGACGCAGAAAGTATCTGCCAAATCGCTTGTTCATTTTCAAATTTGATTTCCGTCTTTGTGGGATGTATATTCACATCTATATTTGCCGGATCTACCTCAAAATAAATAAAGTAAGAGATCTGCTCACCAGCCGGAATCAGCTGTTCATAAGCATCCATCACTGCTTTATGGAAATATGGATGACGCATATAACGGCCATTCACAAAGAAGTACTGATGAGCACCTTTTTTTCGTGCCGTTTCCGGCTTGGCTACAAAACCCGATACCTTCACCATGGTGGTATCCACATCCACCGATAGCAAATACTGGTTCAGCTTTTTGCCAAACACAGCAAGAATACGTTGCCGAAGCGGCATAGCCGGCAGATTAAACAGTTCAGTGTCATTGCTATATAAATAGAAAGCCACTTCGGGATGTACCAAAGCGATGCGTTCAAATTCGGTAAGGATATTGCTAAGTTCCGTAGAATTCGCTTTCAGGAATTTACGACGGGCAGGAATATTAAAGAATAAGTTTTTAATGGAGAAATTACTTCCCTTAGGGCAGGATACCGCTTCCTGGCTTTCTACTTTAGAACCGGCTATTACAATCCGTGTACCCAGCTCTTCATTTGCCGTACGGGTTTTCAATTCTACTTCTGCTACCGCAGCAACAGAGGCCAAAGCCTCGCCACGAAATCCCATCGTACGCAAAGCAAACAAATCGGCTGCTTCTTTTATCTTAGAAGTGGCATGGCGTTCAAAGGCAAGGCGTGCATCCGTTTCGGACATACCTTTTCCATCATCAATCACCTGAATACAGGTTTTCCCTGCATCCGTTACTAATACGTGTATTTCTTGTGCTTCGGCATCAATCGCATTTTCTACCAATTCCTTTATCACAGATGCCGGACGCTGAATCACCTCTCCGGCAGCAATCTGGTTGGCAACCGAATCGGGCAGCAAATGAATAATGTCGCTCATAAGAACAATAAATTGTTTTTTAAATTAGTTAAGTTAGGAAAGCAGCTACCAGAATCAAATGATTCCGGTACTTATTGCATACCACAAGTATATCAGCAAGGCAATAATAACCAATATCACCCCCAGATGTACCGGTTTACGCCCGCTATCCTTGCGTCGCTTCAGGTGAGTAGTTCCTTCTACAAACTTCCCCCGGATATCTTCCGGTGAAAATTCTTTTTCAGGTAACATCCCCAAATCACGCTTGGCGCTCTCTTCCATTTTCGCCAACTTCTCTTTCCGCTCATCCACATATATGTATGGATGGTTAAAACCGCGCGGCTTTCTCATAGTGAACATTCCCATAGCGTTTATTTATTTCGTTTAATATTCATATTCCTTGGTGAAGTTAAAGGTTTCCGGTCTGATTTCTGCAATTGCTGACCGGCCTTCTTTCCTCTCCATTCAAATATGTCTTCCTTATTTCGCGGACGAATATAATCGAACCAGGCAAAGGTAGGCAATTTGTATTTCTCCGCAGGAATCTGATCCATCGGATACATCGTACCGTTAGCTTTACCAATAAAAGCTCCTTTCTCCATACGCCTATCTTTCAGCAACATACGCAAGAAGCTACCTTCGGCATAATTCAGTCCTATCAGGCTACTATCTTTTTCTTCCACCGGATAAAAGATAACCAGCACATTGCCGTTCACATCAGCCTGACGCATGTCTCCTTCTACAAAGAAGCCCTTCATCTCTTTACCCGATACCTGATTATAATGGATAGAATCTTTCTGTTCTATGGTAAAAGCCTGGTTAATGATATGTACCCAGTCTATAGTACTGTCATTCATATATGCCTTGATCTCCTCACCTAATATCTGTTGTGAACCGTGCCACAAAATAGGATCAGTATACATCGTCATGCAAGAATCTTTTGAATTATAAACCAAAGAATCGCACACAGCCTGTACATCGGTACGGTAAGCACGGACTTTATGATAAACACGCATTTCACGATACATGGAATCCGTATTTATATTATAAGTAATCAACCGCAACGTATCACCATGCATAAACAAACTGTCACCTTGTGAATAATCAATGGCGACAGCACGCTGAGTAGCAAGAGCGCTTCCCGTTATTTCATTATAGAAACAATAGTTACCTGTCAACATGTTTTTGTTGATGGTATCATTCATCTGCACATTCTCAAATGCTTCGCCATATCCTAATACACGATCGTAGAAAATGCTGTCACCTGTCAACTTCTTACCTTCGTTAGTCAACACGGAGCGATCCAGAAGTTCAGCTTGTTCAGTAGTAGTATTATAAAATCCTCGTTCAGAGTAGATATGGTTATTATCACTCACGATATCCGAAGGCCCCAGAATCGTGGCTATCTTAGTTGCAGTGCTATATTTCAAGGTATCCGAAGTCAATATGAATTTCGGATTCACCAACTTTACATCATGGTTGAATACAGAAATTTTCGTTGCCGGACTATATTCCCCCCACTCAGACGTCAGTACATTCTCTTCATCAGTCAATGTACCGCCCTCAAAGTAGTAACCCAGATTATACAAACGGTCGTAGTTCAAACTATCAGTAGTCAAGGTAGTATTTCGGTTGATCATACGGACATTTTCACGAATCATGGCCAACTGTGCCATACCGTCATAATACAGATAATCTCCATAGATAAAAAGCGTATCTCCCTGCTCCATACGAACATTACCAAACGCTTCTACCGAATTTGTCTTTTCGTAGATCAACGCACTGTCACAATACATATACATGCTGTCGTGACGCAACTTCACCGACCGGATCAGTATCTGGATATCCGGATGTAACACTTTGTCCGCCTGTGCCTCTTCAGCATAAAGCAAATCGACCCGGGTTTTCTTCTTTTCCGGTTCTTTTTTCTTATCCTGAGCGCTCAGTAAACAGACACCAAACAGGCATAGAAGGCCTGCGAGAAGGAATCTATGCCTGTTCAGAAAATTAGTTCTTGTATTTTTTTTCTGCATACAAAAAGAATCAATGTATCATCCGGAATCAGTCTTTAACCCAACCCGGATACTTGAATGTACAGTTCTTCCAGTTATCGTTGATACGTACGTACGTATGCTTCTGCTTTTCACGAATCCACTTATCCAGCATTTCATCACGGCGTTTTTCCAAAACGATTTCTTTCAGATTCTGATAGTCTTCTGAAATTGTAGCTTTGTGGCCATTGATGCGGCTTTTCAGTTTCACGATCACACACTCTTCTTTACCGGTCTTTTGCGGAATCATAGTAAATGCTGTGGAGATTTCTCCTACTTTCATATTATCTACCACTTTGGCAATCTCGGGCGGGAGTTCCTGCATCTCGAACTTGGAAGTATTATTGTTAGGATTAGGCAACAAACCATGGTTGTTGCGTGTATCTTTATCTTGCGAAAGTACAGAAGCAGCTTCCTCAAAAGAGAACTTACCATTACGGATATCATCTGCAATAGAATCCAGACGGGCAGTACCTGCCATCAATGCTTCTTCTGGTACATGAGGCTTCAGCAAGATATGACGCACCTTGATTCGGTCACCACGCTTTTCCATCAACTGGATAATGTGGAAACCATACTCAGATTCTACAATCTTAGAAACCTTATTAGGGTCTTGCAAGTTGAAAGCCACATTTGCAAATGCGGGGTCTAAGTATCCACGTCCTGTAAATGGCATTTCACCACCATTGATAGCCGTACCACGGTCGTCAGAATACAAACGTGCCAACATAGAGAAACTTTCCCCCTTATTCACACGCTCAGTATATTCACGTAGTTTTCTTTTCACATCTTCAATCTCATCCAAAGGGATCTTTGGTTGCTGTGTGATGATCTGCACCTCTACCTGGGTAGGGATATAAGGGATACTATCCTGTGGCAGGTCTTTGAAGTAACGACGTACTTCTGCCGGAGTAATCTTAATCTCGCCCACCAGTTTCTGCTGCATCTTCTGCACCTTCAGACCTTCGCGTGCATTTTCACGTAAAGTCTCACGAATCTGGCTGGATGTCTTATTGAAGTATTCTTCCATTTTTTCACGCGAACCGATATTGGCGATATACATATTCGTCATATAGTCCACACGCTGGATAACTTCACTTTCAGGTACTTCGATACTATCGAGAGCAGCCTGATGCAAAAACAGCTTCTGCACAGCTATTTCTTCCGGAATCACGCAGTAAGGATCGCCGTCAAACTTGCGTCCTTCGTAAGCAGCACTCATACGTGCTTCTTCCACTTCAGACTTCAATATAGCCTCGTCGCCCACTACCCAAACTACCTCGTCAATCACGTTGTCTTGTCCATAAACGGCAGAACCGGTCATCAGCGCCAAGGCACATAAAACTACAAACTTAAAGTTCATAAAATTCTTCATTCTGTGTATCTAAACTAATTATATTTAATCTTATCTCTTTTCACTGCCTGCTGATACAAGTCATCTTTCACAGCTCTCATAAATTCCACTTGTTTCAGATTCAACACCATATCTTTTACTTTAGGACGGGCAAACTCATACGGTTCCTGTTGGCCCACCGTGCGGAAATCGCTCACATTCAGAAAATAATGAAACGCCGTATCTTTCAGTTCGATATGACGGTTCTTATTCACATAATCCTCTACCTCCGGAACTTTCAGCGGTATCAGATCTAACACATCCGCCATCGGTACCCATTTGTCATAAAAGTATTCATACTTTACAGCATTCTGCAAACTATACTTCTCCAAATGCTCCACTGCATCTTGCGTAGGAGTCTTATACCAACGACGTACTTTGTTTAGTTCCGGTGCAGTGAGGGGTACTTTAATGAACAACCCTTGCATAAGCGGGCGTTCCAATCTGAATAGTTCTTTATTCTTTTCATAATAATCCGTCAACTCCCCTTCTGATATCTCATTCGAGAGCCTTTGATGAATCAACGCTTGTTGATAAGTGTGCATTATCAATGCCTTGCGATAGTTCTCCACTAATTTTTCTATTTCCCCATTATCAGGGATATTGCTTTGAGCTTTCTCGTACAGCAAGATATCTTCCACCCAGTTGCGGATATAATGTTCAGCAAACAGCAAACTATCATCTTTCGACAATCTTGCCGGAAGTGCAGATTGCAAATCTTCCTGGTAAAGGAAATTGCCGTCCAGCTCCACCAATGGCGTCTTACCTTTATGGTCGTGCTGCTCGCTACAAGCCACACAGAAAAGGATGGATAGGATTCCCAGAAAGATTATTCGCATTACCGATTGATATTTACTTTATTTCAAGCTACGAAGATAGCGGTTTAATCGGTTGCATCAGTGCTTATTAACGGTTTTTAAAACCTCTTGGTTTATTTCAACCTTAGAAGCTGCCCGTAATCGTGCTACCCAACGCTCCTCCAGGTAATTTTGATAATCACCGGCAAGTAGTCCACGCACCTCTTGATAACTCTCAGGACCCTTTATTTTCTCACCCAGAAAAGTGGTAAAAGGAAATGACGGTATAGGTTCAGCCTTCTCTTTTTTGAAGATTTCATCATCTACATAGATATTGTCTCCAAGGGCAAATAATCCTTGTTCGGCCTGTACTTGCTGTTTTTTGGCATTAAATGTCAACCGGATGGCATCCTGCCACTCTTCTTCCGGCAAAGATTTTAAAAGCTTACGAACTTGCTTCCCTATTCGTTTTGTTGCAGAATGTATCACAATCCCTTTATAATGAGGATTTTTCCAATGGTAATCCGAACGATGCTTATCAAAGTAAGCAGCCATTCCCACCTCATCCGAAGGCACACGTTCCCATATTTCCCGGTTACTGATTTCAAATAACAACATACCATCACGATACTCTTGCATAAGCATACGCAACTCCGGATACTTCTGTTCCAAACGACCGTATTCATAGTCGAGCACGGATTTCATGATAAACCCTTTCAACTGACGTTGTATCCCCTGAGGATGGGCAATAGCAAAATTTGCAAACATTTGCCCCGTATATTCTCTGTCACCAAGAGTAAAAAGTTTCTTTTCAGTCTGCCCTTTTGCCAACAATTCATCCATTCCCGCTTTATCCGGTGTGTATTGATACTCTTTTTTCAACTTCTCCACCAAAGATTCTGTTCCCTTATCCATTCCATGACGGCGGGTCTGGCGACGGATAATTTCATCTTTCACATCCTCGAAAGGCAAAATATCTTTCCGTTCAAGCACCTTGACAATATGAATACCCTGCGGAGTGAAGAAAGGACGGGATATTTCACCCGGTTTCATTTCAAAGACCGTATCTTCAAATTCAGCCGGCATCTGTAGCCAACTTACCCAGAAAGACTTCTTTTCGTCAGAAAAGTTACGTACGCAAGCATCAAAATCCGCTTGTCCGTTCTGCAATGCAGTATAAAGAGAATCCATGCGGGTTTCAGTAGTACGGAGCAAATGACTGGTAGCTGTCTGAGGCAGGGATTTAAAGATATGACTAACCCGTACTTGTCCCGCACGCTGATTGGCTTTCATCTTGTCATATGCTTGCCGCGCAGCAAGTTCTGATACGGTTTCATCTGTTAAGTAAGTCTTTGCCAACTGACGGCGATACCCTTCCAGCTCTTCACGGAAAGCACGGGTAGTATCCAATCCTATAGCCTCAGCTGCGGCAACCTTCAACTTAAAGTTTACAAACAAATCAACATATTCGTTCAATGTTTTCTGCTCTATACCAGAAAGAGCATTATTCTTATTATAGATATATTCAAACTCCGAACGGAGAATATCTTTCCCGTTAATACGCATCAGCACAGGATCTTGCTGAGCAAAAACTGTCCATCCCAGACAAAGGAGAATTATTGTCAATCCACTTCTTATCATAACTATTTTCTTTTGAAAAAGAACAATGTAATAACGGGGAAACATCTTTTATATTGTTTGCCTTCAACGGCTTTCTTTAAACACATCATCTGTCTGCCTCAAACAGATGGGCTATTTACCTTGAACAGACGGTCTGTTTTCAGAAACTAAAATACCCGGAAAGAAACTGCTCCTTTCCGGGTATTCTTATCTAACTTGCCTATACTTTTATTCGGGACGACTGTAATTCGGAGCCTCGCTTGTAATCGATACATCGTGCGGATGACTTTCGAGTACACCCGCATTGGTAATACGGGTAAACTTAGCATCGTGCAACTGCTCAATATTGCCTGCACCACAGTAACCCATACCAGCACGCAGACCACCAACCAACTGGAAGATTACTTCATACAAAGTTCCTTTGTAAGGTACACGAGCAGCAATACCTTCGGGCACCAACTTCTTCACGTCATTGGTTCCGCTCTGGAAATAACGGTCCTTTGAACCATTTTCCATTGCTTCCAACGAACCCATACCACGGTACGACTTGAATTTACGTCCATTGAAGATAATCGTATCACCCGGAGATTCTTCCGTTCCGGCAACCAGCGAACCGATCATTACACTATAACCTCCGGCAGCCAAAGCCTTCACAACATCTCCTGAGTAACGCAACCCACCGTCAGCAATCAAAGGAATACCTGTTCCCTTCAATGCCTTGGCTACATCATATACAGCAGACAACTGAGGAACACCCACACCTGCTACAACGCGAGTAGTACAGATAGAACCCGGACCGATACCAACTTTAACGCCATCAGCACCAGCTTCTACCAATGCCTTTGCAGCCTCTCCGGTAGCAATGTTACCTACCACAATATCAATATTCGGGAAACGCTTCTTTGCTTCTTTCAATTTCTCTATCACATAGATGGAATGTCCGTGGGCAGTATCGATAACAATAGCATCGGCACCGGCATCCACCAAAGCTTGCATACGATCGAGGGTATCAGCAGTAACTCCTACTCCGGCAGCTACACGCAAACGGCCTTTAGAGTCTTTGCAGGCCATCGGTTTATCTTTAGCTTTCGTAATATCTTTATAAGTAATCAGTCCTACCAGCTTACCTTCTTTATCCACAACCGGCAATTTCTCAATTCTGTGTTCCTGCAAAATTTGAGAAACAGCTTCCATATCAGTAGTCGGATTCGTAGTGATGATATTTTCTTTTGTCATCACTTCATCGATATGCTTATTCATATCTCTTACGAAGCGAAGGTCACGGTTAGTAACAATTCCTACCAAATATCTTTCATCATCTACTACTGGAATACCACCGATTCTATATTCTGCCATCAATGCTAATGCATCTCCTACAGTAGAACCTCTCTTAATGGTTACCGGATCATAAATCATACCATTTTCAGCGCGCTTCACAATGGCAACCTGACGTGCCTGCTCCTCAATGGACATATTCTTATGAATAACACCGATACCACCTTCACGTGCAATGGCAATAGCCATTTTCGCTTCAGTAACCGTATCCATGGCTGCCGAAACGAGCGGAATGTTGAGCGTGATTTCGCGCGTCAGCTTGGTTTTCAGGGAAGTCTGTCTGGGAAGCACATTGGAGTACGCCGGAACGAGAAGAACGTCATCGAACGTGAGTGCTCTCTGAAGGAGTCGCATGGTTAACCTCTGAGCAAAAAAAAAAGTCCCTCCGGCAAGGCATCTGCCGTGGTCCGAGTGCTGAACGGGGGAACTGTTCAACGAGAATCTCGGATACAGGTTAACGGCGCATTATAGCTACCATTCTGATAAAAAGTCAAGCTCCAGTGAAACAAAATCTCCGGGACCAATTTACCTCTGCTGCAAAAACGCCGGAAAAGCCCGCTGACAGTAACGATCTCAACGGAAACGCCCGATTTACAGGGATTCCATAAGAAAAAAAGAGGGGCGGCTTCATCGGCAGCCGCCCCAAAATGCACTCTGGATTCTGACTTCTCTCTGTGCCCTACTTCACCATCCTGCGGCAGACTGCCGCGAAAACAAGTCCCAAAAGACAGAACGCTGCGCCGACCATACAGCAGTCTGAAAAGACAAAGCCGGTGTGCTGCATCCAGCGCATCAGCGCGGGACCGCCAAATCCAGCAGCGGCGAAGCCGCAGAACATGATTCCGTAGTTGACACTTGAATGCGCGGTGCCAAAACGTTCCGCCGTAAAGCCCGGGTAAATCGCCATAAAGGCGCCAAAGGAGAGCCCCACGAGGACACAGCCGAGGTAGTACTGCGCGAAATCCCCCATCCCCGCGGTCATCAGCGTAAAGAGCCCGGCGAGCGACAGGCAGAGCGCTCCGGCGAGCACCGTCATATTGAAAAGCGCAATGACAGAAACCGATACCGCTGCGGCCGCGGCTGTCATCCCGATTTCATGGCGCGCGATCGAGGCCGCCTGGGAAATAATCATCATCCCCGCAAAGGCCCCGCTGAGCAGCAGCGCGATCATGGGGTAAAAGACCGGACTTCTCAGCATTTCGCGCCAGGTGAGCCCCTTCGCCTCTGCTTTCGCCTTCTTCACCATGCCGTGCGGCACAAAATCAGGCGGACACTGCCTGCAGACAAAGCCCCCGGCCATGATGGCAGCCCCACAGACCGTCCCGAGAATAATGAACGTTGCGGTAATGCCGACAGAGCCAATCAGAGCCTGGGCAATCGGCGGCACAAGCACCGAACTCATGCCGTAGGCCGCCGTCACGATACCCCCTGCCATGCCGCGTCGGTCCGGAAAATAACGTACAGCGGTAGTAATGCAGGCCCCATAGGTCAGCCCCAGCCCCAGACCGAAAAGACCGCCATACGCCGCGATCAGAGTTCCCACGGATTCCGCGAGTCCGCAGCAGATCAGTCCGAGCCCCATAAGGAAACCGCCTGCCACAATGACGGTCCGGGGGCCGAATCGGTCATTGATCGCACCGCCCAGAATCATCGGAATCGGTCCCACCGCATTCGCGACCCCGAACGCGATAGCGAGGTCTCCCGGGGTAACCGCAGTGCCGAGCACCGATGAGAGCTTTGCGGCGCTGGCGGCCGCCAGCACACTCCAGGCGTAGATAGAACCCGCGCAGAGGTTAATCAGACCTATGACCGCGAGAATCCACCATCGGCGTTTTTCGAGCTGCAGCGTCATTTCGGCGTTCATGCTCTTTCTCTCCTTTAGACAGGCCGCTTATCAAAGAGCCTGTAATTCCGATTCGAGCGTTTTTTCCGCTTCTTTTCGGTTCTGAATGAAAAAGTCTACCCGACCCTTCATCGCTCTGACCATCTGGGAGGCGGCATTCATCTGGTCCTCAAGCATCAGAGGAGAGGCACTTCCCGGAGTCTTTCGGTTTTCAAGAATGTGAAGGGGATTCACCGCCTGCTTCAGCTGTCCGTCGTTCAGCGGGAAAGACTGAGGAAGGTCCTTACCAGCTGCAAATTCAGACCAGACACCGGTGAAATCACCGTAGGTCGCGTTGGCCGGCGTCAGTCCCTTCTCCCGGGCGTATGTTACAAAACGGGAGGCAAAGCCATGCCCTGTCCGGAAATCAATCCCGGCCTCCCGCATCAGCGTATCGGCGATCTCCTGCGTGCAGGTCCATTCCGCATTCAGCTCGGCGAGCGCTCTTTCGCGATCCACCCGAAGAGACTTCACAATGCCCGCGAAGGTTTTCACGACCACGGCGGCGTCTGTCATCAGGCTTTCCATAGACCACGAGTCGCGGACGTCCGCCATACCAAGCGTCAGGTTCTGCATACGCATCAGAACACCCTGCGCTTCTCCTATCACGAGCCCCGCGTCCCGCCGGCAATCATTGATAAGACCAGGATTCCGCTTCTGCGGCATCGCGCTCGAGTGATAGACGCCATTCGGATCAACGCTGTGAATCCAGGGCTTTGTCTGGGAATACTGCGTCATGAAATCCGCAAGGAACGCGTCAATATGGAGCATGACAGAGGCCGCGATCTGACTTGCCTCGAGCGGAAGATCATTTCCGCGGCACTGTCCCGCGTCGAAAGCGTTATCCGCCGTCCGTTCAAACCCGAGCAGTTCAGCCATACGGGCAGAATTCAGCGGCCATCCCGTGCCATTGCAGACACAGCTTCCCATCGGACAGACATCGTGACGCCGTACGCATTCCACCATGCGCTCAATATCGCGGCTGAAAACGTAGACCTGGGCGAGGAGGTAATGGCTGTAAAGTGTTGGCTGCGCCTGAACGCCATTCGTATAAGCCGGAACAAGCGCATCAGACTCCCGCTTCGCGGTTTCAAGAAGAGCGTCGCAGAGCCGCGCTGTTTCACCCGCGAGCATCATCAGACGTTCCTGATTCATCGCGGCGTTCGAGGTTGCGAGAATATCCTGGCTTGAGCGTCCCGCATGAAGCCGGCTTGCCTCCATGCCGCAGAGTTTCAGAAGCTTCGGCTCGAACTGAATATAAAGATCACAGTGCTGGGCGCCCGGCTCCGCAGCTTCCCGCCGGAGTTCATCCAATGCGGCGCGGATTTTTCTCGCGAGTTCCCGGTCAAGCAGCCCGCTCTCAACATTCGCCACAACCGACGCGCGGTTGATCTGCTGCAGCCAATACTCCGTGTCATGCACCATCGACTGATCAGGCGCCTGAAC
>OGLT01000927.1_pt1 | contig 18301 bp, 14 predicted proteins | sample 1572911 | NCBI WGS metagenome assembly OGLT01 (sample SAMEA2582014, study PRJEB24529) | metagenome | biome: Human gut stool | place: China | collected 2011 | reverse complement strand
CGGAAGCTGGCTCGTCGTCTGGATTTTGCGGAACAAGCTCACCACGGATGGCAAGGTCGAGGATTTTGCGTTTTGTATTTGCAATTACCTTAATAATGTTGTTTTTGTCACTTTCAATATTAGTAACTAAACAAATCAGTTCTCTGACCTTAATAGAAATTCGTTGTTGCTCAATTTTAGGGGCTATAGGAATCAATCGTGAGGTAAGCATATTAAGCGTAATTCTAGTTATACCTACGCCCTTCATATCTCCACGCGTCGTGGCATAAAAGTAAGGTGACTGCATTGCATAGCACATATACCAATTGTCGATACCTTGAGCAGGTTTAAGTAAAGCAACGCTTGATAACATGCTGAATTCTTCGCGCAGCGTATTTACGGTCGCTATACCAGATGTTGCACCATCTTTAATATAGAGGATATCACCAAATTCCGGATTGCATCGAGCAAATATTTCTTTATGCACATCGGAAGCAACATAGGTGATATCATCTAACAGAACACCATCTGATTTGACATTCTTGGCTGTAATGTATTTGTACTCACCAGTCGGATAATTCTCAGGCGAATGGTGGGTACCATCTGTTACCTTGATACAGATAGAAGCCAGTCTCGTCCAGCACCACCCTTCTGGCAGTTCAAACGGTATCTCATCCTCAATACATTTTACAGTTCCATCTTGGAACTTCTCATAATGCAAATTATCCTCACCAACATAAATAACGGTATCATTCTTTATATCCTTTTTTTTGAGTTTTCCATCCTTAACCATCTGTTGTTTTTCTGTCCGGATGCACTCCAACAAAACAGAAGCCGGTTCGTCATCCGGGTCTTGCGGTACAAGCTTGCCACGAATAGCAAGGTCAAGAATTTTTTTCCTTAATGCATCTGTATTCATATCTTTGTCTTCTCCAATTTACGCAAATAGTTTTTAACATGCCTGCATATTGACTTTTGTTTTACATATGCTATACTGTATATAAGCTAACTCGTGATGGATACGGCTGGGTTCCCGAATGGGAGTAGGTTTCGACCAAGAATTCCTTTGCCCCAGGGGTCAGCTTATTTTTTTGCATTTTTCAACTTTTCTACAATGTGAGTTGGATCTTTTTCTATTTCTCCCACTATTAAATCAATTGCCTGAATTGAGTATGTATACGATGGTTGTGCATATTGCCTGTGAACATAGCAATATTTTTCATCACTTTTCAAATCATAAACTTTATTAAACAAATTGAAAATATACTGATTCATTATAAAATCAATTCCAGCTAAATAAAGTCTCCGGGAGATTTCCTTTATAGCAGTTTTCATCGTATACTTATGAGTATTATTTGGATCTTTTAGCTCTTTTATAATTTTCACACCAGCATCCGCATTTTTATCTATGTACACAAAAGATGTTGCCTTGTTCTTATCCTTTGTCAAATAATGCAAGTGTTCAATTTTAATTGCAAAAGCCTGATTATTCTCTGCAATGATTGGTTCCAACTGCCGATCGATTGTCATAATTTTATTTGCTATTTCTTCTGGATACTTCGCGCGTATTATACTTTCATCCAGTGCTTTCATACTTACCGCCAATGTAAGAAAGTTCTGTGGAACAACTTTTGTCATATCAACATCATGTAATTCCTGCATTTTTTCCACATAGTTCAATACGCAAGCCTGAAAAAGTGGTATATAAATCATCTCATACTCTTCTGTAATAAAATGTGTGCTAGTATTCCTCAGTTCAATAATTTTAGCAAGATTTCTTCTCAAAGGCGCCTTTTCATTTGTAAAAACTTTTTGTAAACAATTCTCTAATGTAATTGTTCTTTCCGGATTATCCCTGTAATAAATACTGTCATTTCCATTCGTTTTTAACAAATATGCTTTTAACATCAGCTCCCATGCATTACAAATAAAAAAGCTGAATCCTTCTACACGATACTTAATTGTCGGCTTGTTGTAAATTTCTATCGCCATAACAAATGCTTCTTTTGATTTTTCCAGCAATTTGTCCGGTAACGTTTGCTCCATTTCAGCCCTCCACATCTCCAATCAGCTTTTCAAGTTCTGCAACGGCACTGGCAATATTCGCAGATTTTTCTTTTATCTCTTCTAACAGTTCCCCTAGCGTCCGATCATCCGCGTCATCATTGCTCTTCATCCATGTAATATCAAGACTGGTCTTATCCCTTGCCATAATATCCTCAATGCCAAAACGACGCCATCTGCCATTCGGGTTTTCCTCACTGTATGTCTCCTCTCGCTTGCTCAAATCACCATCCGCATAGCAAGCAATAAATTCGTTAAAGTGCTCCGGCTTTAAAGGATTCGTCTTACCAAAAGACGGCATATCCGATCGCAGATCATATATCCATACTTCTTTTGTGTTTCCCTTGTCCGTTTTACCTCTTGTAAAAAACAAGACATTGGTTTTCACGCCCTGCGCATAAAAAATACCGATAGGCAGGCGCAAAATTGTATGAAGATTACATTTTTCCAGCAAGTCCTTACGAATGCGTTCCCCATCTCCATCCGCGAACAATACGTTATCTGGAAGAACTACTGCCGCACGCGCATTGCCATCCGTTTTCAAACTGCGATAAATATGTTGAAGAAAATTTAACTGTTTATTGCTGGTAGAAAATGTAAAATCGTCACGCGTGGCGCGTTCACCGCCCTTCTTAGTTCCAAACGGCGGATTTGTAAGCACCAGATCATATCCGTTCATGGATTTACCGATATTAGACAATGTGTCACCAAGAACAATCTCACCGTCAATATCATGCAGCATGGCATTCATCAATGCCAGACGATGGGTATCATGCACCAGTTCACAACCGGTAAAAGCTTCCTCGCGCTCAAATTTTGCAGTATCCGCATCAAGATCAAAAAATTTATCCGTATGATCATATACATACTGATGAGCAGCAATCATAAAGCCAAATGTTCCACAGGCAGGATCGTTACAACGTTCACCCGGCTGTGGCTTCATCAACTTTGTCATAACATCAATTAGAACACGTGGTGTGAAATACTGTCCCGCACCGGATTTTTTCTCATTTGCATTCTTTTCCAACAATCCCTCATAAAGATTGCCCAGTTCCTCCTCCCGAGCAGAATACCAGTCTAATCCATCAATCGTTGTGATAATTTTTTCAAGATTCTTTGGTTCATCAATATTGGTTGCTGCACCTTGATAGATTTCGCTAATACGACCAGTAGTTTTATCCCCCAGTTCCACCAATAATTCTTTATAAAATCGTTTTAATTCAATGCCACTTTTTGCTTTTAGTTCATCCCAGCGGTACTGTGCCGGAATCTGCTCTTCTGCATGGGTCTCCTTCGCCATTTTCAGAAAAAGAATATAGGTCAGCTCCGTCACATACTGATGATAAGTGATACCATCATCACGCAATACATTACAAAGATTCCAGAGCTTTGAAACGATTTCCTGTGTTGTCATGCAGTTTTCCCTCCATCATCGTACAGATACTCATTAAGCTCTAATACGATACTTTCCAATTGATTCTCAAATACTTTATTTATTTTATTAAATCCACCAAAACTTCTGAATCTGCTGTCTTCATCAAAAACCTGTATATTCAGCACAGATTCCTCCAGCAGATATTTTTCCATTCTGGAAATCCAGCTAAGTTCCTGTTTTGAAAATGAATGGGCTTTCTTAAGCTTCTCAACTGCTTTATGAATCCGAGCTTCATGGCTAGTCAATATTGAGCCGATTGCATAACGGCGAATCAAGCTGATAATATCAGCTGTAATCTCCTCACTTGTAAGTTCGGAAACTGCTGTATTAAGCTGCTGTGTTGTAAAACCTTCCCGGTCAAGCGTCAACCGCAACTCTTTCAGACTCTTTCGCGTCAAATCTTTCGGTCTGGTGCAAATAATATTAAGTGCAGCAATTTCATTGCGGTTCGTCTGCACATATTTTGAAAATGCATCCAGATAATCCTGTGGCTTGTCTGACTTTCCATAACCTCTACTATGCTCCGTCACCTTATCTTCCTCCTTAGAAACCACGACCGATTTCGATCCATTCACCCAAGGTTCCTGAAGCATATTAAATAAATCCCGATATATCAACAGCCGTTTCTTCGCATCCATTGGAGACTGATGCTCTATTTCAAAAATGAACTGTGCCGGATCTTTTCCATCTGTCATGCTCTTGAAATGCTCCAATGTTCTTTCTGACATTCCGTGCCATTTTCTCTGGAGTTTACCAATTATCAGGCAGACCTGCTGCTTTATCTGTTCCTCATCCTTTATCATTTCCAGACCATCCAATAGCTGCGTAAAGGTTGTCGCAGGATTCGTTACAACTGGCTTCATGGTATTGACCTTCTCCAGAGAATCATATACCCCAACTGGATCATAAATTTCAAAATGTGTTTTATGAATCTTCGGGCATAGTCGAGTAGCTCGTCCTAACATCTGTTCAAATAGAATACGGGATTTTACGCGCCGCATAAAAACAATCGTTGTAATCTCCGGTACATCAATCCCTGTTGTCAGCAGGTCTACCGTGACTGCAATACTTGGATATCGCTCATTTTTGAAGCGTTTAATCGCCTCCTGCACTTTTTTCGGGTTTCCCCCTCCTACACTTCCAGTAATCTTTTTTATGGCATCATTGTCAACGCCATACTTGGAATAAATCTCTCTTAAAATGGCAACAATAGTATCTGCATGTTGATCATCCACCGCATAAATCAACGTTTTGCCTTGTTCTTCCGGGTTTTCCGGGTCAATATCCTTTGCAATTTCTGTCAGAACCGCCCGGTTAAAACCTTCCACTATCACCTGATGATTAAACTGTTCCACCTCGAAATCAAGTTCATCATCCAACAATTCGCTGTTCGTAATTTCTCCTGTAACTGGATCATACAACGTCACATTATCACCTATCTTATAGTGAATACCCTTTTGGCTAAGCTCTGTCTCTAAATGATGTGGTGCATCATGATCCACCAGATAGCCCTCAATAACCGCCTCCCGATAGCTATATTTGAACACTGGCTGTCCGAAAATTTCTGTTGTCTGAAGGGCAGGCGTAGCCGTCAAGGCAATCTTCACAGCATTGAAATATTCAATAACACTGCGGTATTTACTCTGATAATCCCTCTGATCACGGTATAGAATCTCCGTGTCGCTCATCTCTTTATCCAAAATATATCCGCGATGTGCCTCATCGATTATGATCAGATCATAATCAGTAACAGCAGGCATAGTCTCACCATCACTATACAAAATGCGTTTTACCATACTCTGAACCGTGGCAACATGAATACGTGTTTCTTTGTCAATCGTTTTCTCGTCCAGCCCTTTAATATTATAGATTTTATCAAGAGTCATCAAATCTTCCAGTCTGACTTCCTTAAACACATCCGTCGCTTGTTCTCCGAGTGAAGTCCGGTCTACAAGGAACAAAATCCGCTTGAAACGGTTTGTTTTCAAAAAACGATATATCATTCCAAGAACCGTTCTGGTTTTACCGGTTCCGGTAGCCATTGCAAGTAAAACCTTTTGCTTTCCGTCCACGATAGCCTGCTCAGCAGCTTTAATAGCATTGATCTGATATTCGCGTAGATTAAGACCATCTTTGCCCGTAAGGAAATCATATGGCATTGCTTTCAATGCAAAATTACCGGTTTCAGTATTTTTTTCAAGTAACTCTTCCATACCATTAGGGCTGATCCAGCCATGCAATGCCTGTGGTGTATTGGAGGGAAGCCGCAGATCAAGAAACCAAATGCCTGACTTTGTTTTGTACTGTTCCAGATAAGGACGCCCATTCGTTGCAAAAGTAAAGGGAACTTTATATTCTCCCCATGTACCAATCAAATATGGTGCGTCGTCTATGCGAATATTACGCGGATAATCCTTTCCCTGATAATCTATCACAGATGGAATGTCTTTGTGCTCTGCTTTGGCTTCGATAATCGCAATCATTTTCGTCCCCACAAAGAGCGCATAATCAGCTCTTCCGTATTTACCAACCGTAGAATCCGTAGGCCATTCTGCAATAGCAAGATTGCGTCCCTTTTCAGGTCTGATTCCCTTGGAATAGCACAAATTTTCCGTATCAGCTTCCCACCCCACCTGACGAAGCTGTTCATCAATCATATAGCGTGTCTCAGCTTCTGACTTCTGACGCTGGCTTGCCATTTTATTGCCTTGCTTTTTATGTTCATCTCTGGATACCGTATTGTCTGATGCTTTCTGCATAGCCTGCTTCGCCAATATATCTGATTCTTTATCCTCCGCAGCCTTCACATCCTTTGTAGCAACTATCTTTCCAATTGCCTGATCAGGCATGACAAATATCTGATGCTGATAATTCCAATCACCATAAGTTTGCATAAACCATTCGCAGAGACTATGTGTCATTTGCAGAAGTATCTTACAGTCAGAAACAGAATCATAGTTTTCATGCACCGCCTTATTTCTTGCTTTTCTCAGCACATGGAGAATATCCGTTAAATCTCTAGTCAGAAGTCCCTCCCTCTGTAATGTATCAATACGAGCCACTGCCGTATTATCATATGGAAATGCTATCTTGTCATATGTAAATATCAGATTTACAATCGTCTCGCCCATCATTCCCAATTTCATCAAACACGAATTGGAATCTGTAAACAGATACTGTTCTGCAAGTTTTCCAAAATTTGCCAAAACTGGAAATTCCTGACTCAAGAACTCAAAATTTGACCTCATGCTTTCCATCTTCCTTTCCATTCATAGATGTCTTCATCAGTTGGGTAGAACGTTCTCATAATATTATACTATGAGAAGCAAGAAACTTCAATTGACAATCGATTTTCTATTTTCCATTTTCCATGCACAATGCCCTAAAATGTTTCAAATACAAGATTGCTTTTTTGCCGAATCAATGCTACAATTAAATGCAGTTTGATTGTAGGAGGATTTTACCATGAGTACCGTAACCATTGTATTGCTGGTTATTCTTGCCGTCCTCATTGTCGGCTTGATCGTATTATATTTTCTCGGCAAAAAGGCGCAGAAAAAGAGAGACGAGCAGGAGGCACAGCTTGCAGCCAACGCCCAGACCGTCTCCATGCTGATCATCGATAAAAAGCGATTGCGTCTGAAAGATTCGGGACTTCCGCAGGTTGTCATCGACCAGACACCGAAGATGATGCGCCGCTCCAAGCTTCCGATCGTAAAGGCAAAGGTTGGTCCGAAGGTGATGTCACTGATCGCAGACGAAGCCGTCTATGATCTGATTCCCCTGAAGAAAGAAGTCAAAGCGACCGTGAGCGGCATCTATATCACGAAAGTAACCGGCGTCAGAGGGCCTCTTGAGAAGCCGCAGGGCAAGAAGAGCTTCCGTGCGAGAATGCAGGAAAAAGCCAAAAAGGCCAATGCAGAGCTGGAAAAAGAAAAGGCAGAACTTGCCAAAGAGAAGGCAGCAAAGAAGAAGAAAAAATAAGCAGCTATTTAAAATGCAGGGAATTTCAGATTTTGAAATCCCCTGCATTTTTTGATTGAATATTCATGGTAATCTTGCAGTCCGCCATGTGCTCATAATTCACTTCCAGCGCATAATCCACTTTTACGGACAGGTTGTGTTCCGTCTCCTCCACCTGCACTTTCGTGGCATCAATTCCGATCAGCAGATTCCCGTACGGCGTATAATAATAGGTGACATTTTTCTTGTCCTTTTCAAACATCATATGTACATTCGTCTCACCGCGCTTCGTGATGTCAAGTACCTCATCCCCGAGCTTGATGATATTTTTGGTGGTACCCGCCGTATCCTCCGCCACCTCGTCATACAGAATATAATGCCTGCCGTTCTTCTTATAATAAGAACCGGAGGTAATCACCTCTACCGGTTCACTGTTTTCTCCCCCAGCAAACTGAAGACCGCTGATGGAGATCAATACATCTTTTGTCATCGTTACACTCCCTTTTATCTCAACTCATATTACCGGCTTTTGGCGGAATAATCAAGCCTATTCTTTCAGGTCGTCCAAAAATGTCAGATAGCGGCAGCGCACCTTATAATTTTCCTCCTCAAGCACCGCCCGGTATTCCTCCTTGGACAACACTTTTTTCAGTTCCTCCCCGGCGCTCTCATCCACGACTTCATACATACTTCCCTCAAAGCACATATTCGGGTACATGACGCACCACCAGTTATGACCTTCGCCCTCTCCGATCACAACCCGCAGTGCCTCATATTTCCCCGCCGGGAAGGTGAATTTTCCATATGTTTTGGACGGAAATTCCGTCTCCTCTATCGCGGCATGCACCTCGTACTCATATCCGGCTTCCCGCACCACCGCCTGCGCCGTCTTCACAATCTCGGGCAGGTGCGCCTCCACCACCTGCTCGCACGCCTCTCTGTCCGGGACATCCGAAAGCAGCTCTGCCATCCGGCTTCCCACGGCATCACGCACCGCAAGCTTTAAATTCTGATCCTCCGCGGTATCGCTGTTGGCAAGCACATGGAACCGCAGCACCTTCCCAGCAATCTGCTCCTGTATTCTCTGATTTTTCACATACTGCATTTCCAGGAGGGCAAGCAGCATCACATTCATTCCCAACAACAAGTACCAGATCCATTTACGTCTTTGCATAACGGCATTTTCTTCCTTTCCTCTGCTGCAAAAGACGATTCCCGTTTTGATACCGTTTTATTCACTTTATGATAAATGAATCCAGTTTATTTTTACCTGATAGACAATCGCAACCTCTTCCTCGTAGTTCTCCCCGCGCTTCTGATACTCCTCATACCAGCCCCGCGCCGCGCCTCCGAGCTTGCGGTAACTGCCTGTCAGATCCACCTGCCGCTCCCGCTGCACATTTGCCGCCATCCGGTTCATATAGTCTTCCGCCAAAAGTGCAAGCTCCTTTTTGTTCTCCTTTCCGCCGGTTCCCTGCACGCTTCCGCTGCAGTGAATCGTCACCAGGACTTCCCGCACGCCATCCTTTTCCGAGAACGTGATCTCATTTGTGGCATCCGACAGCAGTAACATTCCCTCCTCCAACGGTAAACCGTACTCCCTCATGCGGTTTTGTGTAAAAAAAGCGAGTCTCGCTGCCTCCGCGTCAACCATGCCTGCCGGCATCCCACGCTTCCACACATAATACTGCTCCACCGCCGGTTTTTCGTCCTTCACGGTAACATACGGCAAAAACAGTGTCTCCTGTCTATTGTCCATCTCCTGGTACAGCGATCCGATCGTGGGGTACGCCTGCTTTTTGATCTGGGACACATTTTCAAACTGTTCCTCCAGATAATCCCCGACCGCTTCTCCCAGCGTCTCACTCTGCGCCAGCAGTGCTTCGGCATCCTCCGCGACCACCACATAGGCGTTGCGCGGCACCTCGCTCTTCTCCTTCAAAAACGCGAGCCACTCCTGCACGGTTGCCTCATCCTCCACAAATTCCTGTTCCAGGATCAGAACCTTCAGATGACTGTAATCCACCATCCGGTTTCCCGCCTGCTCCGCTTCATACCACGCCAGCCCGGCATCCTTCGTGTCCCTCACCGCAATCTCAATCGGAAAATCACGATCCTCCAGCTCCGCGGGGGCACAGCCTGTCATCACAAGCAGGACAACTGCACAGATCACCGCAAGCGCAAGCAGCCTCCTTCCCCATTTTTTCTGTGCGGCAAAGACGGGGGCAAGCACCAGAAACGGCGTACCGACATACCACAAGAACCGCTCGTACCAGTCAAAGACCGCCCGGCTCCGGTAAAAACAGATCGCTGCCACAGAAGCTGCCACCGCCACAGATCCATAGAAAATCCACATGTAATTTTTCCCTTTTGGCATTTTGCGAATAGGTTTCCATAATTTCTCTGCTATGCTGCTTCCGTAAAAGACGCAGCTGTTTAAAAGTGCGTACAGCGTAAAGAACCACACGCCGAACATAAACGCGTCTGTTCTTTTCAAAAAGCCGCCGGATATTTTTACCGTGCTCATCAGCGTGACTGCCGGATAATCCATCCCCGCAAGCGCCGGTACCCCGAAAATTCCCTCCAGAACCAGATAGAGCACCGCATGGAGACATCCCACAAATAGGATTGCCCTCTTTCCCGCCGCAAACAATGTTTCCTGCCGCTCGACATACGTTCCCGAAAAAAGGAGGAGAAATGCAAAGGAAAGATTCAAAAACACCCCGTAAGCTCCGCCTGCCACGCCCTTTAAGCTGCTCATTCCAAGCGGCGCCCAGTAATCGGTGCACACTTCATCCGCCGCAGCAAAGAGCATGAGAAACAGCGGGATCAAAAGAAACCAGAACAGCATCTCATAGACTCTCGCCCGTCCCTCGATTCCCCCCGCAAGTCCATACAGCACCAGCAGCATGATAACCGAAAGGACCAGATAAAACGATTCTCCGCGCAGAAGATCCCGGAGAATAATGTCTGCAAACAGATACGCCACATACCCTGCAAGCAGCACCAGATAAATCAGATAACCGGTCTGTACGATTCCTCCCCCGATCCTTCCCAGCTGCCGCTCCATATATTCCGGATAAGATTCCTGTGCGGGCGGCGCAAGCCTGCGCAATATCCATAGATACGCGAGCGCTACCGCCATCCCGATTCCGATTGACAAAATGCCGTCTCTCCCCGCCGTCTTCGCAAGCATCTGCGGAACAAGAAGTGTGCCGATACCGAGCAGATCATACGTCATCAAGCGATACATCTGGCGTCCCGATATCCTGTTATTTTCTGAAAACATAATCCGTTCCCTCTCTGTCACAGTTTCATCCGCAGCTTTCTGCGGTTATTTTTCTTCGCGTAGATCGGACGTTTCCAGAGCAGCCGAAGCGGCTGCCGCCAAAGGAAATCGCGTTCATCTTCATAATCGTTCAGATCTGCCGCCACATACGGCATCAGGTACGGCACGCCAAAGCTTTTTAAGTGCGACAGATGGATCAGCACGGCAAGCAGCCCTGCCAGAAACCCGAAAAAACCAAGCCATGCGCAGATTCCGATAAAAAAGAACTTGAGCAGCCGGAATGCCGTTGCAAACTCCCCATTCGGTACAGCAAACGAACACAGCGCCGTAAACGAGATCACAATCACGACAATCGGACTCACCAGATTTGCCTCCACGGCTGCCTGCCCGATGATCAGTCCCCCCACAATTCCAATCGTATTCCCCATCGCTCCGGGCAGCCGCACTCCCGCCTCCCGCAGCAGTTCAAACGAAAGCTCCATGATAATCACCTCAATCACCGCCGGAAACGGCACGCCGCTCCTGGCGTCCGCAAAGGACAGCAGGAGCGTGGTCGGCAGAATCTGTGTGTGGAAATTGGTGACCGCCAGATAGAGTCCCGGCAATGTCATGGCAAAAAAGGATGCAAAATAGCGCAAAAGGCGCTCAAAGCTTGCGATCTCCCAGCGGTTATAGTAATCGTCGCTCGTCTTGATAAAGGAATTGTAATCGGTCGGCAGAATGAGCGCGATCGGCGAATTGTCCGACAGCACAACCACTCTGCCGTCAAGGATGGACATTGCCGCCCGGTCCGGCCGTTCCGTCGTCTGAAACTGTGGAAACGGGGAATACCATTTTTCCTCCGACAGCTGTTCAATGACTCCGCTGTCGAGTACCCCGTCAATCTCAAATCCCTCCAGCCGCTCCTCAATCTTTGCCACCAGCTCCGGGTAGGCGATCCCTTCCATATAGACCAGATAGACGTTGGTGTTGGAGCGCACGCCCATTTTTTTCTCTTTTACCTTGACCTGTGGCGACCGGATTCTCTTGCGGATCAACGCCGCATTCTGTTTTACCGAATCCCCGAATCCCTCGTTAGAACCACGCACCACTTTTTCCGAGTCCGCCTCGTTGATCCCCATATTCGGATAACCGTCATCCGGAATCTTGACCGCTTTCGCAAAACCGTCGACGAAAAAAACGGCTTCTCCGGTCAAAAGACCGTCCCCCGCCTCCTCGATCGTCGTAAAATAGGTCGCATCGGAGGTTCCGAGGGCATTCTGTTCCAACACCCGCAGAATCTCCTCCCGCTCCAGACCCCTTAAGTATTTTAAAACTTCTAACAGCGCCGAATTTCCCATATCTACCGAGACTTCAATGAACGTGAGGTAGCACGCCACGTCCCGTTTTTTTCCAAGATTCATCCGCTTCTTCTTGATGTCGTCACAGGTGTGAAACAATTCCTCCATATGTGCGATGTTCTCGTCGAGTCTCTCGCTGATCTTTGTCTTCTCCGCCACAGATTTTCTTCCTTTCCTAAAACAAAAACGGGGCAGGCATCCGCCTGTCCCTGTTAGTTTGTTCCATTTCGGGAAATTTATTCACTTTTCCTGCTCCCGGATCATTTCCTTCACCGCTGTCGCCTGGTTCATCACATGCTTGTGCATCGCCGCCGTCAGCATGGTCTTATCCTTCGCGGTAAGCCCCTCCACGATCTGGCTGTGCTCCCGGATCAGAATCGGGAAATTCTTTTCATCCTTTAAATATTCCACGCGATAGCGGTACATCTGCTCCCGCAGATTGTTGAGCATGTTCTCCAGCTTGACGTTGCGCGTCGCATGATAGATGATGTCATGAAACCGCACATCCGCCTCCGCAATCCGCTTGACGTCCCCCGTCTTTGTGGATTCCTCGAACTCATGCATGGTATGTCTGAGCTCCGCAAGCTCCTCCTCAGAAATCTGTTCACAGGCGATCGATGCCGCCAGTTCGTCGAGTGCATCCCGGATCTGCAAGACATCCTCCATGTCTTTTTCCGTCATCCGCGCAACTTCCGCACCTTTTCTTGGAATCGTGACCGCCAGTCCCTCCTGCTCGAGCATACGGATCGCCTCACGGATCGGCGTGCGGCTCACCCCAAGCTTTGCTGCCAGCTGCAGCTCCATAAGACGCTCCCCCGGCTTAAGCTCTCCTTTTAAGATCGCTTCCCGCAGTGTGTTAAACACCACATCCCGAAGCGGAAGGTATGCATTCATGTTCAATGTCAGATCCTCTGTCATAAGTACCTCCTTCTGCTTTGTTATCTGTTTCTGCCCGTCTTCTCCTCACCGCGCATTGTTGTATATGCTTGTCAGGTAAACCTGTTTTGCAAGATTTGATTCACGCATTGCCTCGTATGCAGCCACGGCTGTATCCCCGTTGGCAAACAGGCCAAAGACCGTTGGACCGCTTCCGCTCATCATTGCATGGACTGCACCGTGCTCCATCATATGATCCTTGATCTCTGCAATGACCGGATAATTGGGAATCGTAACTGTCTCCAGCACATTTCCCATATGACCTGCGATCTGCTCCAGATTCTTCGCCCGGATCGCACCGATCAGCCCATCAATATCCGGATGCACGGTATCCGCATCCAGCTTCAGATTCTCATAGACAAATTTTGTGGAAACCCCGATCTGCGGCTTAGCAATCAGCACCGGACATTTGACCATCGGAGGAAGCGCCGATAATTTTTCACCGATCCCCTCCGCGAGCGCCGTTCCGCGCATAATGCAGTAGGGAACATCCGCGCCGAGCTTCACACCGCGCGTCATCAGATCCTCCTTAGAAAGCCCCAGCTCAAAAATGCGGTTCATTCCATATAATACGGCCGCAGCGTCCGTGCTTCCGCCTGCCATGCCGGCTGCCACCGGAATGTGCTTATGCAGCTTTACATCAATACCGTCCCCAATGTCAAATTCCTCTTTGAGAAGTGCTGCCGCCTTGTATACCAGATTGTTCTCATTTGTCGGCAGAAACGCAAGGTTGGTCGACATCGTAATCCTGCCCGACTGATTGCGGGTAATCTCCAGCCGGTCAAACAGATGAATCGTCTGCATGATCATCCGCACCTCATGGTACCCGTCCGGTCTCTTCCGTACCACATCAAGTCCGAGATTTACTTTTGCCAGTGCTTTTACCGAAATCTCTTTCATAATGCCCCCATGTTTTTTTAATGTATTTTGTATACAGACTGAATCTTACCATGACTTGTAAAAAAGGTCAATTATCTCTCCTTCTTTTTACGCAATAAAATTTCTCAAAATTCTAAACCGGGCAATGTTTCCTGCCGATATAGAAGATGAGACAAAGAGCAGGCATGGATGCCTCCTGTCAATTATTTTAAACCGATCCAAGGGAATGGAGGAATGAATTATGGCAATTAACAGTATTACAAACTCAGTGGCAGCACAGCAGGCTTCTACTTATACCGCAGCAAAGACGGACCATACAGAGAAAAAGAGTGAGAGCAGCACAAAGACCGATACCGGTGTCGTATATGAGAAGAGTTCCGGTCAGACATCCGGCACGGTTACAAAGAAGACCGATTACGCACTTGTCAACAAGTTAAAGGCAGATGCCGAGCAGCGTACCTCCCAGCTTCGCAGTCTTGTAGAAAAGATGATGACCAAGCAGGGTGTTGCCATCGGTACCGCAGATTCTATGTGGAGCTTCCTTGCAAAAGGTGATTTTACCGTAGATGAAGCCACCAGGGCACAGGCGCAGGCAGATATCGCTGATGACGGTTACTGGGGCGTCGACCAGACTTCAGACCGTATTCTTGATTTTGCAAAAGCACTCTCCGGCAACGATCCGGAAAAAGCTGATCTTCTTCTTGACGCTTTCAAGAAGGGCTTCAAGGAAGCAACCAAGTCCTGGGGACAGGATCTTCCGGACATCTCACAGCGCACCTATGATGCCGTTGTGGAGAAGTTCAACAAGTGGAAGAACGGAACCGAGGAGACGGAGGCTGCCCAGACACAGGCATAATCCCGCATCTATGTCTTTCCACGTTTGGACAGTCCCCCGTGGCGTGTCCGGCAAGCCGCAGACAATGAGCGGACTTTCTGGTGCCCCTGGTGGCACCGCTTCACAGACAATATAAAACCGCGCGAACCGAAACCCGTTATCATCTGCTATTGAAAAAAGGGCAGATGATAACTCAGACATCGGCTTCGCGCGGTTATGTTTTGTTCGACATAAAGATGGCATTTATGCCATCTGTTTCTGGCGTTTGTGTCTGCCATGTACGGTACAGAATCCGACGACCGCCGCCACAACATCCAGCACAAAGATGAAATGCAGTATCGACAGGGCAACTGCTGCCCCCACGGACAGCTTTTTTTCACTGCACGCCCGGATGCAGCCGCACAGTCCATAGATGGACGGCGGTATCAAAAACAGGACATCCGCAATCCACATCACGCCGATAATTGTGACTCCGCCAAACATGAAAGTCGCAAATCCCGCCAGCACCATAAGCGCCGCCAGCAGATAATACGGGATATAGCACAGCTTCATCAGCATATCCCAGAGCAGCAGCGTCTGCGCGCTGGTTCCTGCCGCCGTCTGACAGATGACCCAGACGACATTTAAGAGCACAACCACCACGTAGACAATGCAGATTGCCGTCTGCGTCATCTGCAATCTGGAATCGCCCGCCATGATATAGGCTCCGGACGAATCTCTGTCCGGTCTTCCCATGCCCACAGACAGAACCACAAAAAGCAGATACGGTAAAATCAGCAGAAGAATCGGTGTCACTATTCCAATTATTTTTTTCATATCATTCCCAGCTCACGCGCTTACGCCTGCTGTTCCCTCAGAATCTTCTCAATGCTTGCCAGCTTTACGCAGACTACAAAAATCTGTGTTGCCATTGTAAGATCCTCCAGCGACGGATACGACGGAGAAATACGGATGACGGAATCCTTCGGGTCCTTGCCGTACGGGAACGGTGCTCCTGCCGGTGTCATCACAACGCCTGCCTTTTTCGCCTTATCTACCACGCTCTTCGCGCATCCCTCCAGCGTCTCATAGGTGATAAAATATCCACCCTTCGGGCTGTACCAGCTTCCGACGCCGAGATCCTTTAACTCCTTGTCGAATGTGTCCAGAATCATCTCAAACTTCGGTCTGAGGGAAGCTGCATGCTTTCTCATGTGCTCCGTGATACCGTGCACATCTTTAAAGAAGCGCACATGGCGAAGCTGATTCACCTTATCATGACCGATCGTCTGGATCTTCAGCTGCTTCTTAATATCCTCCAGATTGTTCGCAGAAGTTGCAATCGCAGCCAGACCGGAACCCGGGAAGCTGATCTTGCTGGTCGAGCAGAACTTGTATACCATATCCGGATTGCCAGCGCGCTTACACTCTGCCAGAATCTCGATCAGATGATCCTGATCCATATCATATAAATGATGTACACAGTAAGCGTTATCCCAGTAAATACGGAAGTCTTTTGCCGCCGGTTTTAATCTGGCAAAACGGCGTACCGTCTCATCCGAGTAGGTAATTCCCTGCGGATTGGAGTATTTCGGCACACACCAGATTCCCTTGATCGCCTCATCCTTGCTGACGAGATCCTCCACCATATCCATATCCGGTCCTGTCGGAAGCATCGGAACATTGATCATCTCAATGCCAAAATATTCCGTGATGGCAAAATGTCTGTCATAGCCCGGAACCGGACATAAGAACTTTACCTTGTCAAGCTTGCACCACGGCGTATTTCCCATCACACCGTGTGTCATGGAGCGTGAAATCGTATCGTACATGATATTTAAGCTGGAATTGCCGTAGATAATGATATTTTCCGGATTGCACTCGATCATATCGCCGATCAGCACTTTCGCCTCCTGGATTCCGTCCAGCACACCGTAGTTGCGGCAGTCCGTTCCATCCTCGCACGCGAGATCGGAATAGGACGAGAGAACATCCATCATGCCCATGGACAGATCCAGCTGTTCCTGGGATGGCTTTCCTCTGGACATGTCAAGCTTCAATCCCCGCTGCTGGAACTTCTTGTATTCTGCTTCCAGATGTTCCTTCTCTTTTAACAGTTCCTCTTTGCTCATCTCCTGATATGACTGCATTGTTCCTTCCTCCTGCTATCTGTATATACATTTTATATGAACCTTATTTCTAAGGCTGCATCCCTTTTATTTTTTCAAAATATTCCCGAATCGTTTTCTCATAGCCATTCTCCGACGGATGATAAAACGTGCGGTCGGTCAGACCGTCCGGCAGATACTGCTGCTTTACATAATGATTCGGATAATCGTGCGCGTATTTGTAACCGATGCCGTGTCCCAGCTTCTGTGATGACTTATAGTGTGCATCCTGCAGGTGCACCGGAATCGGCGCCGTCATGGTATCCCGCACCGCCGCCATGGCATCGCTGATGGCACAGACCGCAGAATTGCTCTTCGGTGCGCTCGCCACATAGGTGACCGCCTGCGCTAAAATAATCTGCGCCTCCGGCATACCGATGCGCTCCACCGCCTGCGCCGCCGATGTGGCGACCACAAGCGCCATCGGATCTGCATTACTGACGTCCTCCGCCGCACAGATCATGATACGCCTTGCAATAAACCTGATGTCCTCTCCCGCGTACAGCATCCGTGCAAGATAGTAGACTGCCGCATCCGGATCGGAACCACGCATACTTTTAATAAAAGCGGAGATCGTGTCGTAATGGTTATCCCCGGACTTGTCGTATTTGACCACGCGCTTCTGGATACATTCACTGGCAACCGCAAGCGTGATGTGAATCTTCCCGTCTGCACTCCGCTCCGTCGTCAGCACGCCGAGTTCGATCGCCGTGAGTGCCGCGCGGGCATCCCCGTTCGCAACATCCGCCAGAAATTCCAACGCATCGTCATCAATCACGGCATCATAAGCGCCCAGTCCCTTTTCCCGGTCGTTTACCGCACGGAGAATCAATGTCCGGATATCCTCCTTCGACAGGCTCTTTAATTCAAAAATGATGGATCTGGACAACAAAGCTCCGTTGACCTCAAAATACGGATTCTCTGTCGTTGCACCGATCAGAATGATCGTGCCGTCCTCCACGAACGGAAGCAGATAATCCTGCTGTCCCTTATTGAAGCGATGAATCTCATCGATAAAGAGGATCGTCTTCCTGCCGTACATTCCCTGGTTGTTCTTCGCCTGCGCGATCACTTCCTCCATGTCCTTCTTGCCGGCAGAAGTCGCATTGATCTGTAAAAACTCTGCGCTCGTCGTATGCGCGATCACTTTTGCAAGCGTCGTCTTACCCGTTCCCGGCGGACCGTACAGTATGATGGAACTTAGCTTATCTGCTTTGATTGCGCGGTACAGCAGCTTATCTTTTCCTATAATATGCTGCTGCCCCACCATCTCATCCAGCGTCGTGGGGCGAAGTCTGGATGCAAGCGGCGCCTCCGTCTCCTTTTGCTGTTCTCTCATATATTCAAATAAGTCCATGTCAAAACCTGCTTTCTGATGTATAAAAATTCCCGGTCACTGCCTTCTGGCGCATGTCCGCGCGCGGCGCACACTTG
>OGLT01000920.1_pt1 | contig 18392 bp, 17 predicted proteins | sample 1572911 | NCBI WGS metagenome assembly OGLT01 (sample SAMEA2582014, study PRJEB24529) | metagenome | biome: Human gut stool | place: China | collected 2011 | reverse complement strand
ATATCTTATGATGATGGAAGAAATAATAAGGTGTTGGTTTACAGAGATGAGAATCAGAGTAAAAGAAATAATACACCAATGGCGTATCTGGCTAATGTTAACAGAAATTATGATGTGCACGAATTTATGGATTATGTGTTGAAAAATAAAAAGTTTCCACCTAAAAAGAAATCTAATCTGTTATATGGTGAAGATATAACTAAAATAGATGTTGTAAAAGGTTTTATAAACAGGAATTTGAATGACACGAGGTATGCATCACGCAGCATATTGAATGCTATACAACTATACTTTTCAAGTAGGGATTGTAACACAACAGTAAGAGTTATCAATGGAATGGTCACGCATCAGCTAAGAAATAGATTAAAGTTAGAAAAGGATAGAGATAAATCATATAGCCATCATGCTATTGATGCAGCTATTATATGTTATACCCAATTAGGCTTATTGAAGTTTAAAGACATACAAAGCAGGTTTATAGATTTTGATAATGAAGTATATAAAGAGGCAGATATTCAGTCCTGCTATGATGAGAAGTATTATGATGAAGCTTTATTTTCCCAGGTACTTAAGATTAGAAATAATCTTAAAAATGCAGAAGGTGATCCGCAGATCAAAGGTAAGATCAGGCAGAAGATGAGAGAAGTCTCTCAGAGAAGAATGATGCAGGATCTGACCCAGGCGGATGTGGTTATTACAAACCCGACACACTTTGCAGTAGCAATTAAGTATACGCCAGAGGCGCATTCAGCACCTGTGGTAGTAGCAAAAGGAGCAGATTATCTGGCGCAGAAAATAAAGGGGATAGCCAGAGAAAATGGCATAGAGATTGTAGAGAACAAGCCGCTTGCCAGAATGCTGTATGCGAATGTAGATGTAGGCCAGGAAGTACCGCCTGAACTGTATCAGGCAGTGGCAGAAGTATTGGCGATGGTCTACAAAATGCAGGGAAAGCTATAAGACATCAAAGGGGAGATTTAAAGGATGAAGAAGCAGGACTTAGGAGTAGCATTATATATACTTGCAGCATTCGTCATGTTGATTGTTCCAATACCGAACACATTATTGGATATACTGCTGGCATTTAATATGGCACTGGCGTTTACTATATTGTTCACGACCATGTTTGCCAAGGAAGTACTGGATATGTCCTATTATCCAACTATCCTGTTGTTTACAACAATATTCAGAATTGCATTGAACGTATCTTCAACACGTTTGATCCTTTCTACAGGTAATCCTGGTAACGTGGTTGCTACCTTCGGACAGTTCGTAGGCGGCGGCGACATGGTAATCGGTATTGTAGTATTTATCATTCTGATTCTGGTGCAGTTCATTGTTATCAATAAAGGTTCTGAACGAGTAGCAGAAGTAACAGCCAGATTTACACTGGATGCGATGCCTGGTAAACAGATGGCGATAGACGCGGACTTAAATACAGGAGCCATTACAGATGCACAGGCAAAAGAGAGACGACAGAAATTACAGGATGAAGCAAGCTTCTTCGGTTCCATGGATGGTGCTGTTAAGTATGTAAAGGGAGACGCAACGGCAGGTCTTATTATTACAGGTGTCAATATCATCGGTGGTATCCTCATGGGTATGTTAAGACAGGGAATGGACATCAACTCAGCTCTTGATAAATATGTCATCCTGACAATCGGTGATGGACTTGTCAGCCAGATTCCTTCTTTGTTGATTTCTTTATCAACAGGTATTCTGGTAACGAAAGGCTCCAAGGAAGCAGACTTTGGTACAGTGCTTGTAAAACAGCTCTTTGGTCTGCCCAAAGTACTCTACATGGTAGGTGCGGTTTTGGTTTTCCTTGGTATCGTAACACCTTTGAACAATCTGATTTTCCTGCCCTTAGGTGGAATCTTCATTATCTGCGGCAGAATGATAGCCAACACGATAGAGACTGCGCAGATAGAGACACAGGCAGATACGGAAGAGGAATCGGCAGAAGAAATCAGGCGGCCTGAGAATGTGAATTCACTGTTACAGGTGGATCCGATTGAACTGGAATTTGGATATGGTATCATTCCACTGGCTGATGTGAATCAGGGTGGAGACCTTCTGGATCGTGTTGTTATGATCAGACGTCAGATCGCACTGGAACTTGGTACAGTTGTTCCTATTATTCGATTAAGAGATAATATCCAGTTAAATCCAAATCAATATATTATTAAGATAAAGGGCATTCAGGTCAGTGAAGGAGAGATCCTGTTTGACCATTATATGGCAATGAACCCCGGATTTGTCGAGGAAGAGATTTCCGGTATACCAACCTTTGAACCATCTTTCCATTTGCCGGCAATCTGGATTACAGAGAGTCAGAGAGAGAGAGCAGAGAGTGCAGGATATACAGTAGTAGATCCGCCTTCTATCATAGCAACACATTTGACAGAAATCATCAGACAGTATCTTGCAGAGCTTCTTACCAGACAGGATGTACAGAATCTGGTCAACAATGTCAAGGAATCCAATCCATCACTTGTGGAAGAGCTTGTGCCTAAGCTTCTGGGACTGGGTGACATTCAGAAGGTATTGCAGAATCTGTTAAAAGAAGGAATCTCTGTCAGGGACCTGGTTACTATTTTTGAAACACTTGCTGATCATGCAGCAACTACCAGAGATACGGATATACTGACTGAATATGTTCGACAGAGCCTGAAGAGGGCAATAACCAATAAATATTTCCCATCTAATGAAACCACCAGCGTGGTTACGCTGGATCCGAAGCTGGAGCAGGAGATCATGAGCAGTGTCAAACAGACAGAACAGGGTGCTTATCTTACTCTTGATCCGGACAAGACAAAGGCAATTATGGCTTCTGTTGAAACGGAAGTTGGCAAGCTGGAGAAGCTTGGCAAGAACCCTATCGTAATAACTTCTCCTATCGTCAGAATGTATTTCAAACGACTGACAGAAGATTATTACAAAGACCTCATAGTTGTTTCGTATAACGAAATAGATGCAAATGTAGAATTACAATCGGTAGGAATGGTGACAGCATAATGATTATTAAGAAATTTCAGGGGAAAACAAAGGAAGAAGCACTGGAGTGCGCTAAGAAGGAACTGGGCGAAGGCATTGTAGAAATGAATGTCAAAACAGTAAAAGCAAAAGGATTGCTGGGTGTTTTCACAGGCACCAAGATTGAAGTAACTGTGGCAAAAGAGGAAGAAAACGAGAAGTATGGAATTGCATCAGCCAAAGCTCATAGCGAGAAGGAAGTTAAGGATGGCGTGGCGCTGTCTTTAAGTCAGGGCAAGATCATCCCGATGAAGCAGCCGGTTAAGGTGGCTGTAGGACAGGACATGGAAGCCACTTCTATGGAAGAAGCAAGAGCGATGGGACAGACTGTTGCAGATGTACTGTCCTCCTTCCCACAGACTATGAAGAATCAGCAGGCAGGAACAAGAGAAAATCATAATCAGCAGGCAGCACAGGAAGCCAAGATGGATGCAGGCAAGGGAACTGTATTAGAGGAGAAACTTGATACATTACAGAATCTGCTGGAGAAACAGTTGTCTGCACAGGAAGAGAAAAATACACAGAGTGAGAAAGCAAAGCAGGAAGAAAGTCAGCAGGAACAGGAAGAGAACCGTGCAAGAGTATCCTTCTTACGTTTGCTTTATAACAAACTGATTGATAATGAAGTCAATGAGAAATATGCAAATGAGATCATTGACGAGATAGATAAAAACTGCAAGCAGGACGTTACCATGGATTATATGCTGTCCGAGATATATCAGAGAATGATATTAAAGCTCGGCAAACCATATATGATGGAAGAAGGAACAGGACCCAAGGTTGTATTTTTTGTGGGACCTACAGGTGTAGGTAAGACGACTACCATTGCGAAGATAGCTTCTTCTTTCAGAGTTGAACAGAATAAGAAAGTAGCGCTTCTTACAGCAGATACATATCGTATTGCAGCAGCTGAGCAGTTACGGACTTATGCCAATATACTTGAAGTACCATTCAGAGTGGTATATACAGCACAGGAAATTTCACAGGCTATTGAAGATTTCAATGATTATGACTATGTTCTGGTAGATACTACAGGACATTCTCCTAATAATGAAGCGCAGAGAGAAGGAATGGCAGAACTGGTCAGCTCCGTTGAGACAACTGCACGTAAGGAAATATTCCTTGTTCTTTCAGCTTCTACCAAATATAGAGATTTGATGAAAATTGCCGACACCTATAAGGAGATCGCAGACTATAAACTTATTTTTACTAAACTTGATGAAACTTCTACCTTGGGCAATATTTATAACCTGAAGATGTATACAGGAGCACAGTTGTCCTATGTTACATACGGACAGAATGTACCTGACGACATCGAGTATTTTAATCCACAGTCTACTGTAAAGCAGTTACTCGGTGGTAAGCGTTAAAAGGAAGGAGTTAAAAGATATGGATCAGGCTGAACAGTTAAGAAATGTAATAAAATTAAATCCTGCTCCAAGACCACTTGCCAGGGTGATTACCGTAACAAGTGGTAAAGGTGGCGTTGGTAAATCAAATACAGCCATTAATCTTGCATGTCAATTCAGAAAGCTGGGTCAGAGAGTCATCATTCTTGACGCTGATTTCGGACTTGCTAATATTGAGATTATGTTTGGTACAGTTCCTAAACACAATTTATGTGATTTAATATATCAGGGCAAGAGTATTACCGATATCATAACCTGGGGACCTATGGATATCGGATTTATTTCAGGAGGATCTGGAATTGCAGGTTTATCCAATCTGAGTCGGGATTATCTGAATTATATTATACAGAATCTTGCCAGACTGGATGCTATCGCTGATGTGATTATCATTGATACCGGAGCTGGAATTTCAGATGCAGTACTGGATTTTCTGGTAGCAAGTGGGGAAATCCTTGTAGTTGCCACACCGGAACCCACATCAATCACGGATTCCTATTCACTGTTGAAAGCGTTGAACAGTCATCCGAGATATTCACGTGAAGAGTCAGGAATCAAGGTAATAGCCAATAAGGTGTCTTCCATAGAAGAAGGCGAGATCATGTTCAATAAATTAAATTCTGTAGTAAACAGATATTTAAAACTTCCAATTACCTATCTGGGTGCTATTCCACAGGATTCCCACCTGGAAGCAGCAGTTATGCAGCAGATGCCAGTCAGCATGCAGAGTCCGAATTCAAAGTCTGCCAAGGCATATGAAAAGATGGCATATACACTGATGGATAAGGAATATGATAGAACATTGACCAAGAGAGGTATGGCTGCGTTCTTTTCCCATATTGTAGCCGGCAATAAGAAAATGGGGTAACAGAAAGGCTGGGGGGATATGTATAGTTTTGGAGAAGCAAGAAAACTGGATCAGGAGGATTCTATGATAGAGAAATTCATTTCTCCGGGAGATAAACTGGAGATGAAATCCACAACAGATGTAAAACTGCCGGATGGCTCAGAAGGAGTCCGACTCTACAAGTCCACAGTTTATGATGTGTTGGATGATGGAAGAATAGAAATCGTAATGCCTATGGAGCAGAGCAAGCTTGTTCTGCTCCCGGTTGATGGAGAATACGAGGTCTGCTTCTTCTCACATGGAGGCATGTATCGTGCAAATGTACGCATTCTCGACAGAGATAAAATTAATAATACATATGTATTGATCGCTGAAATGATCACCAATCTGCATAAGTTCCAGCGAAGAGAATATTATCGCTTTAACTGTGTGATTGAGATGAAGATGAGAGAACTGAATAAAGCTGAGGTGGAGGCATTCAGTAAGAATCTTGGATATCTGATATCCGATGCAGATATGTTAAGAGGTGTTATTGTAGATATAAGCGGAGGGGGGCTCCGCTTTGTGTCACGTACACCATATCGTCAGGGCACTGTATTGTATCTGAAGTATAAACTGGAGATTGCAGACAAGGAAAAAGAATTCAACATGGCAGCAATGGTATTATCTTCAGAGCAGATACCAAATCGCGCGGATGAATATCAGAATCGTGTGAAATTTTTAAAGATGAATACCACAACACGGGAAGATATCATCAAGTACATTTTTAATGAAGAACGTAAAAACAGAAAAAATGGAAAAGGTTAATAAAAAGTATGACAATATCATTAAATGCACCAAAAAATAAGAAAAAAATATTGGTAGTTGATGACTCTGCACTCATGAGAAGGGTCATGTGTGATATAATCAACTCAGATGAACGATTTCAAGTGATTGAACAGGCAACAGATGGAGAAAAAGCATATGAGTTTCTGAAGAAAAACACCTATGATGGTGTGGTTCTTGATGTGAATATGCCAAAGATGGATGGTATTCAGCTCCTTCAGATGCTGCAGAAAGATAAGATAAGAGCCCGAATCATGATGGCCAGCACAGATACCAAAGAGGGTGCATCGGTCACTATGGAGGCACTGGAATTAGGTGCAATTGATTTCATTGAGAAACCAGCAAATATTCTCTATTTAAGAGGAAATGATTTTAAAACAAGATTTTTGGATATTCTCAAAGCGGTTGTATCGAGTCCACAGACCAATATTCCAAGGGAATCGGCAGTATCTATCAAGAAAAGTGAAGAAAGTACCCGTAAACTGGTTGATATTGTAAGAAAGACCACACCGGTAGTCCATGGACAGAAGCTTGTAGCAATTGCATGTTCTACAGGCGGTCCCAAAGCTTTGCAGAGTGTAATCCCAAGACTTCCGGCGGAGCTTGCAGCACCTGTACTGATTGTACAGCATATGCCTCAAGGCTTTACACAATCATTAGCGGAAAGACTGAATTCACTGAGTAAAATTAAAGTAAAAGAAGCAGCAGAAGGGGATATACTGGAGAATGGAGTTGTATACATCGCACGTGGGGGTAAACATATGAATGTAGATACCCGCGGAGGGAAATGTACAATCCGTTATTCAGATGAACCACCCAGAGAGGGCGTTAAGCCTTGTGCCAATTATATGTATGAATCACTGAAGACGAGTCCTTATTCCCAGATTGTATGTGTTGTACTTACAGGAATGGGAGCAGATGGAACCAAAGGAATCGTGAATTTGGAAACTGCAAAAAAGATACACGTCATTGCGCAGGATGAAGCAACATCCACAGTATATGGAATGCCGAAAAGTATAGCAGCAGCAGGTTTAGTCAATCAGGTAGTCGGTTTGGATGACGTGGCCCAGGAAATAATAATGAATGTGGGGGTCAAGTAGAATGGACACAAGTCAATATCTTGAGATTTTCCTTGATGAAACAAAGGAACATTTACAGAACCTGAATACACAGATTCTGGAACTGGAACAGGAACCAGAGAACATGGATACTATCAATGAAATATTCCGTGCGGCACATTCCCTGAAAGGAATGGCTGGAACCATGGGATATAAGCGTATGCAGAATCTTACGCATGATATGGAGAATGTGTTCTCAGAAGTCAGAAATGGCACAATTAAAGTACAGCCGGAAATGATAGATATCCTTTTCAACTGTCTGGACGCTCTGGAAGAGTATCTGGCTAATATCCAGCAGACAACAGAAGAAGGAACAAATGATAATGCAGAATTGATCAAATCCTTAAATGATATGCTCAATAAGGAAGAAAAAGAAGCCAAAGCAGAGAAAGAGGCTCCCGTTGCTGCAACAGCACCTGCTGCAGAGAGTACTTCCGGTAATGAGAAAGAAAAGTGGAGAGAGATTAAACTGAATGATACAGAACGTATGCTGGTTGATAAAGCACACGGTGAGAAGCTTAATGTGTTTGGCATTACAGTATATGTAGATGAGTCCTGCGTTCTGAAGGCAGCAAGAGCTTTCCTTGTATTCAAGGCATTGGAGAAATTAGGAGAAGTCATCGTATCTGTTCCTACAGCTCAGGATATTGAAGATGAGAAATTTGATCTTACATTCAGTCTGATCTTTATTTCAGGCAATACCAAAGATGAAGTAATTGCTGCAATTAAGAGCGTATCCGAAATCGCAGAAGTATATTGCGAAGAATATCAGATGACAGCAGCTCCTGAAGAAAAAGCAAAAGAAGAAGCTGCACAGGAACCAGCACCTGCTCAGCCGGAAGAAAAACAGGAACAGCCTGCAGCAACTACAACAGCACCGGCAACTACAACACAGGCTAAGCCCGCAACAGCACAACCTGCAGCTCCTGCAAAACAGGAAGCTAAAAAGGCAATATCCAAGCCTGTAGTGAACAGAACTGTCAGAGTTGATATTGAGAAGCTGGATAATCTGATGAACCTGGTATCAGAGCTGATTATTGCAAAGAACTCTCTGGTAGCCGCTACTATGGCACAGGGCAGTGACAATAACAGTAATGTAAATGAACAGATCGAATATCTGGAGAGCGTTACTACCAATATTCATGAATCTGTTATGAAGGTACGAATGGTGCCTATCGAAAGCATTGTCAGCAAGTTCCCGAGAATGATCCGTGATTTATCCAAGAAGCTGGATAAGAAAATGGAACTGTATATGACTGGTGAAGATACAGAACTTGACAGAACTGTAGTAGATGAAATCGGAGATCCTCTGATGCATATGCTGCGAAATTCAGCAGACCATGGACTTGAACCAAATGATGTCAGAGTTGCAAAAGGCAAACCTGAAGTCGGATCTATTTTCCTGGATGCATATCAGGATGGCAACAACGTAGTAATTGAAGTCAGAGATGATGGTGCCGGTATTGATACAGAGGCAGTTAAGGCAAAAGCTATCGAACGTGGTACGATTACAGCAGAGCAGGCAGAGTCCATGACAGAGAAGGAGATCATTGATCTGTTATTCCTTCCAAGTTTCTCTACCGCTAAGAAAGTTACAGATGTATCCGGACGTGGAGTTGGTCTTGATGTTGTAAAATCCAAGATTGAATCTTTAAGTGGTGAAGTAGAAGTTAAGACCAAGCTTGGCGAAGGAAGTACTTTCATTGTCAGACTTCCATTGACACTGGCTATTATACAGGCATTAATGGTAGTAATTGGAAATGAGAAATATGCAATTTCTCTTGGCTCTATTCAGACAATAGAAGATATTTCTCCAGAAGATATTAAACTGGTACAGGCAAAAGAAGTAATCCATATCAGAGGAACTGTAATTCCTATTATCCGTATGAACAAGATCCTTGATATCGAATCCAGCAATACCGATAATAACAAGAACCTTACAGTCATCATTGTTAAGAAGGGTGATAAACAGGCAGGACTTGTTGTAGATGAATTGATTGGACAGCAGGAAATTGTTATCAAATCTATGGGCAAGTACATCAAAGTGCCGAAGATGATAAGTGGTGCAACAATTCTTGGAAACGGTGAAGTAGCACTGATTCTGGATGCTAACGCACTGATTTAGAAGCAGATCATGGTTTGAGGAAAGGTATGGTTAGAGTATGGATGAATTAAAGACTATGGATGAACAGCAGCGCCTTGAGAGCCTGAATCGTCCTGTTGAATATGATACGACCCAGTACATTGTAACTCAGCTGGGAGATGAACAGTATGGTATTGATATCAAATATATATCAACAATTGTCAGAATGCAGATGATTACAAGAGTACCAAAAGTAGCAGATTATATTAAAGGTGTAATCAATTTGAGAGGTGTTGTAATCCCTATTATCAGCCTGAGACTGAAGATGGGACTCCCTGAAGATGAGATTACAAAGAAGACCAGAATTATTATTCTGAATATTGACCAGCACGAATCTATAGGTGTTCTTGTTGATGAAGTGAAAGAAGTAGTCACTCTTGATGAAGAGCATGTAGAACGTGTTTCCTATGACAAGGATGAGAAGGCTAAATTCCTGATGGGAGTAGGTAAATACGATGATAAGCTGATTTCCTTACTGAACATTGACACGGTCCTTGCAGAAAACGAAGGATAATAAGTCTTTTCCAAAAGACAGGAGCTTGGTATATGACAGATAATATGAGTTTTGAAAAAGTCTCACAGGAATATTATGATGTATTAAAGGAACTTGGAAACATCGGGGCAGGCAACGCAACAACGGCGCTTGCCCAGATGCTTCAGTGCAAAGTAGATATGAAGGTTCCACAGGTCAGACTTCTGAACTTCAATGAAGTCGGAGAAGTCATGGGCGGTGAAGAACAGATAGTTGCAGGTATTTATCTGGCGGTAGAGGGAGATATCACCGGCAGTATGATGTTTATTCTGGAGCAGGAAGCAGCCAAAAGTCTTGTTGAGAAACTGATGGGTATGCCTTTACAGGATGGATTGGATGAAATGGGAATTTCAGCTTTAAAAGAGATAGGAAATATCATTACAGGTGCATATCTTAACTCTTTGTCACAGCTGACCAATCTTAAAATGGTGCCTTCTGTACCAGACCTGAGTATTGACATGTTAAATGCTATTCTCAGTGTTCCTGCGATTGAATTTGGTATTATGGGAGACAAGATTCTGCTGATCCAGACACAGTTTACAGATGAAGTGGATTTGAACGGATACTTTATCCTGCTTCCGGATCTTGATTCTTATGCAAAGATTCTAAAGGCACTTGGATTATAAGGAATTGCACATAGAAAAGAGGCAAAAACCATGAGTGAAATCATAAAAGTTGGAATGGCCGATTTAAATGTGTGCAAGAGTCCTGATGGCATTACAACTTTGGGGTTAGGTTCCTGTGTGGGGGTAGCAATCAGAGATCCGATAACCAAAGTAGGTGGGCTGGCACATGTTATGTTGCCGGACAGTACGCAGATCGAGAACAATTCCAATAGATATAAATTTGCCGACACAGGCATTGAAGATCTGGTGAAGAAGATTATTGCACTTGGTGGTAATAAGTCCCGTCTGGAAGCAAAGATCGCGGGAGGAGCACAGATGTTTGCTTTCCAGAATAAATCTGATATGGTGCGTGTTGGAGAACGTAACGTGGAAGCAAGTAAAAAGAAATTAAAACAGCTTGGCATTCCACTCAAGGCAGAAGATACCGGATTGAATTATGGTCGTACGGTAATTTTTTATCCAGAGACCGGTAAATTCATAATAAGGTCAGCCGGCAAGCCGGAGAAAACGATATAAAAGGGGAATGTAGTAATGGAGAATAAGGTAAAACTTATTACGCCGTTTCTGATGCTTCTTGCAGGTGCTATAGCGTCTATTATTATGTATATCAGGCATTTTGACCTGTTCACCATGTTATGGGTATTACTTCTTGTACTTGTAATTTTTTACGTTATAGGAGACATTGTAAGATACATCTATGAATCAATCAGACCCAGAATCATTCCTGATATGGATGAAGATTTTGACAGTGAGTCTGATTTTGACAGTGTTATAACAAAAGAAAACGAAACAGAAGATACAGACAGCTCAGAGCAACAGGAACAACCAACTGCCCAGGAAACAGATGAAGAGGAAGGACAATCTGAAATGGCAGATGCTTCCGAAGAGGAAGGTTATACAGACGAGAATCTTGACTAGAAGTAAAGTGGGGTAAAGCGATGAACGAGGCAGCACGTAAGAGACTTTGGGAGGATTATACCAGACAAAGAACAGCAGAAATAAGAGAGAAGATCATCCTTGAATATGCACCATTGGTAAAAGTCGTGGCTGGTCGATTGAGCATGTATCTTGGATACAGCGTAGAATATGACGATATGGTCAGTTATGGAGTTTTCGGACTGATTGATGCCATAGACAAATTCGATACAACCAAAGAAGTCAAGTTTGAAACATATGCGAGTCTGAGAATCCGGGGGGCTATTTTAGACCAGATACGTAAAATGGACTGGATTCCCAGAACAATCAGACAGAGACAGAAGCAGATGGATACTGTCATGAAGGAGATTGAGCAGAGAACAGGACGGGAAGCTACAGATGAAGAAGTAGCAGCCGGTCTTGGAATTTCTCCTGATGAATTTCTTGAGTGGCAGACACAGCTCAAAGCCAACAATATAATCTCGCTGAATGAATATGTTGAACAGGGAAGTGATATATCTTCCGAGAAAAGTCCTGCAGGCAGTTATGAGATGCCGGAGGCTGTTGTGGAGAAGAGCGAATTAAAAGAAATGCTGGAAGAGGCACTGGAGCTTTTGACGGAAAAGGAGAAAAAAGTAGTTTTATTATATTATTATGAAGACCTTACCTTGAAAGAAATCAGCCGTGTACTTGAAGTATCAGAATCCAGAATTTCTCAATTACATACAAAAGCACTGCAAAAAATGAAAACAAAAATGGGCAATTATATAGGCATATTAAATATGTGAAAGGGAAGGTGCATATGAACGGATATTTTCAGATCGCAGTGAATGAACAGGGAACGAGTGTCTGCCTGATACCACCGACAGATGGTGGTGAGAAGATACAGGTCAACGAATTGAAATCGTATCTTGAGCGGATTGGCGTTCCCTATAATGTTATGGCAATCAACTCTGCCCTATATCAGTTAAAGGAAGAGGAGGTTGTCCTTTTTTTAAATTCAGTAAAAATACCCGCAGTAGATGAGAAATGTGAAATATATGTCATGGGTGATAAAATGTCGGCAGTACTTAGACTCTATCCGGCAAGTGCCGGTGGAGCAGGCATTACCGAAGAACAGATCATGGAACAGCTCAAGCAGGACAAAATCCAATATGGAATTGATAAGGATGCGATTCATGATGCACTTTCTCACAAAAAGTACTGTACAAATATTATAATTGCAAAAGGTAAGTTGCCAACTGCCGGTAAGGATGCTACAATTAATTATTATTTTGATACAAGTGTGGACGCAAGACCTGAATTAAAAGAGGACGGAAGCGTTGACTTTTTTAAGCTGAATCTGTTGCACCACTGTACAAAAGGACAGGTGCTTGCTGAGATTATCCCTGAAGAAAAAGGCGAAGACGGAGTAGATATCTTTGGAGCTGTTACTGCAGCAAGGGAAGTGAAAAAGGCATCTTTTAATCATGGAAGAAATCTGGAGATTTCAGAAGACGGACATAAACTGCTCAGCATGGTGGATGGACATGTCTCAATGGTAGAAGGTGCGGTATTTGTTTCAGATGTATACAGTGTTGATGATGTCAGTACGTCTACCGGCAACATTGAGTATCATGGTAATATAGAAGTAAAAGGCAATGTATGTGAGAATTTCAGCGTCAAGACAGAGGGTAATGTATTTGTAAATGGCGTTGTAGAAGGTGCTGTGATTGAAGCCGGCGGAGATATTGTCATTGCCAGAGGCATGCACGGACAGAATAAAGGCAAGCTGGTCGCAGGAGGAAATATTATTGCAAAATTCCTGTCCGCAGCAGAAGTAACTGCCCATGGCTTTGTAGAGGCAGAACAGATATTGAATTCCAAAGTTGTAGCGGGAACAGAAGTACATGCAGAAGCCGGCAAAGGACTCATCAGCGGTGGCAGAGTTATAGCAAGTAAAGCAGTGAATGTCAAGAATGCAGGTTCTCCTATGGGAACAGCGACAATCATTGAAGTGGGCAGTGATCCGGAGACTAAGAAGAGACAGGCTATACTGAATAAGAGTGTAGGTGAAAGATCCAAATCTATCAGCCAGATGCGCCAGGTACTTGAAAATACTGCGATGAAAATCAAATCAGGAGCAAAAATGACTCCAGACCAGATCAAGAACATGAAACTTCTTCAGCAGCAGTATGCAGAATCCCAGGAGAAACTGCAGAAAGAACTGGCTGAACTTGCACAGCTGGATGAAAGTCTGAAGTATGATGATAATGCACATATTGACATAGGTGGTACAATGTATCAGGGAGTAGCAGTTGCAATATCAGGAGCTACATTGACTGTTAAAAATGAATATACATATTGTAGATTAGTCAAGAAAGGGGCAGATATTACATCTACGAATCTGTAGATTATTGTATATGAGGGGAGGAACAATATGGCAATCAGTCCGATTATTCTGAATGGGACGATTCAGCAGACACAGGATGTTTTGCAGAATCAGACGAAGGAGACACATAAGGCAATGCTCGATCAGGGTAATATATTTGCCCAGGAAGTGAAACAGGAGCATCAGAAAGCAAAACAAGTCGTTCATTCTGAAAATTCACAATTTAAAGAAGAACGTTTTGATGCCAAGGAGAAAAGTAAGGGAAGCTACCAGGGAAATGGTGGCAGACGCAGAAATTCCAAACAGGCAGATGGACGTGTAGTTGTGAAACCAGAGGGCGGTTTTGATATTAAGATTTAATTATTTACAAATGGGAGTTAAGTGAAATGAATTGGATGGAAGCAGCATTACTTGTATTAGGAATTGGGGCATTCGTGGCAAGCTTCTGCCTGCCGGAGAAGAATAAAAAGGAAGAGAATTCTGCCGGCAGTATTGATCCTGAAGTGATCCGAAATCTTATTAACAAAGAGATGGAGGATGCAAAAACAAAAGTAACTGAGGTTGTGGATGAGACACTTGAGTATGCCGTAGAGAAGACAGAACGTGCATCAGAGAGAATTTCTAATGAGAAGATTATGGCAATCAATGAATACTCAGAGACTGTTCTTGCAGATATGAATAAAACACATCAGGAGATCATGTTCCTTTATGATATGCTCAATGACAAGCATAAGAATCTGAAGGAAACAGTGCAACAGGTCGATAAGGCGGCAAAAGAAGCAGAGGAAAAGGCGAATGCTGCAGCTACAGCACTGGCAGCTACATCTGCGGAAGAACCAAAAGCTGAGAAGAAGACACAGGAACCGGTCAAAACACCGGCTAAGAAAAGTAAGACCAGTAAACCGGCTCAGGAGAAGCGTAAAGATAAAGATCAGCATATCACCCTGGATATGCTGGAGTCTGTATTGCCTAAGGAACAGCTGGCTCGGCTTGAAATAAAAGAAGATAAAAAGAAAAATGAACCGGAGCAGTTCCAGGCATTACAGCCGGATAAACTTCCAGAAATAAAAGAATTTTCTTTTGCAGAGCAGGCACCTCATATAGAAAGACCACAGAATCAGGAAAGTCAGGCTGCCAATCTGGAAAATACGGTATCTGCAAAAAAAGATACCCCCGTTGAGGAAAAAGAAGAATCCCTACCGGAGAATAATAATGACAAAATACTTCGATTACATAAGCAGGGAATGTCCAGTGTGGATATTGCAAAGGAATTGGGACTTGGTGTAGGTGAAGTAAAACTGGTAATTAATCTGTTCAAAGGCGCTTGATCAGGGAAACGGGGATATATAAGATGAAATTAAAATATTATTTAAGAGGGCTGGGCATAGGTATTGTTGTAACAGCTTTGTTAATGGGATACAGTAATAAGAATCGTGCAGCAGAACCGAAAGCAGAGGTCGCAACAGAAGAAACAGCAGGAGATCTGCTGGCGGATCGAAACGGGGAGGCAACAACAGAAGAGGTTATTGAACAGAGCACTGTAGAGAACGTAACGGTAGAGACTGATTCAGCAGAAACTTCAGAAGAAGAAACCTCACAGGAGGAGACCGCATCTGAATTGGAAAGTTCAACACAGGAAGCAGAAACAATAACGGAGACAGAAAGCGTTACAGAGACTGAGACAGAATCCGTTCAGACAGAAGAAACAACAGATAAGAAAGAACAGACGCAGAGCAGTATGGAAGCTGACGCAGGGAATGCTCTGCTACAGACTACGATAGAGATTAATATCGTAAGAGGAGACGACTCCGGGACAGTAGCCCGTAAACTGCAGAATGCAGGAATGGTCGAAAGCGCAACAGAATATGATGCATATCTTATGCAGCATGGATATGACAAGAAAATCCGTGTAGGTAAAGTAGAGATACCTGTAGATGCTACCTGGCAGGAAATCGCAGAGTACATATCCGGCAAACGATAAAAAGAATAAGAATTTACAAAACCTCTTGCAAAAGAGGTTTTTGTATGCTAAAATGCAAATGTTGTGACTGTGTAAAGACATAGCACATAAGTAAATAAACTATTCACGTATGCTGATTCATGGCCCATTGCCCCGCTCAGGGTGGCACATGAAGGTGAGGCAGACGGAAGGTGCGGTATACCGCAGAAAATGGAGGTAAAGACATGAGCGTTATTTCAATGAAGCAGTTATTAGAGGCAGGTGTTCATTTTGGACATCAGACAAGAAGATGGAACCCTAAGATGGCTCCTTACATCTTCACAGAGAGAAATGGTATCTATATCATAGACTTACAGAAGTCTGTAGTTAAGGTTGATGAAGCTTACAAGGCAGTAGCTGATATCGCTGCACAGGGCGGTACAATCCTTTTTGTAGGTACTAAGAAGCAGGCTCAGGATGCAGTTCAGACAGAAGCAGAGCGTTGCGGTATGTTCTATGTTAATGAGAGATGGCTTGGCGGTATGCTTACTAACTTCAAGACAATCAGAAGCAGAATCGCAAGATTAAAGGCTATCGAGACAATGGCAGAAGATGGTACATTTGATGTTCTTCCTAAGAAGGAAGTTATCCAGATCAAGAAGGAATGGGAGAAGCTTGAGAAGAACCTTGGCGGTATCAAGAACATGACTAAGATTCCTGATGCTATCTTTGTTGTAGATCCTAAGAAGGAAAGAATCTGTGTACAGGAAGCACATGCACTTGGTATTCCTCTTATCGGTATTGCAGATACTAACTGTGATCCTGAAGAATTAGATTACGTTATTCCTGGTAACGATGATGCAATCAGAGCTGTTAAGTTAATCGTTGCAGCTATGGCTGATGCAGTAATCGAAGCTAAGCAGGGCGAAGTTATGGCTGACGTAGCAGAAGGCGAAATAGAAGAAACAGCAGCAGATGCTGAGTAATAGATAACAGGCAACAATCTTATATTATACAGGAGAAGCATCAGTCTTTCTCCTGTATATTGGAGTTTAGGAGGAAACAAGAATGGCTATCACAGCAGCAATGGTAAAAGAGTTAAGAGAAATGACCGGTGCAGGTATGATGGACTGCAAGAAGGCTCTGAACGAGACTAACGGTAATATGGACGAAGCAGTAGAATATTTAAGAAAGAATGGACAGGCTAAGGCAGAGAAGAAGGCTGGAAGAATTGCAGCAGAAGGTCTTTGCAAGGTTGTTACAGATGGCGATAAGACAGCAGCAGTTGTTGAAGTTAACTCTGAGACAGACTTCGTAGCTAAGAACGCAGAATTCCAGAACTATGTTACAGCAGTAGCTGAACAGGCTCTTGCCACTACAGCAACTGATATTGATACATTCCTTGCAGAAGCATGGAACGCAGACGCATCTAAGACTGTTAAGGATGCTTTAGTTGAGAAGATTGCAGTAATTGGCGAGAACTTATCAATCAGAAGATTTGAGAAGGTTGTTGAAGAGAATGGTTGTGTTGTAACATATACACATGGCGGTGGAAGAATCGGCGTTATCGTTGATGCAGAAACAGCAGTTGTTAACGATGCAGTTAAGGAAGCTCTTACTAATGTTGCAATGCAGATTGCTGCATTATCTCCTAAGTACATTTCTACAGAGGATGTATCTGAAGAGTATAAGGCTCATGAGAAAGAAATCCTTTTCGAGCAGATTAAGAATGATCCTAAGATGGCTGGTAAGCCTGAGAAGGTTATTGAAGGTGCTGTTAGTGGCCGTTTAAATAAGGAATTAAAGGAAGTTTGCTTACTTGAGCAGGTATATGTTAAGGCTGAAGATGGCAAGCAGTCCGTTAAGCAGTATATTGACACTGTAGCTAAGGCTAACGGAACAGATATCAAGATTAAGAAATTTGTTCGTTTTGAAACAGGCGAAGGTCTTGAGAAGAAGCATGAAGACTTTGCGGCTGAAGTTGCAGCTCAGATGAATAAATAAATATCTGCAATGATTTGAAACATAAAGAATCCTATGTACAGGTTTTGTCCTTGTGCATAGGATTTTTTGCGTTATGGCATGTTTTCTATGCGTAAAAACAGATAAATTGGATAAAGAATGGAATATTTATTGACTGATAATACATGGTAACGTATAATAATTATGAATAATATTCAAAAAAATAACAAAGATTACATAAAATATATAAAACATATACAATACGTAAAAGAAAGGATAAGGAGTAACTTATGCAAAAATCAGCAGAAAACAGAGAAAATAAGAATAGTCAGGCATACAGATTGAAAAACATTGTGATGAAATCAAAAGGTATGGTGATTGTTGGAGGAATATTTCTGCTTCTTCTTTTTTCGATTATGATTATTACAAACAGAATATCATCAGAACAATTAGAGGATACCATGTATTTGAATCAGTATAGACTCGGTTCAAAAGCATTAACGGCTGCTGTGCAGGCATATTCAGTAACCGGAGATCAGCAGTACTATGATGCGTACATGAAAGAATTGAATGAAGATAAAAATCGAGATATAGCATGGGCTGGACTGGAGGAGAATGATGTTAAAGCAGAGGAATGGGATAAGTTAAACCAAATTGCAGGATTATCCAATG
>OGLT01000900.1_pt1 | contig 18800 bp, 9 predicted proteins | sample 1572911 | NCBI WGS metagenome assembly OGLT01 (sample SAMEA2582014, study PRJEB24529) | metagenome | biome: Human gut stool | place: China | collected 2011 | reverse complement strand
CAAAGGCATTGATTAAATCCCGCAGCTGCTCCGCCGCAGACAAATCCGTTTTCAGCGTCGTTAATTTCTCCTGCTTCCAGCACGGGGCCGTAAGCACAGCGGCTGGACCGTACGACAGCAAGCCCCGATTCCGCGGCAAGCCGTAGCGTGGGGAGGAGACCTCCGGGGATATTGCCGTCACCGAAACCTTCAATGACGAGTCCCTGATAGCCGGCATCCATGTAGGCGGATGCGGCAACGCCGTCAGAACCAGCCCAGACCGCGATGCAGGCGATTTTGGGAAGCGAACTCTCGCGGATTGCCCCGAGGTCCCGGAAAGAGGGAAGGGATCGTTCAGGCGCGGGACTCACGCTGAAGTGCGTGACACCGCCCTGCGTCCAGCCAATCGGACCTCCGAAACGGGTACTGAATGTGTCAAGCGCCACCGTCTTTGATTTGAAGAGCCCCCGGGCGGCGAAGAGTTCTCCGTTCATCGCGGCTATGACACCATAGCGAGACGATTTGGGAGCCGCGGCGGCAGAAACCGCGTTATAGAGGTTTTTAGGACCGTCAGAAGAAAGAGCGGTGGAGGGGAGCATGGCTCCCGTGATCACAACGGATTTTCCTGCCGGCACGGTGAGGCTAAGGAAGAAAGCGGTTTCTTCCATGGTGTCAGTGCCGTGCGTGATGACGAACCCGTCAAACTTCTCCGCGTCCTCACGGATCGCGGAGAGAAGGGCGAGCCACACGCCTTCTGTCATGTCCTGAGAAGGGATGGAGGCGATTTCCCGCACTGTAATATCAGCAACCCGGCTGAGCCCAGGGACTGAGCGGACAAGTTCGTCTCCAGGAACTTCTCCCGCGTGGTAAGAAGAGCCGGTTTCACTCTCTCCCTTTCCTGCAATCGTGCCGCCTGTCGTCAGAATTTCAATTTTTGGCAGAGCCATGGCGTGGTGTTCCTTTTTGCTTTGAGGGATCAGAGGCGTCGGAGTTCGTCCGACACGAGAGCCGCGAGACGCTGAACACCTTCAATCGTCTTTTCCTTCGGAACAGTCACAAAGGAAAGTCGGATATGGTTCTGCTCAGGGGAGTTCGGGTAGAACGCGAATCCCGGCACATAGAGAAGCTTCATCCGGAGCGCCTTCGGAAGCATGGCAAACGTGTCAATCGGCTTCGGAAGCGTAAGCCAGATAAACATGCCGCCCTCTGGCCTGGTCCAGCTGATGCCAGGGTCTTTCGGCATGAATTCAGAAAGCGCCTGCTGCATATCGAACGAATGCTCGCGGTAGATCGCGCGGACTTCCGGGAGATGCGTCTTCAGAAGGCCGCTTGCGAGCACTCGGGCAGCGACGAGCTGATTGATGCAGGGAGTGGAGAGGACAGCGTAGCTCTGGATCTTCGAGAACATCTGAATCACGTCACGCGGCGCGATGATGTAGCCAAGGCGAAGACCCGGGGCGAGGATCTTCGAGAAGGAGCAGAGGCGGATCGTGCGGTGCGGCGCCAGATTCCGGATGGAGATCGGAGGCTTCTTTTCGTACCAGAGTTCGCCATAAGGATCGTCTTCAACGATCCAGAAATCGTACTGCTCGGCTTTTTCAATCAGTTCCAGATAGTCGCTATGAACATAACCGTTCTTTTCAGGCACAGTGATCTGATACCAGTCACCCTCAACACCGACTACCACAACTTCCTCGCCGGGACGGAGCTGGTCGATGATCTCATAATTCATGCCTGCACCAGTGCGCACATTCAGACGAGAACCGCTCGTTACCATCTTGCCAGTTTCCATGTTTCATCCTGATTCTGCAATTCCTTCTTTTCTTCCATAGGCAATTTCCTTTTCCTGAACGGACTCGCTTTTGCTCGCTCGTTGTCGCGGCATTCATCAAAGTCTCAAGTAAGCTTGGACCTTGACTCATTGCGCACGCAAAAAGCCCGCCCAGAATAGATTGTTTTGTCTCACTGCTTTTCCTAATTTTACACCCTAAAACTCATCCTACACTGTAGTTAATCCCTCTGGGTGACGGCTAGGAAAATGTGAATTGGTGACAAGCATCCATCCCCGCTGACAAAATCAGTATTTTCAATCTTGTTTCGCTGACAAATGAGTGACACTGTCACCCTGAGGGTTCAACCATTCCGTTCCTACGAATTCATATTTATGGCTACCATTCTCACTCAATATGCGGTAATGATAACACTGTTTTCTTATTAGATTACCTATATTATAACGTGTGTGAGGTCGGATGTCGATTGTATTTTGACCATTATTTTATCTAATTTGATTACCCTAATATAGCATTAAAAAAGAACCACCGCTACGGCAATGGTTCCTTCTAATTTAAAGTAGTATCTCTTTTTTGTGTGTATCCGTCAAAAATGAATTATTGACAATATCACTCCTCTGTTGCAAAAAACAATTTGCTACTTTTTCAATATCCTTTGATACCTTTGTATAACTATTGGTACTCAAAATAATCTTTCCCTGATCATCAACATCAAACGCCACGAAACGATACTCATCCAGTCCTGATTTCAACGCCAAATCTACTAAAGCTTTTTCCCTTTAAAAGAAGGTAACACCAACTCCGACAAATATGAGTTCAATCGTATTTCATAATCTAGGACAGTTACAATTCCAAGATTCTCTGAGTTTGATATCGAATGAAACAAATATTTCTCCATGAGAATCATCTCCTGACCAATGTGAATACGGATGTCTAATTCCGTTATATGCATTATATAAATCGTTTAAGTAAATCAAGCAAATCCGCTACTATGGGCTTTATGCCAGATCTCGCGAGAATGATAAGAAAATCAATCTCGCCATTGCAAAGGAAAAACGTAAAACTATTCTTTCTTTTAATCGTTGGTGCGATTGTACATTATCTTCCTTTGGATATGGACTACTTCTTAAATGAAGACGATGAGTTTGGTGAAGACTTCCCTGGTGCTAAAGGCTTCTATATCTTCTAAAACCTATCGTTTATTTGTTGTGCCCGCTAACTTGCGGGCACTTTTCATATCTAGCAAGCCCAAAGGTAGAACTTTCCTATAAAGCAAAAAATGCTCCCGATTACAAAATCAGGAGCATTTCCACTCATAGATTTATTTGGTTTGTTTCTCTTCCTTGCGCTTTTTTACAGCTACCGCTCCTATCGCTGCCGCTGCTGCGATTCCTGCAAAGGCTATCAGCCAGATAAACGCTGCCCTGCTCTCCGTATCAGAGTTATCCTTTACGCTATCCTCGAAAGCCGTCTCTGCACTCTCAGCTCCATCGCTTCCTGCTGCGCCTGTGGTATCTGTTAGGGCTGCTTCCTCCATCGAAGCCTCATCTAACACGATGGTATAGTCCGAAGCATGGGTAAATCTAAGATAAGCAAAGCCTTCCGCATCTACCTCTCCTGCACTGATGAATTCCAGTTCCCTCGTGCTTTCATTGTAGTAGAAGAGGTTTGCCACAAGCCCCTGGTTAGCTGCCCCTACGTTGATACGCAGTACTGCCTCAAAGCCAAACCTTCCTTCATAGGCAAGTGTTACATTCATCGAAGTCCTCTCGCCTGTCAGCGCATTGATAAGGTCTACCGGAATCGCATCCGACGCCTCTTCGCCATACGTTACCCTAAAGTCAATATCTCCGACCTTATCTGAGACGCTCTTTCCATTTACGGACCAGGAAATGCCACCTCCCAGGTCGAATTCTATCGTTACGTTCTTTCCTCGTATCTCATCGAATACATCGCCCGGCACTACGCTTGCACCGTTCATATCAACAGTGACCCTCTCGCCCTCTGCGCGTGCCGCTGTCTCTGCCTTAATGACCTCCCAGCCTTCCTTGCCGTCCTCTCCGCGGATAAAAGGCATTGCCTGCTCACCCTGCTCTGCAGCTGCATTGCCCTGCGATCTTATCGGGTTTGCCGGCTGCGCCGGAGCTGGAGTCGGTACTGGCATAGGAGCGGGTGCAGGCGTCGGAGCCGGTGCCTGGTTTGCTGACTGCGCTGCCGTAGAATCCTTCCTGCCTGAGTTGCTTCCTGTGCTTCCACTGTGATGTCCGGAGCTGCTTCCGGAACTGTTACTGCTTCCTGTGCTGGAAGAGCCTCCAGATACAAGCTTTTCAATCGCCTTTTCCGCATAGTAGCCACAGTCGCTGCACGCATAGGACATGATGCCCTCCTGCGTGGTCGTTGCCGGTCTGAGCTGTCTGCTTACAAGATTCGTATGGTTCGCCGTATCCTTCGGCGTTGCAACACCGTCATCTAATTTCTTACCGCATACCAGACACCAAGTCTCACCCGTAGTTCCCTCTGCGATACAGGTTGCCTTGACAGCTCCCTTTACTTCCTTCTTTGCATGCTCGCAGCTTGCACGGGTAATCTGAATCGTAACGGTTTCCGCTTTATAGCTGCCCTTATCTGCCCCGTCATAGACTGCCGTTGCAGAAGTTACATTACCACCAGTGCCATCATCTTCTACCAGTGCTTTTGCCGCATCCGCATCATCCCATTTCCAGCCCTGTGGCAGCTTCACACTGCCGACCGTCTCACAGGAATGTGCCACGTTCATTTTACTGCCCGGCATAAACGGTGCAGCCTGTGCCTGATTAACCGTTACTGTCACACTGCCTGTCACTGCCTCATAGGAAGCAGTATCCTCCGGTGTAAAGAGATACTCAAAGGTCTTATTTCCAAGATAGGTAAGCTTCGTCGAAGGCGCCTTCCACTTGAAGGTTCCGGCTACCGATGCAGCTGCTCCAGTGCCAGTGCCAGTGCTTCCCATGCCATTGCCATAAATCGCCGCACCTGTAGGCGTCTGATTGTACAGGTAATCGCCATGCGTATACGCATTTGCTGTGGCGGGCTGTGTACTGATATACGGCATTGCTTTCTTTACTGTCAGCGTTACCGTTTTTTCTATTGTCTCATAATTTTTCGTATCCGTCGGCGTGAAGATAACCGGATACGCATTGGTTCCAGGCTTTGGTACAAGGCTTGCCTCCTTAAAGCGCCAGATGCCATCAAGCATTGCGTCATCTGCGCCTCTTACCTCGCCCGGCTTCTGCGCATGGCTCTGACACCAGTCAGCCGCAATACTCGTAGGGCTGTAGTAATACGCTTCGGGAATCGGCACGCTCACAACCTTCGGCACTGCTTTTTTGACGCTGACCGTTATCATTCCCTTGCACTTCGCATACGCATCATCCGTCGGTGTAAAGGTCCATGCCGCATTGTAATTCCCTGCATCCGGTTTTTTATCCGGTTCATCAAAGGAAAGCTTTCCGGGTACTGTCTTTCCGCTCACCTTATCCGCAAAGGTTGCACTGTTAAACTGCAGGCTGGAAAGCGCCTCTCCGTAGGTTAAGGCAGCCTTCTTAAGGCTTATGCCGCCCTTTAGTTGTACCGGTAGCTGGTCTATCAGTTTTATTACGACCAGGATTCCCTGATTGGTATTTATATTATAGTTCGCAGTCGATACTGGCACAGTTATCGTTGCCGCGTCACCTACTGCACCACCTGTCTTTACTGTGTAAGAGAGCCTGCCATCCTGAGAAACGCTCACTCCTTCAAGGATGCTTTTACTGTCCGACGTCTTGACTACGTCATAGGTTACTCCACCGCAATCCTTTGGCAGAAGCGCTGCCAGGTCGATGCTGTCCGAGCCGCCCCTGAGGAACAGAAAATCTCTGTAAATGTTTGGTGGATTACAATAAGCCTGTGCGATATTAACTTCTACGGTCAATGGCTCTGCCTCTGTATAATTTATAGCTGTAGGATATAAAAGCTTAATCGTCGCGCTTCCTGCGCCCTTAATCGTTACCTCTCCTTCCCTTGAAACCGAAAGAAGCCTTGTCGCAATGTCTGCTTTATCTATATCATTACCATTTGCATCCTTTGCATCTATGACGGTATATTCAGGAAGGTTGTAGTGGATATTATTTGTTTCTACTGCCAGAGAGAACGGAGCATCTCCATAGCGAACTTTCCAGTCATCCTGATAGCCTTTAAGCTTCACAAACTCGCCCTGTGCCTTGTCAGTGTAAAGGAAACCATTTTTTCTCGTAACAGCAGTAGGGTCATCGTGGTTGATGTCCTCATAGTAGCCCTCTACCTTTATGCTGTAATTTCCACTGGTTGAAGCTTTCTCAATCCCAAACGCCCACTTGCCAGCAGCACCATCCGGTTTTGTTGCCTCCGCATCTGTCCGAAAATCTAATTCCTTCCAAAATTCTTCCTTCGTATCGCCAGCCGCCAATGTTCCACCTAAGATTTCAAACTTAAGCTTTTCCATTCCCGGGAAAGGTTCCCCGTAGGTTCTGTGCATATTTTCAACCTTAATCGTAATCGGGCGCGGTGTAATCTTCGCTGTCAGCGGTATCACAACAGACGGACAACTATTATTTTCCGCCATGACCATAATCGTAAAAGGATAGCTGCCTGCATTGGTAACCGTATAGGTATTCGCGTCCTCATACGCCTTTCCATCTGCCCCTTTGCAGGATATTTGCAGCGGAAATGTATCCATATACTCACTGTCAAATCCATCCGTTGCAAGCTTCTTACCCCGACAGGGCGCAATATAGCCTTCTGTTACCGGAATATGTGCATTCGCATCATACTTATCCGCTTTAAGCGTTACGCTTATCGCATCACTGTCAGCCAATGCCGTATGCGCCTTTCCATCATACTCTGTCGCAGCTGCCGTAGCGCCTGCTACCTGCATCTCACCCTGTCCGATTGCAAACTTAAATGCAACCGTACCATAGTAAGCGCCGCGTCCGGTAATTATCGCTGTAGGCGCATCAGTTGACTCTTTATTTTCATTACATTTAATGTTGTTTTCATAGACTACCGTATACTCTGCGTTTGTAATGTCTGCATTGGCAGAGCCTGTGGAGTCCTGTGCCAGCTCTTTTCCAGATTTGTATTCTGGTCCGGTAAGCTTTACATCTCCATTTGCAGTTTTCAGTGTAATACCCGTCATTACCTGCGGATAGCCATCGTAAATACGTCCCTCCAGACCCTCAATTATCAGCTTTTCATTTTTCTTGGCTGTCTCAAGGTCAGTCCTTTTACATTTGCTGCAATAGCCATAGTCATCCTTCGTATGTGTCTTAAGGGTTATCTTGGAAGACGGCATCGTGAAGGAAAGGTCTGTCGTATCTATCGTTACTGCATTGCCGCCATAAGGCTCATAAGAGCAGACTTCGCCCGTGACCTTAATCTTCTGACCTGTCGTACCTCCATTGCTGTACAGTCCGTAGGTTACACCGTCCCTCTGTGTGACATTCGTGTCATTTTCTCCACCTGTAGGCAGAGCGATACCACCCAGCTCTATCGGAAACCATACCTTAAATGCGCTGGCTCCCTTCGTTATTTTGCTGGAAAAATCAGCAGAGTCATGATTGCAGTAGATGCTGGCATTCAGATTACCTCCATCTCCTGTAAACGTTTTAGGTATTTCTGCTCCCTTCTCTATAACTATCTCAGCATTGCCAGTAACCGATATATTCTCTAGCCCGGTTGCCCTCTCGCCCAGCCGCAGTACAGCGGCATCCTGCGCCTGTGTACCTCTCGTATCACCAAGAAAGTCTATGTTTCCGACCACGTTTATATTTTCTATGGTAACATCCTGCCCCCCTGTCATAAACAGGTAGTTTCCCCTACCCGTCAAGGTATGTGGCTCATTACCCTCTGAACGCAGCGTTATCTCAGCCGGCAAATATACTTTATTGAGCATCCTGTTTATACTCTTACCTGCTATCGTATCCTTCAGCAGCAGGATTTCCAGCTTCTTCCATAACTTGTATTCTTCATTCTTTTTATGCTCTTTCGATTCTTCCAGATAGAACATGGCTGCATCCCATGTCAGGAAATACATCGTTTTTGTCTCACCGCTATTTTTTTCTATCTGAAACTTTACAACGGCCTGAGATGTATCCTCCGGCATGTCAGCGCGAAGCACTTTTACACTGCCCTGACTTCTATCCGTTCTGCTTATATCGGTCTTAATACCGGCTGAATAAAAAGCATAGCCTTCTTCCAGCGTATCCGCGATAGCATAACCCTGCGTTTTATCAAGCAGAGAATCATCATTTTCACCAAAATTGCTCAGAGCAATCTCTCCATACTCACCACCTGAAAGCATTACTTTTGCGCGTTTTATCTGGCTAAACTCTCTGTGGTCTATATGCAGAGCCTTTATCTTTGCAGTATCTCCGGATACGCTAAGGGTGGCGCCTCCACATACCAGAACCTCTTCTCCCTCATACGTACCTCCGGTAATTGTACAGGAAATATCAGTATTGTCCATCCCTTCAGTTTTTCCAATATAAATACTGCTGCTATAATAACCATCTTTTAGCTTTGCAGCCGCACCATTCACAAACCTCAAGACACCCTTATAATTACCATTCTCTACCGTAAGCTTTGCTTTGTTCTGAATAGAAACTGGGGCGTTCAGTGTTCCATTCTGTCCCGTGCCTGCGTCTTTAAAGACTGCCTCCACACCTTCGCCAGTGATATAAAGACCCTTTCCTGTAACGGTACAGCCATTAAGATCCATACAAAAGCTGACCTTTTTTGTACCCCCATCTATTTTCCACTCGCTTTTTGTCTCAAAAATATCTTTCAGGACTTTCAGCGTAATTTCAAGGTCTGCATCCGCATCAGCAGCATTTACTGTAGCTTTAACTGCATCGAATGCTTTCGTAAGTGTTGCATAACGTGTTGTATTCCCACCTACCGTAACTTCCGCAACACCTTCTTCTACCGTAAAGGCAGCCTTTTTGGAGGTCGCCGTATATTCACCGCAGGTCGCTACACAGTAGTATTGATAAGTGCCTGCCAAAAGTCCTGTAGGAATCCTGTAGGTCGCAGATGTTGCATCCTGCCCCGTTTGTTTTACTTTGGTTGTTATTCCATTTATTGTTTCATCAGCATACCACTGGTAGGAGATACTGCCACTGCCAGATTCCGCTTTTACGGTTAGCTCAGGCGCCTCGGAAGCGGTATAGTTTTCCATCACAGTTTCCGCTCCGCTGGCAATCGTTGGATGCGTTGTGAAATAGAGCGGACTTTTAACAGCCGTTACCTTTTTCTTTTTGTCTGTATACTTAGCTGTTAAGTTCGCATAGGTACCATCATCATACTGTAAGGTATAGCCGACCTTCAGAAGATCCTGCAGGGTTTTGTTAGAACCATTAGCTTCAATCGCACAGCCTGAAGCAGGGACAAAGGTTCCTCCTGTAATCTGGCTGTTATCGGGCAGAAAAAGACGTCCATTAAAGGTTCCACCCTCAATGTTTACAGCTACATTGCTATAGCTGGTATTCATTATAGTAGCTCTGCCAGCATTCGCCGTTAAAGTAGCGCCTTTTTTAACTGTAATTTTAACGTTATAATTACCCGTGACTTTGACACAGTAACCCCCACTGTTCTCATTTTTAATAACTGCGCCTTCGCTAATAATACAGTCGGAGCAGCTGTCCATAAACATAATGGTGCCATAGCCAGCCCCAACATTTCCGGTTACCTCCGTATTGGTAATTGTACAGGCTTTACCGTTATCAATAGTAATGGTACCTACCTGATCACCACTACTTCCACTAATACTTGCAGCATCAATGGTACAGGTCACACCGTTCCACAGCGCAACTGTGGAACAGGTTCCAGCATTTTTGATTGTGACACGCTCAATTTTCAGTATTGAATCATAATCTGCAGTTACCAGTCCATCCCCTTTAATTTTATTGCCATTGTCATAGTTGCCTGTAATTGTTCCCTTATTCGAGCCGGATGAGGTAATTGTTATATTTACTCTTTTAAAATATAAACGTGCATTGCCCCCCTGTAGTGTCAATGTATGGCCATTCAAATCCAGCTCTATCTCTTTTGCCAAACCTGTACCAATAGTAAGCTCCTCTGTTATGGAGGTATCATCATTCAACAGTTTAATGGAAACTTTTTTCAGGTTTGCACTTCCATGCTCGTCAATCCATGTTGCAAGGTCCTGAGCGGTATAAGGGGCTTTCGTTCCGTCAGCATTCGTTTCTGTTATCTGGACTGTACCACTCCCAGCCAGCAGCGCAATCCCATACTCGCCTACGAGCACATAGATGGTCGGAAGCTCCACGTCTTTACCCAATACGAGCTGGTTGCCGTCTCCATCCTCATCCGGCAGTACCGGCGTATAGGCATAACAGAAGCCGTTTGACGCTTCACTGCTGTCAAATTCTTCTGCGTCGCTCTCTTCCACATTCAGCTCCCACTTGATGTTTTTCAGACGGATTTTCTCCGTCGTTGTCTCTGTCTCAGAGGAAGCTGCTGCGTCAGAACTGCCTGTCGTCTTTACACTGTCTGCATTATCGGATGTAGATGCTGTGTCGGTTTTCTTTGCATTGTCTGCACCGTCGGATGTGGATGCTGTGTCAGAGGCATCGTCCTTCTCTGCCGCGTGTACTATGAGTTTATGCGGCAGAAGGGCATCCGCCATCTGTCCAATAAGCGCACCAAAAGCAGAGGGTAGGTCGGCACGTGCCTGTGTATCCTCTGTATCAGAGCTGCTAGAGCCATTTGGGTTGTTTGATTTGTCAGAATTTCCAGAATCCTTTGATGTATCCGAATCCTTTGTATCTGCATTTCCATTGTCAGAAGTACCAGACTTATCGGAAGCATCCGCATTGCCGGAATCGCCATCCTTTTCATCTGAGGATTCTGTATCCTTCTTATCATCAGAGGACGCAGTATCTCCATTACTGTCATCCTTCTGCGCATCGTCCTTCTCTGTATCTCCCGTCTCGGAAGCATCTTCTTCATCGTCGGCTTCCTTTTCATCCGCCTGCGTGGTCTTTTCTACCGTAACGGTCAGGCTGGTCGGAAACTTGATGTCGCTCTCAAGCGCACCGATGGGCAGGGTCTGCTCCGTGATGTCCTTTGAAAGCTCCTCAAAGGAAACAATAGTCGTTTTACCTGTCTCACTTTCATCGGTCTTTGCAGAAACCGAGAGTGCGGACAGGTCTACAGTATTGGCAACCATCACAACGGTCAAGCCCATCACAAGTATGCGCTTACGCAGCTCCCTCCGCCTGATTTTTTCATGAGTCTGCTGCCAATCCTTCTCTGGCATGGTGTTTTTCTTTTTCATGTAAACTCCTCTCTTTTACCCTTTTTCCTGAAGCAGCCGGGATACTGCCTCCCGCAGCTGATATTCCGTCACAGGCTTTACCAAAAAGGTGTCCGTCTGCATCCTGCGGCTTTGGGGTTCAAACTCTGCCTGGTCGCTGATCCACAGGAGAGGGACATCCCTGCTGTAGCCTCGTATGCTCATGCAGAAATTCATCCCCCTGGCTCCGTCCTCCATGACCACCACAGCATCATATGGCCCATCCCGCTGCATGGCATAGGTACAAAACACGCCGTTATCAAAGCGGTCTACTTTGCCCAGCTTCATCAGCAAAGCGGTTTCTTTTTCTTTCTGGCTATAACTGCATAGCGCAATTTGCATGTTCGCACCTCCATTTCATGATGGGTTTTATCGCCTCATATAGCTCCTGATCGGAGCAGTCTGCCGGAAGAAACACAGGGATACGCAGGTGATACGCGATCAGGGCAAAGTTTTCATCATCACTCCACCAGACAAGCGGTACTTCCGGTGCCAGCCGCTTCGCCTGTATGGCCGCCTCCAGTCCCTTTGCTCCGGTCATGGCGATGACAACCGCATGGTAGCGGCTCCGCCGGAGTGCCTGAGCAAGCTGGTTCTCATTCCACAATTCGTCAATCGCAAGCTGCCCATCCCCATCAAAAATGGAGCGCAGCCTGCTTTCAAACCATTCCACATTTCTCAGCTCCGTACAAAGTGCGATTTTCATGCTGAGCCTCCTTTCCTGAAAAGAAAAATAAAAAAACCAGACCTTCTCATCGGAAAGTCTGGTAGTATAATTAGGGTAGCATCTTGTCAAGGGAAATACAACCGACTTTGTTTAAGACGCAGGTTTCCTGTTTAAGACGCAAGTTTTTTCCTGCGGTTTTATGTTATACTAATATTGGATTATTGTGCAAAGGAGATGGCACGATGCAGATTGCGATTGTGGATGATAGAGCAGAGGACAGAGAAGAACTGTCTGTCTGCCTGGAAAATTATATGAAAAAGCATCAGCTGGACTATACGCTGACAGAATTTGAGGACGGAGAGAATTTTCTGAAAGCTGCCGCCCAGGTCGATTTTCAGCTTGTCTTTATGGACATCTATATGGAGAACATGGATGGAATAGAGGCCGCCAGAAGGCTGCGCCAGAAAAACAGGCTCTGTAAGATCGTTTTTCTGACCATTACAGAAGATTATGCCCGGATGGGGTACAGCCTGTCCGCCAGCTATTATCTGCTGAAGCCACTTTCGCTCCATCAGGCAGATTTTGAAGAAGCGATGGAGCTGTGCCAGCTAAAACCGCCCTATGAAGTGATGACACTTTCGGTTATGGCTGACCGTCAAAAGCTGGAACTTCCCACAGAGAAGATTCTGTACATAGATTATCAAAACCGTATGACACGGATTCATACGGCGGAACGCGTGATACCGGTAAGCGGAGGTTTTCAGGAGGTCACTGCCGCATTGCAGAAGGACAAGCGTTTTTTGCCCTGCTACCGGGGCGTTCTAATCAACATGGATTATATCAGCCATGTTGACAGTCAGACCTTCCGTTTGATAAACGGGGAGAATCTTCCGATTGCTCTCCGCAATGGAAAACAGCTGCGGGAAACCTACCGTCAATATGTTTTCTCTGGAATGGGGCGTATCGTATGAGAATGAAACAAATACGCAGGCGTATTCTGGGGGGCTGTCTGGCCTGCCTCCTCTGCTTGACCGGCAGTATCCCCGCATTTGCCGCTGGAACTGCAACCCCAGCCAACGCCGATGAAAGAAGGGAGAATCCGCCGGGTTTAGAAAACAAAGCTTCAGGGGCACTGGATAGCGGAACCCCGGAAACACCGGAAGCATCGGAAGAAATACCCCTCGTCCTTGTCACGGAAATACAAAATGAAGGCGAACTGCTCTCCCTGCCGGCTTTTACCCTGCCCCTTAGAACCACACCGTCTGATGATGACCTGGAGGAAATTTATCAGCTGGCCCTTCAGTATCAGACCGTTTGCGCCACTGTAACAGCCGGTGAAGAAATCCGACAGGAAACATTTTCTGTCGCATGGGATTTTTCAGCCATTGACCAGACCACTCCGGGAGAATATGCCGCAGCAGGCCGGATTGAACTGCCGGAGGGGTATTCCTTTGGTGAAGCTGTCTTGCAGGAGCTTCAGATTTCCGTCCGGGTGGAAGAAATGCCGCCTGCTGTCATTACTTCCATAGAGCAATGGTATCCTTATACAAATGCATTTGCGCTCCCACAGGGCAGCGAAGTTGAAGCGCTGGAAGAATTATTCGCCGCCTCCCCGTATTATCTGGAATGCTATGCGGAAAACGGAACCAGCTACACCGCTGTGGTGGAATGGGATTTTTCCGGTATTGATCTGAATACTGTGGGACTGTACCATGCAGCAGGAAGGCTGACCGCACCGGAAAATACCGTATTTGCGGATCGTATCGATTTCCCTGAAATTTCAATTCCTGTTTCTGTTCAGGCTCCGGGCAGCCCGGACATTAACTGTTTTCTGGCCGCCAGAGGAAACCTTTATTTTCCTTGGGTCACACCGCCGGGAGAACTGGATAAGATCAGTGTATGGCTGTCCGAAAACAACGGTTCATGGAACCAGCTGGAAAATGGCATTTACGTGGGGCGGGAAATGCTCTCGATTGCCACCCGTCTGCTGGCACCGGGCAGCAGCTACCGCCTTCAGGTTGATTATGGCGGTGGACAGACTGGTATCCTGTCCTTGACCTACGCAGATGAAATTGTCCTTGAAGGGTATCATGAAGGCGACCGGGATGGAGGGGATGCAGGCGGAAATCCACCCGATACCATCATTCAGCCGCCTCCTGAAGATACTGATGATTCTGAAAAAGCACCACCGGGCAGCGGAGAAAATAATCCTACGGATCACAAGCCTTCCGAGCCATCCCGGGTTGGAAAGGATGATTCCATAGATATCGATAAAGACGATTTCCCATCGGAACAGGCAAACGGTGATACAGAGGAAGATACCGCTTTACAGCAACCCCCTGAAGAGCAGACGATTGTCGGTGCTTCAGAGCTTACCGATCCTGCCCGGAAGCTTTCAGAAAACAGGAAAGATTCCGTGCAAAGCGCTATGACCGTTCCCCAGGAAGGCGCAGATTCCCAAAACTCTGCGTTTTCAGAGTTCTTCGATGAAACCACTGACCGGATTTCCGGCACGCGCTTTTTGATGATGCTGCAAACAGGGGAGCAAAGAGCCGTCTTTTCCAAACAGGGAATCACCATCAGCATACCCAAAGACGCCTTGCCGGAGGGTATCCAAAACGAAGATCAGATTGAAGTCATCATCCAAAAGGATACGGATGGCGGTTTTTCTTTTTCGTTTTCCATCAATGGAACTGTGCTCAACTCCCTGCCGGATGTTTCTGTCATGCTGCCCTATCCAAATGACCCGGCAGCCGGCACATTGTTCCTTTGTGATGAAAGCGGCGTAGAAATCCCCATGACCGGTTACGACGATACGGCGAAAGCCGCTTCCTTTCAGATCAGCCATACAGGGACTTACACCATTGTGGGAAAGGAAGATACCGCTTCCCTGGCACATGCTGCCGACACAGAGCACAGCTGGTCGCCCATATTCTTTTTCATTCCGGTCTGTCTGGTTCTTCTGTCTGCCGGTGAATTTTTCCTAAGGAGGAGGCGAAAATAAGATGGTATCTTCTGTGGTAAAAAAATATGCTGCCTTATGTATGGTCTGCCTGTGCTCATCCCTGTTTTTTCTTGGCCTGTATCAGTTCAATAATAAATATGGTCAGGACACAATCCAAGCGGCAAATGGGATTCTGGCGCTTTCTGAGGAAGAACTTCAAAAGTCACCGGTGCGCTTTCTGGTATCCGGCTGGGTATTTTATCCTGACGCGCTTTTGACCCCGGAAGAAATACTGGATGAAAGCCATTATATGCGCTACCTTTCCATTGGAGAGCAGACCAATTTTTCCAGTCCTGCAAGCCCTTCTCCCTATGGCTGCGGGACTTACCAGATGACATTCTTTCTGCCGGAACGGAAGGAAGTGTATGCACTGGAAATCCCGGAAGTGTTTTCTGCTTACAACCTTTATCTGGATCAAGACCTGATCCTGCAAATGGGGGAACCGGCACAGGGGACACCATTGGTTCAAAACCGCATGGTCACTTTTCATGGCGGAAAACCGGTCACACTCACCATAGCGGTCAGCAACTATGACCACTTTTACGGAGGGATTGTTTATCCGCCTGCTTTCGGAACGATGCTGGCGGTCAATACAACCAGAGGAATCCGGTTTGCGTTCTGCCTGTTTGGCTGTACGGTTACCTTTGTCTGTGCGCTGCTGTCCTTTTATTTCAGCCGCCGGATGAAACAGAAAAATACATTCCTGTTCGGACTGATCTGCCTTGCCATGTGCGGCCTGTCATCCTATCCTGTGCTTCATATGCTGGCTGCTGTTTCCATATTCCCCTGGTACACGATTGAACTGTTCTGTATCTATCTGGTTACCTGGCTGATTGTGGTTCTGCAAAACCGGATATGCAGGCCGGGCTTCCTGCCTGCGGCCATCAGTAATGGAGTGGGCGCTGCCTTCCTGGTATATGCGTTTTTGTATGGCATGATGGCTTCCCATCTCTCCCTTGGAGCTATTCGTTTCTTCTCCGCATCGGTCTTTTGGTATAAGGCGGCATCTGCACTCTATCTATTTATCATCGCTGTGCTTGCCATTCACAGAGGAGAAAAACGGAGCAGGCCGATCTTCTATGCTGCGGCAGCCGCAACCTGCGCCTTTATATGGGATCGCCTTCTGCCGGTTTATGAGCCGGTTATCGGCGGTTGGTTTGTGGAATGGGGCAGCTTTTTCATAGCAGCCGCCATCGGTTATTCCCTCTGGCGCGATGTGGTAGAGGGGTATGGAAACAGCCTGATTTTTCAGGAAGAACGCAAGCAGGTCGTCCGGCAGCTTTCTATGCAGACCGAATACAGCCGTCAGGTTTCTGAAGCAGCGGCAGAAAACAGAAGGCTGATTCACGACATCAAACACCATCTGCACACCATAGACCGCATGGCCTCTGAACGTGGGCAGACGGAGATCTGCTCCTTCCTGTTACAGGTAGAGGAACAGGTTGCGGCGTCATCGGGTCACTCCTATGTTGCGTTCTGTAAAAATCCCGTCGTAAATGCGCTGATTGAATACTACTACGGCATGGCGCAGATACAAGGGACAGAATTTCAGGTGCGGCTCGATCTTCCCGATCAGATGCCGCTTACCGATGTGGAACTGTGTACGGTGCTGGGCAATCTTTTGGACAATGCCGTTGAGGCGTGCAGCCGCCAAAAGCAAGGAGTGCGCCGCATTTTAGTTGCCGGCGAAACCAGAGGCAAAATGTATTTTTTGAAGATTGAAAACACTTACGACGGGCTGGTCTTTCAGGAGGGAAAAACATTCCTCTCCCGAAAGGGCTCATCCGCTGATCACGGAATCGGGCTTTCCTCTGTCCGAAAAATCATTGAAGGCCATGGCGGTGATCTCGATCTTGTTCCCGGTGAGGAATCCTTTCTTGTTGGAGTTACAATACAGATGTAAAAACTGTTTTTTGAGGCGCATTCAGATAACATAGGCAAGACCTGATGGATGGACTTTGAAATAGATTTTTGCAACCTTTCGCACTTTTCTATTCCAATATTAGTATATCCAAAGCAGAATAAAACATGAAATACCACATCAGGCAGTCCCTGTTCATCAATAACCTTCTGCATTTGATCACGCAGGTGGCTGTCTCCGATAGGAGAACCAAGGAAAAAGCCAGACACTGCTTTTCAGTATCTGGCTTTTTATTGTAGCTTTTTAATAACCTATTCACCTATGGAAGCAAACAGGTGACTGATAAATTCAAATGCCTGAATTGCTTTTTCAAAGCTCTGACGATTGGATGTGTAGAGCAGATCTTCATGAAGAGTTTCATATCTTCCACGAATTTCATCGTTGAAATACTGTTTCCAGTTTTCAAAGGCATACGCCCCCAACGGATCATAATCTTCAGAAATATTACGCTTCTGAAGATAGAAGCTGTCCGTTTCTTTTGTGAGCTTTAGAAGCTGCTTCAGCCGTTCGGTATCATTCAGGAAATACCATAAAATAAAAAATGCAACAATGAATTTTCACGATCATTGCTGCAAAAAATGCACGTTCCCAGGGGGAATCGAACCCTCAACTAGTGCTTAGGAGAGGACCCTAAGCAATCAATTTTGTTGACTAATGTGATTAAATGTGTTTAAATATACTCAAAGGAGTAAATTATTATGAACACATCAAATATCACAAATTACAAGCCAAAAGATTTTGCTGAACTGTTAGGTGTATCTGTAAAAACATTACAGCGTTGGGATAGAGAAGGAACTCTAAAGGCAAACCGGACTCCAACTGATAGACGTTATTACACTTATGACCAATATCTACAATTTAAAGGAATAAATACTGAAGATGACCAACGTCAGGCAGTTATTTATGCCAGGGTATCTACAAGAAATCAAAAAGATGATTTACAAAACTAGGTTACATTTTTACGACAGTTTTGTAATGCCAAAGGTATTATTGTAGACCAGTGTATTGAAGATTATGGAAGCGGTCTTAATTACAATCGTAAAAAGTGGAACAAATTATTAGATGAAGTGATGGAACAAAAAATCAAAACTATAATCGTAACTCACAAAGATAGATTTATCAGATTTGGTTACGACTGGTTTGAAAAATTCTGCACGAAGTTCAATACGACTATCGTGGTAGTGAACAATGAAGAACTATCACCACAAGAAGAACTCGTGCAGGATATTGTTTCAATACTCCATGTGTTCTCTTGTAGGTTGTACGGACTTCGTAAGTATAAAAACCAAATAGAAAGGGATGTGGAAATTGCTAAAGAGCTTCAAGACGGAAATAAATCCGTCAGAGGAACAGAAAGTCAAGATTCATAAGACGATAGGAACTTGTAGATTCATTTATAATTTCTATCTTGCTCATAACAAAGAACTTTACGATAAAGGCGAAAAGTTTATGAGTGGTAAAAGTTTTAGTGTTTGGCTGAACAATGAGTATCTTCCACAAAATCCAGACAAGTTATGGATTAAGGAAGTCAGTTCAAAATCTGTAAAGCACTCAATTGAAAATGGTTGTATCGCATTTACCAGATTTTTCAAACATCAAAGTGCTTTTCCGAATTTTAAAAAGAAAGGCAAATCTGATGTAAAAATGTATTTTGTAAAGAATAATCCAAAAGATTGTCGTTGCGAAAGACACAGAATCAATATTCCGTCACTTGGTTGTGTTCGCATCAAAGAAAAAGGATATATTCCAACAACTAAAGACGGATATGTGATTAAAAGCGGCACGGTCTCAATGAAAGCTGACAGATACTATGTTTCAGTTCTTGTAGAAATTTTAAATAACAAGATAGCCAATAATTCCAATGCAGGAATTGGCATTGACCTTGGATTAAAGGATTTTGCCATTGTTTCTAATGGTAAAACTTATAAGAACATTAACAAATCTGCAAGATTAAAGAAACTTGAAAAACAGCTTATTCGAGAACAGAGAAGTCTTTCTCGAAAGTATGAAAATTTAAAGAAAGGAGAGTCCACTCAAAAAACAAATATACAAAAACAAAGGCTTAAGGT
>OGLT01000893.1_pt1 | contig 19012 bp, 18 predicted proteins | sample 1572911 | NCBI WGS metagenome assembly OGLT01 (sample SAMEA2582014, study PRJEB24529) | metagenome | biome: Human gut stool | place: China | collected 2011 | reverse complement strand
GGCGCGATGGCAACCGATGGCATCTTGTACATCGTGATCTGCCTGATGTCGGCAAAGATTTGCAACCTGTTGCCGGGTATCGCGGCAATTGTGGGACAGCTGGTGATGGCTGCGATCTGGGCATCTTGTGCACATAAATGGTACTACAAGACCTTCCCACCGCAGAAGACCGCTGTGGTCTACGATGTACGTCATGGTATGGAAAAGCTCATCAACGAGTACGGTCTGAGCCAGAAATACGATGTGCAGGTTACCCTGAGCGTGTCGGAGTGCTTGGCAGACCTGAGCATTCTGGACGGTATGGAGACTGTTTTTGTCAGTGGTGTTCACAGCCATGAACGAAACATTATCCTGAAGCACTGCGTAGGGAAGGGCATCAATATGTTCGTCATTCCCCGCGTTGGCGACGTTATCATGAGCGGCGCTTGGCCGATGCACATGTTCCATCTGCCGATGCTGCGCGTCGGTCGTTACATGGCAAGCCCGGAGTTCCTGTTCGTTAAGCGTGCAATGGACATTGTGATCTCGCTGGTGGCATTGATCATCCTGAGTCCGCTGTTCCTGATTACGGCCATTGCAGTCAAATCCGATGGTGGTCCCGCCTTCTATAAGCAGGTGCGTCTGACCAAGGACGGCAAGCAGTTTGAGATTTTGAAGTTCCGCTCTATGCGTGTGGACGCAGAAAAGGATGGCGTGGCACGTCTTTCCACCGGCGACAAGGATGACCGTATTACAAAGGTCGGTCACATTATCCGCGCCTGCCGTCTGGACGAGCTGCCCCAGTTGCTGAACATCCTGAATGGTGACCTGTCCATTGTTGGTCCCCGTCCGGAGCGCCCGGAGATCGCCGCACAGTACTGCGAGGAGATGCCGGAGTTTGCGCTGCGCCTGCAGGCAAAGGCTGGTCTGACTGGTTATGCACAGGTATATGGCAAATATAATACCACCCCCTACGATAAGCTGCAGATGGATCTGATGTACATTGCCCATCCCAGCTTGATTGAGGATTTGAAAATCATGCTGGCAACCGTGAAGATCCTGTTTATGCCTGAAAGCACCGAGGGAGTTTCCGAGGGGCAGACGACTGCCATGAGCGGCGAAAACCATTGATTTACCGCGATTTTTGGCTGACTTCTGGGCTTGAAAATTGACACTTTTCCGGAATGTGCGGTCAGGAATAAACAAGGGGTTTCGATGACAATATCATCGAGCCCCTCAACCCGGTCATGGAGATGCTATCAGGTATAAATACGAGGTCTCCCAGTGAAAAGGCATGGTGCTACCGGGAATAAACGCAAGGACTCCCGTAGCGATATGAGTGATTTCTGGCATAAATACATGGATTCCTATGGCGAGATGATGGTGTCATCAGGAATAAAGACAGAGACTCCCGTGACGATGAAAATACTGTAAAACACACGGATTGTCGTAGAAAATCCAGAAGCTGTAAGGGCTTTCGTAGAGATATGAGCGAATGGTGCAGTAATAAAGTTGTAGCGGTACAAGACATAGCGGCAGCGTGGCTCACACTGCTGAGGACGATTAGTAGAGCTTTATAAGGAATAGACGGCTCAGACTCTATGAGATTGAGTCTGGGCTGTAATCTTTGATATGCGGAGAGAGGAACGATTGAATGCTAGTTAGTGTGATTATGCCGACTTACAACTGCGGCAAGTTCATTTTGCAATCGCTTGATTCTGTGATTGCCCAGACGGTTACAGACTGGGAGGTTCAGATTGTGGACGACTGCAGCACGGATAACACTGCCGAAGTGTTGAAGCCGTACTTGGAGAAGTATCCCAATATCCACTACTATGTTCTTCCGCAGAATGGGGGACCAGCGGTTGCCCGGACGGAGGCCATGAAGCGGGCGACTGGCAAGTATATCGCATTTCTGGATAGCGATGACTTGTGGATGCCGGATAAGCTGGAAAAGCAGATCGCCTTTATGGAGCGGACTGGCGCAAAGTTTAGTGCGACCGGCTATGGCTGGATGGACGAGGAAGGAAACGACCTGCACACGGTATTCATTCCTCCGAAGAAAACGGACTACAAAAAGATGATTCGGCTGTCCAATCCAATCGGTAATCTGTCAGTGATGTACGATCAGGAAGCACTTGGCAAGTTCGAGGTGCCTCCGATTAAAAAGAGAAACGACTTTGCCCTGTGGCTCAAGATTCTGAAAAAGACGGATTACTGCTACGGGATGGAGGAAGTTCTTGGTACATATCGCATGGGTCGTGCAGGCTCGGTGTCCAGCAATAAGCTGAAACAGGCAAGGTACCACTGGCAGCTCTATCATGAAATCGAAGGGCACAATGTGGTTCGCAGCCTGTACGAACTTGGCTGCTGGGCTTGGGTCAAGGGCACTGGAATGGGTATTGATAAGAGGAAAGTGTAATGAATCCACTGAGATACATTAAGGCGTTGTTTGGCTTGGGGGATGTTGATGCCTTCTGGATGGCAAGAGAGGAAATTTTGAAACGCCCCGGGAAACAGTGCTTAGAAAATTTTCTTTGTAAGATTATCAGAAAGCATTATGGTGCGGGCATTCCTATTTTGCCTGATATCAACCGCTTTGCAACGCCACATGGCTTTTACGGGATTTTCATCTCACAGAGAGCGAAAGTCGGCGAGGGTTGTGTGATTTACCAGCAGGTTACGATTGGCTCGAATGACCTCCAAAATTCTCGGGGGGGGGCACCAACCATTGGCAACAACTGCTTAATTGGTGCAGGTGCGAAGATAATTGGAAATGTCCGCATTGGAAACAATGTACGAATTGGTGCTAATGCGATCGTTGTAGATGATGTTCCAGATGATTGCACTGTGGTGATGAATAAACCACGGGTAATTGTCCGAAAGAAAGATTGATTGGGAAAGGAGAAAATACTTCCTGATGAATAAAAAAGAAGTATATGGCGGTTTACTGTCTCTGATTACAAAAGTCGCGGGTATTGATAATGCAAAGAAATTTGATACGCTGTTCCGCGACCATAAGAAGCTGAACCTCAAGAATCCGCAGACTCTTTCAGAAAAAGTGTCTTACATAGAACTGCATGAGCAGTCTCCGCTTGCAGCTGACTGTACAGATAAATATGCAGTACGCGAATATGTAGCTAATAAGGGACTCAGCGATATTCTCGTTCCAATTTATGGGGGGGGGGTACACCCACTTTGAGGATATTGACCTGAGCAAGTTGCCGGATAGCTTTGCAGTCAAGGCGACTCACGGCTGCAAGATGAATTATCTTGTTCCAGATAAATCCAAGTTTGATTCTGAAAAATGTAAAAAAGAAATACAGAGATGGATGAGCACTACATATGGAACGTACTCGATGGAACCTCATTACACGGTGATTCCTCACAGGTTCTATATTGAGAAGTATCTCGAAAAGGCAGACCAGCTGATTGACTATAAATTTCACTGTCTGAACGGAGAACCTCGCTTTGTACTGACATGTAGTGATCGGAAAAGCAATGGCGATAAAGCAATGCAGGTGACATTAGACCTGTTTGATATGGACTGGAATCCTATCCCTGAAATCGTTTCTTCTGGTCTTGAGCGTCCCGGAGAAGGGAAGTTGCCGAAACCAGAGAATCTCGATGAAATGGTGCGGATTGCTAGAATCCTATCGGAAGATTTCAAGTTTGTACGAGTGGACTTATATGAACTTGAAGGAAAGGTCTATTTTGGTGAACTTACCTTCACACCGGCGCATTGCGTTTTTCCGTATCTTTCCGATAAGTTCGACTTAGAGATGGGCAACCTGTTGCAGATTTAAGTTGAAAAATTCTTCTCCATCTATGCGATAAATGATGGAGGAGAGAGAATGAATATCAAGGTCATTTACGGAAAGATGTTGACTGGTCTGGGTAAGTTGTGCGGTGTTGATTGCGCAAAAAAGTTTGATACTCAACTTAGATTTCACCGGAATTTGAACCTGAAAAATCCCAAATCTCTAGCGGATAAGGTGACTTACATTGAATTACACGAGCAATCTCCACTTGCCCCGGAATGTACAGATAAATACGCAGTTCGCCAGTATGTTGAAGATAAGGGATTTGCAGATATTTTGGTTCCGCTTGCTGGAGGACCGTGGAGCAGTATTAATGAGATTGACTTTCAAACGCTTCCGGATGCTTTTGTTTTTAAGGCGACGCATGGATGCAAGATGAACTATCTCGTCCCTGATAAAGCAAAGCTCGACAAGAAAAAATGTATGGTTGAAATGTGCAGATGGCTGCAAACAACCTACGGTACATATTCAATGGAGCCGCATTATTTGAAAATACCACACCGAATCTATGCGGAGAACTATTTAGCTGATGCGGATAAGCTGATTGATTATAAATTCCATTGCATGAACGGTATTCCGCAGTTTGTGCTTGTATGTGGTGACAGGGTTGTAACAGAAATGGGAAATGACGTTAGCCGCCATATTTTCGATATGAACTGGAAACCACTTGTTGGACTGACAGATGAAACATCAGATAAGATTGAAAGGCCTGAGCATCTGGAGCAGATGATTGATATTGCAAAGAAACTTTCTGCGGATTTCAAATTTGTCCGAGTCGATCTGTATGATATCAATGGAAAGGTTTACTTTGGGGAGTTGACATTTTCACCGACGAATGGTGTGTTCTCACATTATACACAAGAGTTTTTGGATGAGATGGGAGAAAGACTAAAAATCTGAAAGAGGAATAGCAATGAGAATTGGCATTATTGGTCACTTTGGTGGAAAAGAAAAATTTAATGATGGTCAAACGGTCAAGACCATTGCAATCTATGATGCGTTCAAGAGATATGGATTCGAAGACGTCGATAAAATTGATACATACTATATCAAGAAGAATCCGTTTGTTTTTATGGCACAATTCTTAAGCGGATTGTTTAGGGATAAAAAGTACATCGTCTTACTCTCATCAAATGGGCGTAAAGTACTCTTTCCAATTTTGAGCTTTATGAGCCGACATTTGAATAAGGAAGTGTATCATTACGGAATCGGTGGTAGGCTGGCCAGAGAGGTGAGCGAGAAGCCAAAGTGGGGAAAATATGTCTCTTCATTTAAGAGTAACTGGATGGAAAGTATCGAACTTGCAGAGCAACTTCAAAAGTTAGGGGTTAGAAATGCCATCTATCTTCCAAATTTTAAGAAATTAAACATCCTGAAAGAGAATGAGCTCCGCACTGAGTATGATGCGCCGTTTAGGTTTTGCACCTTCAGCCGTGTCATGAAGGAAAAAGGCATTGAAGATGCTATCGAAGCAATTCGAAATATAAATAGTGAGCGTGGGAAGAAAGTTGTCACACTTGATATTTATGGACCCGCAGAGGAAGCGTATTTGAGTCATCTGAAGGAAATCCTTAAAGACGATGATGCGTGTACATATAAAGGTGTCGTCCCGGCAAACGAGAGTGTAGAAGCCTTAAAAGATTACTATGCATTGCTGTTTCCGACACATTGGAAGCATGAGGGAATTCCGGGAACAATCATCGATGCTCTTTCGGCTGGAGTCCCCATTATTGCGCGTAGATGGCAGTACTGTGATGAGATGATTAATGACAAAAAAACAGGACTGGTTTACGACTTTGAGCAACCTGACTTGTTAAGGACTCGAATAGAATACGCAATTGAACATCAAGATGAAATGGTATCGATGAAGAGAAACTGCTTGAAAAAAGCAGTTGCGTATAGTGAAGACTATGTCATGAAGCAGATAGCAAAAGAAATGGGGATGGGATAAGGATGAAAGAAGATTTTAAAGCGGATTATTTTCGGATGACGGGAAAACAATGGTCTGGAAAATCCGTTGTGGATTTGTTGACAAGATATGATCTGCGTTACCTGCTTCATATTCGCTCTGGCAAACATATTCTCTATACGTTGCTTTCGCTACGAGCAAGTAGGAAATATGGACTCGAAATACTGTCAAAAAATATTGGAGCTGGACTATATATAGGTCACGCACATAACATAAATGTCCATCCGGCGGCGATAATCGGAAAAAATTGCAACCTTAATAAGGGCTGCACCATTGGAAGGGAGAACCGAGGTCTCCGAAATGGAGTTCCATCCATTGGAGATGATGTTTGGATAGGCAGCAATGCCATGGTTTGCGGAAAAATCAAAATAGGAAATGATGTTTTAATTGCGCCTAATGCCTATGTGAATTTTGATGTCCCGGATCATTCTGTTGTTGTTGGGAATCCAGGAAAGATATATTCAAAGGAAAATGCAACAGAGGGATATATAGATTATCGTTTGTGATGGAGAAAACAGTATGAAGGTAATACAGGTAATACCAGCGTTTAGATTGGCTGGAGCAGAGGTGATGTGTGAGAACCTTTGTGTTGCGTTGAAAGATGCGGGAGTGGATGTAATTGCTGTTAGTTTATATTCGGAGAATACCGCAATTACAGATAGATTGGATAAAAAGGGAGTTCGCATAGAGTACCTTGATAAAAAACCTGGATTTGACGCCTCCATAATCATGAAGCTCGTACATTTGTTCAAAATAGAAAAACCAGATGTCGTTCATACTCATATTTATGCGTCAAAATATGCTTTGCCGGCGGCAGCAATTGCGGGTGTCAAGAAAAAGATACATACAGTCCATAGTATGGCTCAGAAGGAGCAGGGTTCTTTGGGAAAGAAAGTCAACACGTTCATGTATCAACACTGTGGCGTAGTGCCAGTCGCACTTAGTAGCGAAGTAAAAAAATCGATTGGCGAGGTCTACGGATTACAGAAAAGTATAATACCTGTTGTTTATAATGGAATCGATCTGTCAAAGTGTATTAGAAAAAATGATTATGAAGCAAACGGTGTTTTCACAATTGTTCATGTTGGTCGTTTTATGAAAGTGAAAAACCATAAGACCTTGATACGGGCGTTTGCGGGATTTGCCGAAAAAAAAGAAAATGTTAGATTACAGCTCCTTGGAGAAGGTGAGCTTCTCGATGAAATGAAGAATTATGCTGAAAAACTCGAAGTTGCAGATAAGGTGGAGTTCTTAGGTCTTCAGTCAAATGTATATCCCTATCTGAACAAAGCAGATGTCTTTTGCTTGCCTTCCGAATATGAGGGAGTACCTATGACATTGATTGAGGCAATGGGGACAGGACTCCCAATTGTTGCAAGTAATGTTGGAGGAATTCCGGACATGCTGGTGAACGGGGAGAATGCGCTTCTTGTTGAACCTAACTATGTAGCTGTTGAGAAGGCGATTGAAAAATTATATAACGATGTTGAATTTAGAATTCGACTTGGAAATGCAGCAGCATTGAGATCTGAAGAATTCTCAGCAAAAGTAATGGCGAGTAGCTACATTAAAATATATAGAAGCTGAGTGGAGAATGAGGGAATGAAAATTTTATTTGTATCGGCAGGAATGCTTTTTGGCGGTGCAGAGCGCGTGACAAGTATTCTTACAGACGAGTGGGGGAAAAGGGGTCATGAAACTAAGATACTGGTAACACGGACTGAGGCAATTAGTAAGTACCCATTATCCGATAAAGTGACCCTAGTTAGCTGCTATGACAATGTTAGTAAAGCTAAAATTGGACAAATTGCAATAATAAAAAAAGTGCGCGAAATATGCAAAGAGTGGAAACCAGATGTGGTCATTTCATTCTATAATGATTTGTGCGCACTTTCAGCATTGGCAATTACAGGGCTTCATATTCCTCTGATTTACTCTGAACGAAATGATCCGAACAAAACAAATCAGCGCAAAAGCGACCAGCTGTATCGAAAAATAGTTGAGCATCGAGCAGACAAAATAGTTTTTCAAACCAAAGGCGCAAAGAAATGTTATTCTAAAAGTGTTCAGGATAAAAGTGTAGTTATCCTTAATCCTTTGGATACAGCAGGGTATCCGATTCATGATTTTTCGCATGAAAGAAAAGAAATCGTTACAGTCGGCAGACTGGAACCTCAAAAAAATCAGAAGTTGTTAATGGATGCTTTTTCATTAATTGCTGATGAGTTTGCAGATTACAGTCTGGTGGTGTATGGAGAAGGAAGCCTCAGAGAAGAACTTGAAGCCTATATTAAAGAAAAAAGACTTCAAGATAGAGTGTTTCTTCCGGGAGCAAAAAGCAATATCCAAGACTACATTAAGGATGCTGAGCTTTTTGTATTGAGTTCGGATTATGAGGGAATTCCAAATGCGCTAATAGAAGCAATGGCAATTGGACTTCCATGCATCTCTACTGATTGTTCGCCTGGTGGTGCGAGAGAGCTGATTCAAAATGGTACTAATGGCGTAATTGTACCTTGCGGTGATTTTAATGAGCTAGAAAAACAAATGCGTAGATTGATCATTGATAGAGAATTAGCAAAAGAAATCGGTTGTAAAGCTCTTGATATTAGAACACGCACTGGAAAGAGCATTATAGCAGATGCATGGCTTCAGGTATTAACTTGCGATAAGGAGAAAAAATGATAGGTGCGATTTCTTTACTTGTTATCGCCATAGGCGGTTGCTTGGCTATAAGTAATCCAGCAATATTTGTTTTATATTATGGAATAACAGCTTCTTCTACAGATGCGTATGGAATTGCAAGCTTTCTGTCTACTGGATTTGGTCAGTATAGTTTCGTTATGCAACTCCTTCTTATTTTGGCTTTTCTTGTATCAATTTACAATAGCCGTTTTATGGAGAAAAAACTGTTTATAACAGTAGGAAGCTATTTTTTGATGTGCTTGTGGATGGCCATTGTCATTTTTCAAAAGTCATTCTCTACAGAAATGTTTTATATTGGGACTCTTAATGTTTGGATTGAACAGATGTCACCGATTTATTTGATCATTTTAATGTTAAATAGGAAAAGAACAGATATTAAGAGATTGTTTGAACTATATGTTGTTATTCATGTACTGCTTGCTTTCATGGTGATATACCTCCCATTAGCCGGAGTTAATATTTTCAGCGTGATAAAATCAAGCAACTATTTAAATGATAATACATCATTGTACGACGCAGGGGTAGCTGGATTTTCAAATTTTACGCAATTGTTTTCTGATAAATATGCGTTTAATCAGTTGGCATATTTTCATAATTCAAATGATACCGGCTTTTTTGGTGGAGTTGGTATCGTAGTGGGAATGTCAAACTTTGTAAATAGTGAAAATAAAAAGCACAAAGTACTTTGGGGAATTCTGATTTTCTGTGCCATTGCACTTTGGTTTAACTCTGGAATGAAGGGACCGATTGTGGGAATTGCTGCAGGCCTAGTTTTATTTTGGTATATTAACAAAAAAGATACACTCAGCTTTTTCTTTAAAATTTGGATTCTTTTGTTCTTAATTTTGATGGCTCTTTATGGTTCTGATTTAATAAATGTGATATTCGAAAATATTTTCAGTAGAACATCAACATTGGGAAATTCTATCCTAACTAGAGTTCAAAAAAGAGAAGCAGGATATAAGTTCATACTGGAAAATCCAATTTGGGGAAGTGGAGCCTCATTCGATGGTCTATTATCTCGTAAAATTGATCCACATGAGCTGCCGCTTAGATTCGCGGTGCTTTTTGGAATTCCGGCAGGTTTTATGAGTCTGGTGCTATATTACCTTGTGCCGATTTCCTCGTTCGTAAATAAGGTGAAGAATAGCTTGGCAGGGAAATACCAGTGTGTACTGCTAATGATATGTATTGCTGTATCGCTAACAAATAATTACACAGATGTGGTCTTGTTCTTTTTCACTTTATATGTTGCATGCTTTGATGAAGAAAAAATACTATCGGCAGTTTGAAAGGGTAGAAGGAATGGCAAGAGTTCTATATATTGGTTGGTCCGGATTACCTGAGACGGCAGCGGGAATAAGGGTATACCAAATTGCCAAGGTATTACGAGAAGCAGGCAATGAAGTCATCTTTTTATGCTTGAGTCAGCCGACAGCAGAAAAGCAAGATGAAATTGAGTATGATGGATTCCGCTATATTTTAAAGGAACAATCAAAGTCGAAAATTAAGAATGTAGAAAACATATTTTGTGGTTGTGCTGATTTCTGTGTAATTAAAGATACGATTGTTGCCGAAAAGCCGGATGCCGTCATTGTCTGGATTTAATAAATACAGCAGGGGATGATGCTTATGAATTGAAAAAGAGAGGCTGACTAAAAAGATAATTGCTTTTTGCCACCCACGCGGGATTACGGTTGGCGCAGACGTAACAGAATGGTATGAGTTGTCACGATCAAAAAAGTGGAACTATGTAGTTGCTAAAAACGTGGATTATCGTATCCGAAACATGGATTCCAAGTTGGATTACATCATATCCATTAGTCCTTATCTTACAGCATACTATCAGTCACATGGCTGTAAAAATGTGATTGAGATACCGCCTATTATGAACTGTGTCAAATCTGAAATTGTGCCGACAATCCATGGAGTTCGCCATTTGGTATATGCAGGGTCGCCGGCGCAAAAAGACTTGATTCTTCCGTATCTAATCGCAATCAAGGACATAAACAATGACCAAGTAAGGGTTGTTGCGGATATCGTTGGGGTGACAAAAGAGCAGGTTAAAACGCTTTTGCAAATCGATGATCCGGAGAAAATTGGCATCATCGCGTATGGTCGTGTTCCTCATGAAGAATGCGTGAAGGTGATTGAAAAAGCAGACTTCAGCATTCTCTTTCGAGAGAATCTTCGGTATGCAAAAGCAGGTTTTTCTACGAAGCTTTCTGAGAGTCTATCACTAGGAATTCCTGTTCTATGTAATGCAGTTGGTGGTGCTGATGAAATCATTAAAGATGGTTTCAACGGTGTAAAAATTGAAGGATGCGATTCTGTATCCATTATGAAGGCCATTGAACGAATTTTTTTATTGGATGAAGGTTCGATTGATGCTATGAAACAACACGCAATAGAGACGGCAAAGCAGCTTTTTGTTGGTGAGTTGTACACTGGCGTTTTGGATAGAGCTGTCAATATGAAACCGTGATTGATACAGTGTACGGAAGGAGGAGGAAGATGATTACTGCAAAGTTGACAAAAGAAAATGCCGCAAAACTAATTGGTACAAGATGTGCGATGAAATCAAACCCGCGCAGTTTTCTGGGCTATAAAAGAATTATTGACACAGAAGAGTATGCAGTATTTGAACACCCAGTGAAGGCAGCTTCTGTGGTCGCGGCATATGGCGATATTGTGGTAAAGCGAAGAGGGAACACGTTGTTTTACATTCCAAATGTCCGAGCCCCTTTTCTTAATTATCGCATTGAACTGTGTGATAGAAACTTTCCCGGTTTGATTCAAGGCAGTAATTTTATGCAGTGCCTTTTGCTTCCGTATATGCGTGTTGTAAAACAGGACACCTATGTTAAAGATGTTCGGCTTTGCATTTTTACAGATAAAGGCCAAATTTATCATAACAAGCCCGCAAGAAATAAAAACTGTGAAGGCTTTTCAAAATCTGGGGATAGTATCAAATTTGAAGAAAGTGTTGTTTGGGATCTGCCGGGGAGAAAACATCCAGCACCTCATAATAACGTTTCGGAATGTGAATGCTATTATCCGGGGCTGCCAAACCACTGCTATTCTTATACACCTTGTGTGAATTCAGATTCAAACTACCACGATACATATGGTAATGGCGGATTTGGAAAGAGCAAGGAAGTGTCTGTTGGGGGCGAAGTGAAACTGTGTTCGCGTTTCTACCGATACTCACAGACACTTCAGGCTAATGCCTTTCGCTTTATTGGAACAGGAACCAGAAATGACAAAATGAACCTGATTGGGACATACTGTTCCAATGTTGAAGAAGGGGTCAGAGCTTGTATTTTTGCGTCCAGTGATGGTGGAAGACAGTGGTATTGTAAATACGAGTTTAGTGACATAGGCGAGTATGAATTTCAACAGGGTCATAGCAACGCTTGGGGAACAAACTTTGGAAATAAAATAAGGATAGAGGATGACGTTGATTGCACTGATAGCAATATAACTATATGTAAGAGAACAGTGCTTTTGCCTGAAACGGTGGATGGGACTGTAAAGACACGATTCAAATGGAATGAATCAGGTATGGTGTCGCAATTACAAAAAGGCGATACAGTAAAAGTTATTACACAAACACCACACGGCCTTACAACGGGAAATATTATTGCACTGTGCAGCAAGAAAATCAAACCTCATGCGATAGACTGGATGCTTGCAGATGGATTAGATGAGAACGGAAATAGAAATGGCTTCCAATTTAAGGTTAAAGTGGTGGATGATCATTGCTTTGAACTATATGAATTGGTTTCCAGTGCAAAGCCAACCTTGCCTTGTAGACACATCCACCATATCAACACCTTGAAAGATGGGTGGATCATTGGTACGGGAGAAATCTATCCGAATGGATGGCTTTTGTATCTGCAGCAGAAAAAAGCTGATACTTACTCTATTACTGACGCAAGTGAGGAATTGACCATAAGGAGAATTAATACAAAAAGTGACTCAGTTCAAAGAACAATGGGCGTAATTCTGAATGATTCGTCTGCGGGGGATTTGATCTATGCATCAGATCATGACACACTAGAGCGCGATGCAGTTAATGACAGTAGTCTTAGTGGGATATCGAGAAGCTCTATAGGTGTGTTTATTGGAAAACTTGATGCTATAGATAATAGAAACCACTTTGAATGTGTGTATGATGCAACTGAGCCATGTTATTATTTCCAAAAGCTCGATGATATGCTGGTGTTTACTGGTCAAAGAGGTGAGCTCGCAATCTGCTTTGACCCGGATTATAAGAAATGGCATCATGAAAATTTGGGCTGCACCGTGATGTATTATTATGGATGCTGCCACCAGTATCAAATATTCAATGATTACATACTACTCAGAAAATAAGAGAGGGACAGCCTTCATTTATGGAAAAAAAGAAAGCAAAAATTTCAATACCAGTCGGGTTTAAATCAGCAATAGTATATTTGTTTGCAACTGTTTTTACACGAGGACTGGCTATTATTACTACCCCGATCTTTACCAGAATTATGACTACAGATCAAGTGGGTGTGGTCAATTTATATAGCTCGTGGTATTCAATGATAACGGTTGTTTCAACGTTGGCTTTAACGTCGGGTGGATTTTCTATTGCGTTGCGTGAGTTTGAAAAAGAGCGCGATCAATATGTATCATCGGTACTCTCCTTGACATCCATTGTTGCAATTGGGCTGGCACTCCTTTATTTTGTTGCACCTTCGTTCTGGAACAATATAACAGGACTTCCGACACACCTGATGATATTGCTTCTGATTGGATTGCTTGTTGCGCCAGCTAGAGATTTTTGGCTCTCTCGACAGAGATTTGAATATCGCTATAAGCTATCAGGTGCGATGACAGTGCTTTCGGCGGTAGCGGCGTCTGGCTTAGCGGTTGCAGCTGTTTTATATGCAAATAGTATTGGTTTTTCTGATATCGCAAGCGTTCGGCTCTTTGCCAATTATTCAATTATCTATGGCGTAGCTTTTGTTATTTGGCTTTCCATTTTCCTGAAAGGTCGTTGCTTTTGCTCTTCAAAATATTGGAAGTTTTCACTTCAACTGAGTTTGCCGCTGATTGGCTATTCGATTGCTTCTCAGATTTTGAGTGTTTCGGATCGTCTTATGATTAGCAAAATGGTTGGTAATTCAGCTGTTGGCGTCTATAGCACATTGTATACAGTGAGTTCGCTTTCTTTGATGGTTTGGACGGCAATCAATGCGTCTTTTGAACCGTATCTGTATCAAAATATGGAGAATCCCAAAAGCAAGATAAAAAAACTGTCGATGTCGATGCTTGGAATGTATTCGTTGGTGGCTATTTTGTTAGTGTACCTTGCACCGGAAATTGTTCGAATTCTTGCGACTGAAGAATACTACAAAGGTATATACATAATGCCTCCAATTGCCGGTGGAGTTTACTTTATTGCAGTTTCAAATCTGTATTCGGACATTCTGGTATATCTTAAGAAGACAAAGATGGTTATGGTGTCATCTGCCATTGCAGCCGCGCTTAATGTGGTATTGAACTATATCATGATTAACGCATATGGCTATATGGCGGCGGCTTACACAACGCTGATTTCTTACATTGTTATGGCATTGCTTTTGTCGATATGGGCAAATCGGGAATTTAAAAAGCATATAAAAGAAGTCGATTTTGTGTACGATAACAAACTGATTCTTGTAATTTCAATCATGACACTTATCGTTTCGCTTTTGGCAATTTCGATTTATGATTATGCAATTGTACGCTATGCAGTGGCAGCGGTTATTTTCATTGCAACGGCCTTGTATGGAATTCATTATATGAAAGAAAACAAAGATATGAAAAAGGGCAGATCCTAAAAGAAAGTTGCAATCCGGTAAATGGAAGGCTTGAGTCAATTACGATATGGAGGACAGGTAAAGTGGGTGTTATTTCAAAAATAGCCGATAGAATGGCTCGGAGAAATCCAATTGAATATGCGCGTAAACTAGGCGTCAAGGTTGGAAAAGAATGCAGATTTACTGGTAACCCTGGTTGGGGCAGTGAACCTTGGCTTATCCAAATCGGAGATCATGTTCTTCTATCGGCTGATGTTAAATTTAGTACTCACGATGCGGCAACATTTTTATTTCGAGATACAGAGGAATATAAAGACGTTTTCAAGTTTGCACCTGTCGTAATACAGAATAACTGCTTTATTGGTATGCGAGCAACAATATTGCCAGGGGTTGAAATCGGTCCCAATTCTATTGTGGCGGCTGGAAGCGTGGTAACTCGATCCGTACCGCCCGGAGAAGTCTGGGGGGGGGTACCGGCCCACTTCATTGAAACAACAAAAGAATACGCAGATAAGTGCAAGAAAAATAGATTGCCGTATGACATGAAAGCGTATAAAGATGATATGAAATCTGAAGTGTTAAGAGTAACACGTCAAGAGTTCAGCTTTTTTAATGAATAATAAAGAATAGAGAGGAAATAAAAATGTCTGCATTTGATAACGCAACCCTTATGATCACTGGTGGTACTGGTTCTTTTGGTTCTACTGTTTTGAAGCACTTCCTGGATTCCGACCTGAAGGAGATTCGCATCTTTTCTCGTGACGAAAAGAAGCAGGACGATATGCGCCATGAGCTTCAGGCCAAGCATCCGGAGGCCGCTAAGAAGGTCAAGTTCTATATCGGCGATGTCCGCAACCCCCAGTCCATCAAAGATGCCATGCCTGGTGTTGACTATATTTTTCACGCTGCCGCTCTGAAGCAGGTCCCCTCCTGCGAGTTCTTCCCCATGCAAGCCGTTCAGACCAACATTATCGGAACCGATAACGTCCTGCATGCTGCCATCGACGCAGGCGTTAAGCGCGTTGTCTGCCTGTCCACCGACAAGGCGGCCTATCCGATCAACGCCATGGGCATCTCCAAGGCCATGATGGAGCACGTCATCTACGCCAACGCCCGTGTGGCTGCTGAGCGCGGCGGCACGACTATCTGCTGCACCCGCTACGGCAATGTTATGTGCAGCCGCGGCAGTGTTATCCCGCTGTTCATCGACCAGATCAAGGCCGGCAACCCCATCACTATCACTGACCCCAATATGACTCGTTTCCTGATGAATCTGGATGAGGCCGTGGATCTGGTTATGTTTGCTTTCCAGCACGCCAATCCCGGTGATCTGTTCATCCAGAAGTCCGATGCTTCCACCATTGGTGACTTGGCAAAGGCTGTCCAGCAGCTGTTCGGCGATACTGGTACGAACATCATTGGCACTCGTCACGGTGAGAAGCTGTTTGAGACGCTGATGACCCGCGAGGAGCGTCTGCGCAGCGAGGACATGGGTCACTACTTCCGCGTTGCTGCTGACAACCGTGACCTGAACTATGATAAGTTCGTGGTCAAGGGCGAGGTACATACCATGGCCGATGAATCCTATACCAGCCATAACACCAACCGTCTGGATGTGGAAGGCACTGTCAAGAAGATCATGACCACTGAGTATGTCCAGAATGAACTTAAGGGCATTCCCAATGTCTAAGGAAAAGCTCCTTTTGGTTGGTGCCGGCAGTTTCGGTCGTATGGTTGCAGAACAGGCAATGATCCAGTATGACTGCGCCTTTGTGGACGATGGACAACCTGTTGGCTCTGTGATCTGCGGGATTCCTGTTGTTGGCGGCATTGCAGATTTGCCTGAACTGCGCAAGAAATATGCCTTACTTGTGGTAGGCATCGGCAATAACGCTTTCCGGGCACAGATGTATGAGAAGGCCGCAGCATTCGGATATGATATTCCGAACATTATTGCTCCCAGTGCCTATGTCAGCCCTTTTGCTGAAATTGGTAAAGGCTGTGTGATCCTGCAAAACGCCTGTGTCCAGAATGGTGCAGTCGTGGGCAACGGAGTCCTGCTGAACGCAGGGGCGGAAGTCCACTGTGATGCGGTCGTGGGGGATTACGCACTCATTTACACCAACAGCGTTATCCGTACCGGCGCAAAAGTCGGGAAGTACGTCCGCATCGGAAGTAATGTGACGATTTGCAATAATGCTACTGCGCCGGATGGGGCGGATGTCCCTGACTGCACAGCGGTATACCCGGAGGTGAAAAAATGAACATTCTGGTAACAGGTGCCAAGGGCATGGTAGGAACCGCCCTTGTGAACAACCTGAAAAACATCCGGGACGGTAAGAACAAAACCCGACCGGAACTTCATATTGACGGAATCTATGAATACGACCTGAACTCCGCTCCGGACGAACTGGACGAGTATTGCCAGAAGGCAGACTTCGTGTTCAATCTGGCTGGCGTGAACCGTCCGGAGAACCCGGAGGACTTCATGAAGGGCAATTTTGGCTTTGCCTCTGACCTGCTGAACTGCCTGAAAAAGCACAACAACAAGGCAGGAATTATGCTGTCCTCGTCCATTCAGGCTACTCTGGCTGGACGCTTCGGCAACAGCGAGTATGGTCGCAGTAAGAAGGCAGGCGAAGAACTGTTCTTTGACTATGCCAAGGAGACAGGCGCAAAGGTAGCGGTCTATCGCTTCCCAAACCTGATGGGACACAGCCGCCCGAAGTACAACAGTGCCGTGTCCACCTTCTGCTGGGCAGTCGCCAACGATGAACCGTTCACCGTCAACGACCGTAGCACCGAGTTGGAGCTGTTGTACATCGATGACCTCGTGGAAGGTATGTTTGACTTGCTGGAAGGCAAGGAGCAGCATTGCGAATTCGACGGCGTGGAGACCGTTCTGAAAGCGGATGGTCATTACTGCTGTGTGCCTGTAACACACAAGGTCACGCTGGGCGAAATCGTGGATTTGCTGCATGAGTTTAAGGCACAGCCGACGACCCTCATGATGCCCAAAATGCCGGACGGCTCTTTTGCAAAGAAGCTGTACTCCCTGTATCTGACCTATCTGCCGACTGACAAATTCAAGTACGCATTGAAGATGAACGTGGACAACCGTGGCTCTTTTACGGAACTGGTTCACACGGCAGACTGTGGACAGGTTTCCATCAATATCAGCCGCCCTGGCATCACCAAGGGACAGCACTGGCACAATTCCAAGTGGGAATTGTTCATCGTAGTGGCTGGTCACGGTCTGATTCAGGAGCGCAATATCAACACCGGTGAAACGGTGGAGTTTGAGGTTTCCGGGGATAAAATCGAGGCTGTCCACATGATCCCAGGCTGGACACACAACATCATCAACCTGTCCGAGACGGAAAATCTGGTCACGGTCATGACCTGCAACGAGATCTTTGACCCGAACCACCCGGACACCTTCTTTGAGCCGGTGTGAGAGGAGAAAAACAATGGCTGATTATAGTAATGTATCCTTTAAGAATAACGGCAAGCTGAAGCTGCTGATCATCGTGGGCACCCGCCCGGAGATTATCCGTCTGGCTGCCGTTATCAACAAGACCCGGAAATATTTTGACGTGATTTTGGCTCATACTGGTCAGAACTACGACTACAACCTGAACGGTGTGTTCTTTCACGACTTGCAGCTGGCAGACCCGGAGGTCTACATGAACGCCGTGGGTGCCGACCTGGGCGAAACCATGGGCAATATTATCTCCGAGAGCTACAAGCTGATGGTTGCCATCCAGCCGGATGCTGTGTTGGTACTGGGCGACACCAACAGCTGCTTGAGCGTCATCGGTGCAAAGCGTCTGCACATTCCCATCTTCCACATGGAGGCAGGAAACCGCTGCAAGGACGAGTGCCTGCCCGAGGAGACCAACCGCCGCATCGTGGATATCATCTCCGATGTGAACATGGCCTACTCCGAGCATGCCCGCCGTTATCTGGCCGACACCGGCCTGCCGAAGGAGCGCACCTTTGTGACAGGCAGCCCCATGGCCGAGGTACTGCACGCCAATCTGGACAAGATCGAAGCGAGCGATGTTCACCAGCGTTTGGGACTGACTAAGGGGCAGTACATTCTGCTCTCGGCCCATCGGGAGGAAAATATCGATACAGACCGCAATTTTGCCCATTTGTTCACAGCGGTCAATGCCATGGCAGAGAAGTATGATATGCCGATTCTCTATTCATGTCACCCGCGTTCTCGTAATCGTCTTGCAATATCTGGTTTCCAGTTTGATTCACGTGTCATCCAACACGAACCTCTCGGTTTCCACGACTACAACTGCCTTCAGATGAACGCTTTTGCTGTAGTTAGTGATAGTGGCACACTTCCTGAAGAGTCTAGTTTCTTCACAAGTGTTGGTCATCCATTTCCTGCTGTCTGTATTCGAACCTCTACTGAGCGTCCGGAAGCAATTGATAAAGGTGATTTTATCATTGCAGGTATTGATGAGAAGAGTCTTTTGCAAGCTGTAGATACTGCAGTTGAACTGTGTAAAGATGATCAACACGGTATTCCTGTACCCGACTATGTGGACGAGAATGTTTCAACTAAAGTTGTGAAGATTGTACAGTCATATGTGGGTATTGTCAATAAAATGGTTTGGAGAAAAGAACAGTAAAAATTAAATGAATGATGAATAGTATATTCATCATTTTTTACTACTTTTTTATCT
>OGLT01000887.1_pt1 | contig 19173 bp, 12 predicted proteins | sample 1572911 | NCBI WGS metagenome assembly OGLT01 (sample SAMEA2582014, study PRJEB24529) | metagenome | biome: Human gut stool | place: China | collected 2011 | reverse complement strand
CTCGTTGCGGGACTTAACCCAACATCTCACGACACGAGCTGACGACAGCCATGCAGCACCTGTGTTCAGGCTCCCTTGCGGGCACCCCAGACTTTCATCCGGGTTCCTGACATGTCAAGGCTAGGTAAGGTTTTTCGCGTTGCGTCGAATTAATCCACATCATCCACCGCTTGTGCGGGTCCCCGTCAATTCCTTTGAGTTTTAATCTTGCGACCGTACTCCCCAGGCGGAATGCTTATTGTGTTAACTGCGTCACTGAATTCCTCCAACAACTAGCATTCATCGTTTACAGCATGGACTACCAGGGTATCTAATCCTGTTTGATCCCCACGCTTTCGTGCCTCAGCGTCAATCAATGCCCAGATAGCCGCCTTCGCCTCTGGTGTTCTACCCAATATCTACGAATTTCACCTCTACACTGGGTATTCCGCTATCCTCTGCATCATTCTAGCTAAATAGTCATAATGGCAATTCCGAGGTTGAGCCCCGGCATTTCACCACTATCTTACTTAACCGCCTACACACCCTTTACGCCCAGTAATTCCGAACAACGCTCGCCCCCTTCGTATTACCGCGGCTGCTGGCACGAAGTTTGCCGGGGCTTCTTCTGGTGTTACCGTCATCATCTTCACACCCGAAAGAGCTTTACAATTCGAAAACCTTCTCACTCACGCGGCATGGCTGGGTCAGAGTTGCCTCCATTGCCCAATATTCCTCACTGCTGCCTCCCGTAGGAGTCTGGACCGTGTCTCAGTTCCAATGTGGCTGATCGTCCTCTCAGACCAGCTATAGATCGTAGGTTTGGTAGGCCTTTACCCCACCAACTGCCTAATCTACCGCGGGCCGACCTCTTAGCAATAAATCTTTCCCCCTCAGGGCGTATGCGGTATTAGCATCCGTTTCCAGATGTTATCCCCCACTAAAAGGCACGTTCCCACGTGTTACTCACCAGTGCGCTACTCTCATTATATGGTGCAAGCACCACACAAATCCCGTTCAACTTGCATGTGTTAAGCCTGCCGCCAGCGTTCGTTCTGAGCCAGGATCAAACTCTCATATTAAATTTAATCCTGTCTGTCATTACTACTCTAAAGAATTTCCTCTAGGTTCCTTAATATACAGACTTATATAATCTCCTCAGATCATACCGTCCGCATATCCTCTAGTTACATATTCACATTTTACTCATATAACTGCGACCCTCAGGGCCGCCCGGCATTGTTACGTTGTCGTCTCAACGTCGGTGAGTGGGTTTATAGAAAATTATTCGCCATCTGTCAACACAAAAAATGCATTTTTTTTGTTTTTTTTCCATCTTTTTTATAACTCATTGAATAAATTTGAATTTTTTTCACGCATTTTTCCGGCGCAGATTTACGGACAGTAAAGTTGTATTTTCATTCCGATACAGAAGCGCATATATTATATAGTGGAAATTATTTCCGAAACGGAACAAAACCACGACAACGGACACCGAATCTCCCAACATTTGCTTTTCTTTTTCCCCCGTATCTGATATAATCCGTCAATAACCAATTTAAGAGACTGATAAAAAATGGCTTTTACTTTTTTTACGCTCGGCGGACGGCAGTTTTGGGAAGATATATACGTCTATCAAAAATGGCGGATTCAGCGGAATTGCATTACAAAACACTATCGTCTGCTCGACAACTGGGACATTCGTCGTGCCGGCGGAAGTTTTGAACAATGCAGCAGGGCACTGACCCGCTGTGCCGAAATCTTCCAGCTGACACCGCCGAAAACGAAGGCGGTTGTCCTGCTGCACGAACTGGCGGGAAACAAAAACCAGTTTAATCAAATGGTTAAAATGGCAGAATCGGCAGGTTTTTCCGCCATTGCCGTTAATTATCCGTCCACCCGCAAAGAACTGCGGGCACACGTTCGTCAGCTTGAATTGCTGCTCAACAGCCTTGAATATGTCAAAGAAGTTTCCTTCATCACCGCGGGAATCGGCGGACTGCTGGTCAGACTGCTGCTGGCTGCCGATTCGCAATGGAAGAAAAAAATCAAAACCGGACGAATCGTCCAGATTGATCCGCCGAATCGCGGATTCCGGTTATGGGAACGGCTGTGCGACAGCAAAATCGCCGCCCTGCTTCTCGGGCCGTCGATAAAAAGCTGCGATTCGCATAAGGTTGTCAAAATTCCGCGTTTTCCAGATACGACAGAGTTCGGCATCATCAACACACACAACCGGATTGCGGATATGCTGAAAGATTCGCTTCCCGACCGTTGGAGAATCTTTTTTCCGCAAATCGGCGATTCGTTTCTGCCGGGCGCAAAGGACATGATTGATATCAAAACATGGAAGACGAATCCGGCGGCGGACGACAAGACGATTCGCGCCTGTAAAAATTTTTTGCTGAACGGGAAATTTTGAAAAAACGACAAAGGCGAAAAAATAAAAAAACTGTAACAATTTTTTGCGTTTTTTTGTGTTATACTGGCTAAAAATAGGAGTGGTGTATATGAAGGCAATCTTGATCAACGTGGGGATACTGCTGGCTTTGGCCGCTATGTATTACTTTGATTTTTGGTCATTATTTACTTTCAAAAACGCCTTCTGGTACGCTTTCGGGCTGGTGATTATTGTGTTGTTGATCGGGTTAAAAGTATTAGGTAATCCCTTTGGGAAAAGGAAATGACGATGACTGGAAAATTAAAACAACAATTGATTTTTGGGCTCCTGGCATGGGGATTATTTGCATCTTTACCGAATACCGCTCATGCACAGAAATGGCTCGGCACCGTGGGCAGCGCACAGAACGGCCTGCTCGGGGACACCGTCGGCGCCCAAATGATAAGGGCGGGCGGGCAAGAGGCCGTAGATCAGGCCGCAGCCATAGCCGGCTATGAATCAGAAAACATTAAAGCTGTTTCTTTCCAAGATGCCAAAGATTTGGCGGCAAAAGGATCCGGTTTGAACAACGTATCCGGTGCGGCTAATGCGGCAGCTGCACGGTACAAAGGATCTGACGGCTTCTTTTCCGGCGTATGGAATGTTGTCAGCGGTGCTGCTCAGGATGTATTCCGATCCTCGGATGAAATCTCTGCCGACCTCGAGCAATACAGAAATGCCGAAACGGCAGCCAATATAGATGCGGCGGTAGCTACCGCCAAAGACATTCAGGGCGACGGTTCCAATATCTTGACCGGCAATCTGAAATCCATTCCCGACAAACTTGATCAGCTTGATCAGGCAGCTAATGCCGTTGCCATTTACGAAACCCCGGAAGGACAAAAGATTTACATGGACAAAGACATGAAGTCCATCGGCGGGCTGATGGACGGATGCGTTCCGCTGCCGCTCAAGCTTGAACAGAGCAGGAAATGCATTCTGTGTCCGCTGTTTGTCATTTTGTTCAACACCGCACAGACAATGAGCATTGCTTCTTACAACGCACTGGCGGCAGGATTTAAGAATCTGCTTCTGATCGGCTTTGCCCTTTATGTTGCGTTTGTCACGCTCAAGCAAGTCAGCTCCTTTACCAAGCAGGACGGGCCGAAATATATTTCCGACCTGTTGACCATGAGCTTTAAAATCCTTCTGGCCTATCTGGTTCTGACCCATGTGCAGGAACTGTACCGGCTGATTCTTGAGCCGTTGTTGAACGCGGCGATGGAATTCGGCGGCAGTTTCCTGTTCCGCAGCGCAGACAGCAATTCGTCCTCCTCCTTTATGGCCTGTGCCTCGGCCACTCAGCTGGGCGACGGCGTAACGATTGCCAAGGGATACTATTCGGCCGGACTGTTTGCCAAGGTTGACTGTTTCGTCCGTTCGGTACAGCAGGAACTGGCGGTCGCCACTTCCATCGGCAGTTCGCTGATGTGTGTTGCCCAAAACGAAGCCAGCCACTGGTTCGGTCTCCCGGATCTGACAATGCTGTTCAGCGGCCTGATTATCTGGTGCTTCAGCTGGCTGGTCTGCCTGGCTTTCGGCTTCTATCTGATCGATGCCGTGGTCAGACTCGGCGTGGTCGGCGGACTGATGCCGTTCCTGATTGCGGCATGGCCGTTCAAGCTGACTTCCCAATACACAAGCACCGGCTGGAAAATGTTTATGAATACGTTTTTCACGTTCGTTTTCCTGGGATTGGTCGTCAGCGTCAACATTGAGCTCGGACTGCAGGCCGTTACCGGAGGCGAAGGCGGTTATGATAAAATTATGGAGTTGGTCAATGCAAACGAAGTAAAGCCGTTGGTCGACATTATGAGCATCGGTCTGATGGGGCTGTTGTTCCTGATTTTGTGCTGCATTTTCGGCTTTAAGCTCTGCGGCGAAGCCGTCAGCCTTGCTTCGCAGATGAGCGGCGGACAGGGCGGCACCATCGGTTCGCACATAGCTTCTCTCGGCGCCGGCGCCGCCAAATGGGGGGCGGTCAATACCGGCAAAGCCGTCGGCAAAACGGCCAAATCCGTTGGCGAAGCTTCCGGCGTTAACGACAAGATAAGACAAGGCAAAGAAGTTGTCGGACGCAAAATGTACAACGGCATGGCCGCGGTCGGCAGACGTCTGGGACTGAAAGGCGCGGCAGGAAGCGGCGGCGGACAAGGCAGCGGCAGCGGAAACGGCGGCGGAAGCGGCGGCAACGGACAGGGTGGAAACGGCAGCGGAAACGCGACGGCACAGAACCGCGGCAACAATACGCCTCAAAATGGTTCCGGACAGAGAACTCCGGGAGAGGCCGCAAATACGCAGAATGCGGCAGCCGGACAAGCCGGAGGAGAAGGCGGAGCCGCAGCAGCCGGAGCCACGGCCAACAACACCCAGCCGAACAATCAAAACGGCGGGCAGACGGGACAAGGCCGCGGCAACGGTTCTGCCGGCAGCAATGAAAACGGGAACAGATCAGGCGCCGCTGCCGGTATGAGCTCGGGGGCTGCCGCCAATGCAAATTCCGGCGTAGAGAACCCGGGATCGGGCAACGGTCAAAATGCGGGCAGCGGGCAGAACGCAGGCACGGGCGGCGAAGGACAGCCGGCAAACGACGGCGGCGCAAGCGCGGCCGGTCCGAGGGAAAACAACGCCCAAGAACAGGCAAACCAGATCGTCAACAGTTCGAAGGAGAAAATCGCCGCGGCGGCGCAAAACACGGCTGCCGAAAAAGGCGGTTCCTCCGGAAAACCGGGCAAGGTTGAAAGCCCGAACAAAAACGGCAAGAAAGACGATAAAAAAGACAATGCGGCCGAGAAAAAGGCCCAAGCCCAGATCGAAGAACTGCAGCGCGCCATCAGCGGTCTTGAGCTTGAGAAAAAAGAACTGGAGAAGCAGCTCCGGAATCTGGGCGGCAAACCTGCCGCCGGAAATGCGACCGGTTCGAACGACGAATTGCAGAAAAAGATGAAAAAGCTCGAAGAAGACAAGCAAAAAGCGGAAAGCCTGTTGGAAGCTCTGAAAAACCAGAAATAAGAGAGAAAGGGACTACCGATGGTGAAAAACATTAACATAGCAAAATTTTGGAAATTGCTGATCCTTATTCCGGCAGTGTTACTGTTGTTTGCCTGTTCGGGAGTTGAAGGCAACAATTCGGCGGTTGACGAAACCTTGGAGGACAATGCGGCTCAGGAGGTCAAGCACCGGGAATGCTGGCAGGCCGCGGTCGTCGGCGCCATTTACGACACCACCAGCCATATCACCATGGGCATGTACAGCCACATGACTCAGGGCGCAATGGCGTTGATGATGGTAGCCTTTGCCGTTTGGCTTTCTTTCAGAATCATGAAACACGTCAGTTCGTTTACCGAAGAATCTCCGGCCGAAGTGTGGACAGAGGTAATGAAGAAATTTTTCCTCTGCTTTGTCTGCGGGCTGCTTGCCACCTCAAGCACCGGCGTCATATGGGTGTTAAACTCCGTTATTTTCCCCATCTACAACGCATTTCTTGAACTCGGCAGCGAAATGCTAAGGCATTTTTCCGACTCGGCGGGCGGCGGCAGCGACAACATGCAATGGAACGGCAGAATGCTTTTCATACCTTTTACCGGAGAAGTGGAAGCAAACTACAAGGTAGCCTGCACGGTTTCCAACATGGATCCGGCAACGCCGGAGGGTTTCCCGACAGCGCCAAAGCAGATGATGGAATGCATGGTCTGCGCCGTCAACGAACGGTTGAACTTCGGCTTTAAACTCGGCTGGGTCATCATTACCCAACCCGGTTTTATGGCGCTGATCTGCGGATTGATCATGATTCTCCTGTTTTCGTTCATTAAGATCGGTTTCGTCTTTTATCTGGTAGACAGCATCTTCCGTTTTGCCATGATGGTTCTGATCATGCCGATTCTTATCATGGCCTATGCTTTCAAACCGACCAGGGGCTGGACCGCAACCGGATTTAAAACCATACTTAATTCCGCCGCTTTCATGATGTGCATTGCCATTGTCATTTTAATGGCGCTGGCGGCAGTTCAGCAGATTTTGGTCGACAACAGGGAACTCTTCGAGGGCGACGAAACGTCGCTGGCAGATTTCAGCAAACCGTTGCTGATGTTAATGCTGGTCGCGTTCCTGCTGGTCGGGGCAATGGACATTGCCAAGACGATTGCCGATGAACTGGTCGGCGGCGGCGGAAACACCAACTTCCAGAAGAGAGTCGCCAAAATGGGCCTGGCCGTCCTGACATGGGCCGGCATCGGCGTCGGCAAGAAAATCGCCGGTACGGCGATGAAAGCCGGAGCCGCGCATTCTTCCAAGATCCGGGCAATGCAAGGGAGTTACAAAGGTGTAAGATCCAAATTACGCTCTTTGGCCGGAGAAGACGACGAAGACGAAAGTTAGAGAAAGGGTAAAAAAGTGACAAAGCAGACTAACATATTTAACAAGCTGAAAGCAAATCTTAAGGTCTTGCTGCCGGTTTGCTTTGCGCTGATGATAAGCGTCGGCAGCGCTTCCGCCGAGCCGACTTATCAGATATCCGAAGCGGACATCGTCGGACAAATATCTCAGACGCCGTCGGGAAATTCGCAGGTTTTCCGTCAGCAGCCGGACAATTCGACCGGAGGTTCCACCGCTTTCGACCGCGAAGTGCGGCAGTTCAAACGGGCTTTAAACAATTCGCTTACCGGTCAGGGACACGGCCTCGGCACTTATGCCAAAAGTCTGGTCGGCGACGGCTTAAATGCCGGGCTGAATTTTCTCGACGAAGGATTGACGAACATATTCAGTTCGGTCGAATCGTCTTTGCCGAACGGTTGGATTAAAGATCTTCTGGTTACGTACAACCCGGTCTATCAAGTCACGAAATTTGCCTCCAAAGCGGTCGTTAAAATTGCCAAGTTCGCTACCGGCATAGTTTTCGGTGTTTCCAACCGGGAATGCAACAAAGAAAGAATGGACGCCATTTACAAATCGGGCTGCTATGCCTGCGACGTGGTTACGGCCCTGATCGGCAGCTTCATGAACGCGTGCACTTACCTGTACGACGTCGCCAAAGAGGCCGGCAGCAAGATCCTGTGGGTCGGCGTCATGCTCTGGGTTGCCTTTTATGTCCTGCAGCAGCTGTCTTCGCTCAAAAACCTCGAGCCGTCGGCAATGGTCAACGAACTGTTGATTATGGCCTTTAAAGTACTGGGCGCTTATCTGGTGATCAATGCCGGGATCGACTTCTTTATCAGTTACGCGATCGTGCCGTTTATGAACTTTGGCGCCCAGTTCGGCATTGCCATGCTGGCCAGCGCCTCCGCCGGCAGCGGGTTGGACATCTTCGGCAAGATTCAGCTTGACAGCGCCTATGCGTTCCAAGACGGGCCGATTCCGGCTTATTTCCTCAACCAGCTGCAGCAGTATATCGCCGCCGTCGACTATACCGTGTCCACCCATCTTGAAATTGGACATATGCTGACCTGCCACGCCACCCATGCCGGCGCCTATGACTGGGAAATCGCGCGAATCCCCAACATCTGGATCTGGCTCAGCGGCGCCTTTATCTGGTTCATGGGCTTTATGATGACGCTGTCGGTTACCTATTATCTGGTCGACATTTCCTTCAAGCTCGGCTTTGCCATCATCGCGCTGCCGATCACGGTCGGCCTGTGGCCGTTTAACATTACCAAAGGCAAACTCGGCACATGTTTCAGCATTATTTTGAATTCGGCCGGCATTTTGATTTTCCTTGCGATGACCGTTGCGGCGGGGCTGGCGCTTGTCAGCAACGCGCTTGACGCCGGGTCGCAGGAAGCTATGAACGCCAGTATCGACTCCGTTTTGACGAAGGAGATGGACGGCACCACCAAAATGATGACCGCGATCGAAGACGGCGACAACGAATACATTGACGAACAGCTGGCTTTCTGGAGTTTCGGCTGGATCGTGCTTCTGTTTGCCTACCTGTTTGCCATGAAGCTGATCGGCTCAACCAAGAGCGACTATGTCAATCAATTTTTCAGCAGCAAGCTCGCCAAATCCGACCCGATGCACATGGGGCTGACCCAGATGACGGACATGGCCAAACAGCAGGCGGTAAGACCGATCAAGTTTGCCGGAAAAATCGCCAAGCATCAGGCCGGCAAAGGCGTCGACTTCATTGCCGGAAAAATGTTCGGCGGCAAGAAAGACGAAGACAAGGGACTGCTTGACAAGATGGGCGACACCAAAAACAAAGTCGACAACTTAAGCAAAGGCAAATTTGACGACGAAGGACAAAACAAGAAAAAACCGTCCACCATGGAAAGCGCGAAGGCGATGACCGGTCTTGACGCCGACAAAGACAAAAAGGCCAGAGAAGCGCAAAGCAAAGGCAGCGGTTCAGGCGGCAGCGGCGGCGCCGGACAGGGCATGCAGCAGGCCGGACAGGGCATGCAGCAAACCGCAGACGCCATCGACCAGAGTCTCGGAGCTGCGGATCAAAGCGTCAAAGCCGGTAACCAAGCCGTTCAGGGTGCAGCCCATGCCGGTACCGCTGCCACTTTCGGCATAGCCGCTCCGATCACGGAAACGGCGGCGGCTACCAGTACTGTGGCTTCAACGGCAGCCTCTGCCGGACTGAACGCCGGAAGACTGGCGGCCAAGGCCATGAAGACCATGGGAAAGGTCATGGAAAAAACCGGTAAGGCAATGGAAAAAGCGGGCAAAGGCATGAATAAAATGCAAAAGGTAGCCAACAAGCTGCAAAAAGCGGGGCAAACGGTCAACAAATTTGCCGACAAAGTGGAAAAAAACATCGACAAAACAAACAAAGCCCTTAAAAACGCGGCAGAAGGCTCCGATGCCGAACAGCAGCAGGAACAACGCAACGGTGACATGATCGGCGGCGCCGCAAACAAAACTTTCGGAACCGGGAACAAAAAGAAATAGGTGGAAGCGATGACGATGACAGCGACATATAAAAGAAAAGGCATAAAAGGAATCGTATTTGCTGCGATGCTTGCATTTGCCGCTTTAACCTCATTTGGTGCCGAAGCGGCCAGCTCCTGTACCGTTAAATACAGCGGCGGCAACGTGACTCCCGAATGTCCGGACGGCAGAAAAGCCCGTTATGACATCAGTCCGAAATGCATTGAAGACGCCAATAAGGCGGCCGGCAACTGCCTGAACACGATGCCGGTCACCAACGTCGCCCGCATTCCGGAAGACGTCTGCCACCGCGGAGAGGGCTGGAGCCGCAAACGCAACCACAACGGCATGGACTATGCCGCAGGAATGGGCACCGCGGTAACGGCGGCCATGGACGGCACCATCACCAGATACTCCTTCGGCGTTTCCGAACCGGCACGCGGCGTCTGCCAAAGCAGCGGCGGCGGGTACGGCAACGTCGTATATATTGAGCATAAAGGCTGTGACGGTACTTATACGACCCGTTACGGGCACCTGACCAACAAGCCCGTTCCCGGCTTAAGAGAAGGTTCAAAAGTCAAAAAAGGCGACCTGATCGGATATGTCGGCGGCACCGGCGGCGCCTGCGGACGCCCTCACCTGCACTTTGAGCTGCGGGGACCGGGCGACGCGCTGGTCAACCCGATGTGCGATCAGGTTCAGGGAATCTGCAACTGCAAAACGCCGGTTCCGTCCAGCGGTCTGTCAAAATGCAAAGACGCGACTTTCGCCGCTTCCAGTTCCACGCCGATAGATCCGGCCGCCGGCGTTACCGCGGTTTCGGTCGGCACGGCCAACAATGCCGAAACGCCGGCGAAATCTTCCGCCAGCTGCGCGCCCTATGAAGAGGTCCGCAACAGTTACCGCGAATGGGGCTGCATTTTCTGCAAACCGTTTGAAATTTTGTTCAACACGGCCAGCGTAATGGCCAAAAAGTCGTTTGACAATCTGGCCAAAGCCGTTATCGCGGTGGTGGTAGTGGCGTTTGCCATCTGGCTCTCGTTTGTAACCATCCGCTTCGTTTCGACGATGGAGATCAGAGAACCGCGCATATTCGTCAAAACCCTGCTTAATCAGGCATTCCGCGTACTGGTGGTCGTCATTTTGCTGAACTCCGGCCTAAGTCAGATACTGGCCTTAAGCGTTGATCCGGTCTTTTCCACCGGTCTGAAAGTGGCGCAACTGGCAGGCAAAATTTCCGACACCTGCGATCTCGGCAGCCATAACATTACCATTGTCGGCACCGACAAAGGCGGCCTGTCTCCGTCGATGGGAACGGGCATCCTGTGCACCATCAAAGCCATTCAGGACCAGATCGGAGACATTCTGGCGTTGGGCGAGCTGAGCTGGTGCCTGTCCTGGAGTTCGGAATACCGAGTAATGCTGGTCTTTCCGCATCTGGGCTATCTGCTGACGGCAATACTGTTCTATCTGGGCGGATTTATGTTGTTGTTCATTTATCCGTTTATGCTGGTAGACTGCATCCTGAAACTGTCGATCGCGGTGGCTCTGCTGCCGGCGGCGTTGGGCGCCTTTGCCTTTAAGATTACGGCAAACTACCTGCAGGAAATCTGGAAGATATTCTTAAACGCCATATTCAGTTTCATTTTCCTGTCGCTGATCATTTACATCATCGCTTCAATTGCGGCTGACTCACTGAGCGAGATGATCGGCGGATCCGACGTCGGCATCATCATGAAGTTCTTCTGGTGGATGGCGGAGGTCATCAAAGTCGTCGCCGTCTGCTTCCTCGGTTATGCCGTTTTGGAGGAAATGAAACATTTCGCCGACAGTTTTGCCGGCAGCCTGAAAATCGGTGGAAATGAGGGCATCGGCAGTCCGACCGGCAGCTTCGGGATGGAATTTTTCGCCAAACGGCCGGGCATGGCCGTCGGCAAGCCGATTGCCAAAGGTGCAAAAGCGCTCGGCACGGCCACGGGGAGGGCGATTTCCGAAGGCGTTCACCGCGCATCAATCAACGGCTGGAAACAAGCAGCCGAGGGAAAAACAGTCATCAATCCTTTCAATCCGTTCAGCAGAATTAACAGCGGCATTGAGAAAACACGAGATGAAAACGGTAACGAAGTGTACGATACGACAAGCGCATGGCAGAAACTCCGCGGCAAAAAGGAATATCGGACCTTTACGACGGACGCCAGCGGCAACACCAAAATGAACGTTACCGTTCAGGACAAAAAAGGAAGACGGACGGAGGTCGAAACCGACGCCTATGCCACCGTTACCCGCAAATATGACCGGGACGGCGTCAAGATGCGCGAGGATACGAAAGTCAACGCCGCTCTGCTGAAATACGCGATGAAAAAAGACGGAACCTACAATCCGGAAGTCGTCAGCAATTTCATGCAGAATTCCCTGCTCAGCGAAGAAAACAAACAAATCATGTTTGTTCAGGCGGTGATGAAGGAGCGGATGAGCGAAGCTGCCGAACAAATGGGAGATTCGTTTGAAAGCCGCACGGTAGAAAAAGGACAGGACGAGGAAGGGCGCGAAACCTGGACCGTCAACCAAACCAACCGCGACGGCAGCCGTTCCACCTTCAAGGTTACCTTCGGCGCCAACAACCGCGTTTTGTCGGAATTCAAGAACGTCGACGCCAGCGGCAAGGGCAAAGCGTTTGCCACCGACGGCATCGTTCAGCGGAAGTCTTACATTTCCGTCAAAACCAACGCTGACGGCAGCAAGGAAACCATTGTTGAAAACAGATACGCTTTCAGCAGTTACTACTCCAAGATCGCCAACCGCCCCCTGTACTCAAACGGCGACATGGCGGACAACATTCCGGCCGGAGAGATCATGTTCGGCGAAAAAGACATGAGCAGCTTTGCCCATCAGGTCGGCAAGAAAGGAAACAAAGCTTATACTTTCAGAGAGTTTAACTGACGTTCCTTTCGGTAAATAGTCAAAAAAATGGCAGAAATTTTATTTTCTGCCATTTTTTTTGCACAAAATCGTCATCTTTTGTGCAAATTTCTTGATTAATTCCAAAGTTAGATTATTATTTAGCTAAAATTTAACAATCTGTAACAATGCAAAGGTGGTAATTATGGAAGAAATTATTTTCCCCAACCAGATCAGAATGTACAGAAGACTGCGCGGACGTTCCATGCAGGAACTGGCCGATCATTTGGGCGTCAGTCTGTCGGCCATCTCCAAAATTGAAAAAGGCTATCGCAGAATTGATCAGGAACAGCTGGTAAGAGTGGCGGAGCTTTTGGACTGCCCGATGCAGGACCTGTTCGTCAACGAGCAGAATTCTCAGGAAGACGTCATTCTGTCATGGCGCCGGGAACAGGAAAGAAGAAACAAAATCAACGAAAAGGCCGGCTTGAAAACACTGGGTGCCGGTTTGCGCCAAATCCGCAACGAAAAGAACCTGACACTGATCGAAGTAGCGGAAAGTTCGGACATGACGCTGTCCGTTTATCACCGGATTGAGATGGGACAGCGGGAAGTTTCCGACAAGGAAATGAAAAACATCGCTAAATCGCTCGGATATACGGCCGAAGAACTGAAAGAAGCGATCAAAAATCTGGACGGCAAAGGCATGCTGGACGAAATTATCCAGCGCAACGACGCCAAATACAAGCTGCTGTCCAACCCCCGCGGCGCAATTTCCACTTTTGACACGGCTCCGCGCGACAGTCAGAAAGTGCCGGTATACGGCGTTCCGGGCAAAGACGGCAACGTTATCATTGACAACGAAAAAGAAATCAAATGGGTCGGCCGCCCCGCAGTCTTAAACGGCAAAAAAGACGCATACGGACTGAACCTGTGCACGCGGCGTTTGGGCAGTCTGTTGCCGGCCCGCTCCGTTTTGCTTGTCGATCCGCAGGAAGTGGTCAGTGTCGGCGACATCGCCGTTTATCAGATTGACCCCGAAGAAGTAATGGTTGTCAGCATTCGCGAAGACGATAACGGAAAACTTTACGGCATCCGTTGGAATCCGGACGAAAGGATCAAGCTGGACGACAACGACTTAAGCAAACTGCATAAGGTCGTCGCCATTTACTTATAAAATTTTCCCCGCTTCGGCGGGGTTTCTTTTTGCCTTGCCATCGGAAGAAAGAGTTTCAACGCCATACGGCGGCCATGTCCGCCGGTCTTACGACCGCTTGCCGCTTCCCTGTAAAAAAGAAAAAACAAAACGGAGAAAAAAGAGAAGAAAAAAGCAGAAAAGAAAGACCAGATACAAAAAGCGACGAAGGAAAAGACAAACAAGGAAGGGAAATACCGGCAAAAGGGAAAAGACGGGGAAAAAAGCAAACCGGACGGCGGGAAGGAAAAGACGAGAAAAAAAACAGAAAGACGATAGCGAAAAATCCGCCGCGGGAAAAAGCCGGCAAGTCCCAATGCCGGACAGCGAAAACGACGACAGGCGAACAACAACAGACAGGCAAAAGGGAAAAGACGGGGAAAAAAGCGAACCGGACGGCGGGAAAAGCAACTAAGGCAACAACGGACGAAGGCAAGTTTCGTTTTTGTCATTCACCTCTCGCCGCTTTCCCGCAAGCAGCGATTTTTTTCGCTCTCCGCGTTTGACTGATTGACATTTATGGATTTGACTTTATGTTGTATTCAGTATATTCTATATATATTCTAAAGGGGGGACGACTGTGGCAGACGACATCAACAGCTCGGCGAGTTTCGGCCAAAGCAAAAACGACAGTGAAGAATTGCCGATCATTGTCGCTCAGCGCTTTTTAAACATTTTTCGCCAGCTGCACATTTTCAGCGACGAAAGGCGCGAAGCTTTCAATAAGATGCTGCTGGAACTGCCGCCGGAAGTCAAATCCATTTTTCAGAGCCTGCCGGGCGGCACCCCGTTGCAGGAATATATGGAAGATCTGGAGCAAAAAAGCAAAGGGCTTGAGCCGGTCGCACACCACAGCCACCAGAAAAACAGCAATATTTTGCAGGAAGCCCTGTCCGAAAACAGAAGCACGGGGGGAACGACCGGCGGCGAGGGAATCATCAACGGCGACAATTTCGCGCGGATTCTGGCCAGCAGTCTGGCCCAGTCAAACGCCGAAATTATCCGCGAACTGCAAAACACCCGCCCGGCGGCAGCCGGCATTGAGGGCGGAAGCGGAACGGGCGGCGGCTTTGACGGCCCGATGAAACTGGTTGCCGACGAATCCTTTACCAACATCATCTCCAAAGCATTGGCCGAAGCAATCGAAAACTCAGAAAAGAAACGGCTGGAAGACAACAAAATGATTGCCCGTTCGTTTACGGAGCTGCAGGAAAACCTGACCAAACTGATCGAACAGAGCAGTCAGCTTAAATTTATTTCCGGCGGCGACGGCAAAACGGCGGCGGCTCCCATTCAGATGAAAGGGCTGGTCGACGATCTGGTCAAAGCCCAGTCCGCCTTTTTAAAAGAAACCACGAAAAGCCAGAAAGAAGAGCTTTCTTCCATCATCTCCACCGCCATCAAGGAAAGTCAGAAAGTTTCCACCCAGGCGCTGATTGAATCTTTTAAGAAAATCAGCGAAGAAAAAATTCCGACGCCGATCACTTACGCCGCCTCGTCCCCGAAGGGCCAGCCGGCAATGGAATCGGTCGAACAGGCGCTGAAAGCGCAGGGAAAAGAGTTTTCTTCCATCATCTCCATGGCATTGAAAGAAAGTCAGAAAAATTCCGCGCAGACGATTATCGAAACCCTGGAAACGCTGAAAAAAGATTCGACCGTTTCGGCCGGCGGACAAAACAATCTCAAGGTTGAAGAAATCATGCGGATGCAGGCCAACCTGTTCCGTGACATTGCCCGTGCGCAAAATCAGGAGTTTTCGGCCTTGATATCCTCGGCGCTGAAAGAAAGCCAGCGTCAGTCGACGGAAGCAATCATTGCCGCACTCAGTCAGCTGCAAACGGCACCGGTGCAGACGGTGGCGGTACCGGTACCGATGCCTGCCGTCAACAGAGAAATTCCCGCCGCCTTGCAGCCCGCGGTTCATGAGCGGCCGGCGGCGCCGCAAATGCCCGAACCGACCGCGTCCACCCCGATGATCGACAAGTATCTGGACGGCATTGACGAAGAGGAAGAAACGGAAGAGAAAGCAAACGCGACGGTAATTGAGGAAACGCCGAAAAAGAAAAAGAAGAAGAAAAAGAAGAAAAACCGGGAAGCCGAAAACGGCACGACAGGAACCGTCGATGACGAATCGGACGAAATGCCGGCCGGGGAAGAAAAAACGCGACAGGAAACAAAAACGGAAATTCCGACGGCAGGCGGAGCCGAAAAGGAAAAGGCGCCGGCAGAAAGCAAAGTTTCCGCGCCGGCGGCCGATGAAACTCCCAAAGCGGCAGAAGCAGGCAAACCTGCCGCCGGGAAAGCACCGACGGACAAAACGGAAAAAGAAAATCAAAACGCCGCCCGGGAAGCGGCGGCAGAAAAAACGACGGAAGAGAAAGCCCAACCGGCAGAAGAAAAGGCAAAACCGGCAGAAAGCGCTCCCAAAGCGGACAAAACGGCAACCTCAAAGCCCGAACCTGCTGCTGCCGCGGAGGAAGGAAAAGAACCGCAGATTTCGCCGATGCTGCGTAAACTGATGACGATTTCGACCGCCTTTGCCGACGTGCAGGACATTAAAGACAGTGATCCGGGCGACGACTGGGGCTGGGGTTTCGGCGGAAGCGACAGCCAAAAGACGGACAATGCGGCCGGCGGAAGCGACGGCTATGGCTTTGAAACCGACGACGACGGCTATTCCGCAGCCGCAACTGCCGACGCCGGCGACGGCGAAGACTGGGAGTGGGAATACGAAGAAGTGCCCGCCGACGCCGAGATGAGCGGAGAAGAAGGCGAAGACTGGGAATGGGAATACGAAGAAGTTCCCGCCGATGCCGAAACGAGCGGAGAAGAAGGCGAAGACTGGGAGTGGGAATACGAAGAGGTGCCCGCCGACGCCGAAACGGCCGGTGAAGAAAACGGGGACTGGGAATGGGAATACGAGAATACCCCGGCAGCCGCGGCTGAAACGGAAGATGAGGTCTATGAAGAAGCGGCGGCGGAAGACAGCAGCCTCAGTCCGGATGAATTTGCTCAGACTTCGGAAATCGTCGTCGACAGCCTGCCGCAATTCGTGCTGCTCGGACTGGAGGACGAAAAATTCCGCGATCCTTATATTGAAAACAGTGACAATATCGGGTAAATTGAAAGGAAAACAATTTGCCTGAAACAAACGACAACCAGAATTACCGCGAAGGGAGTGACGCATAATGGAACCAAACAAAGCCGCCGGAACAGCCGACTTGTGGTACGTTGACAACTACATCCTGCTGAAAGACTATTACGACCGCACGATTTCCCGGATTGCCGCCCGCTGCGTCCGCAAAGGCAACATTGCGATCGAAGACTACCCCTTTTTCGGATACATACTTGACGTTCTGGAAGAAATCAGCGAAACCGGCGAATACATATTGCAGCACCGGGAACTGTACCCGTATGTCGAACGCAAAATCGCCGGCGGGCTGAACGGGCTGAAAAAAACGCTGATTGAATATCAGAACGAACTGAAAAGCAATTCCACTCCCGACATGATCAAGGAAGACGCGCGGGAAGTGGAAAAAATGAAGCAGGCGCTGGGCGACGTCGACAAATCGGCAGACCCGACCGTGGGCGCCGGCATGGGAATGGAACAACTGATGGAAAAGCTGATGCAGGAAAACAACATCAAGCCCAACTTCCCGGCCGAAGACGATAAAAAATAATTTTAACAGTCAACCTTATTAAAACGGAAAGTAACCGACTAATGTTTAAAATCTGTCATAATTTCAAAAAAATTACCGTTTGTCTTCTGTGGGCGGGCATGCTGGCCGGCTGCAAAACGCCGGCGCCGGAACCGGAGCCGGTCGAAGCGGATCCGCTTTCCGCCGCCTCCCTCATCAACCTGCAGGATCCCAACATGATCCGCACGCCGAAAGGCGCCAGTTCGCTTGATCTGGAAACGCCGCTGCGTTGCAACGTCAACTGGAAAACGCAGGAAATGATCACCGCCCTGCCTTACAACATGAAAGCCTTCAACCTCACCCGCAACGGCATCAACAATCCGTTGCCGCGCTTTGAGGTAACCGGTTTTTCCTTCAAAACCATGCCGGCGGAAAAAGCGCTCCTGAAACTGCTTAAAGAAGCGGATATCCGGCTGGTGGCCAAAGATGCGCCTTACACCAGCATTTCGGCGGAAAATTTGCGCGGCGAACTGTCGGAAGTGGTCAAAATGATTACTGATGCGGCCGAAATTTACTATAACTACAACGCCGAAACCAAAACGCTGACCATCAGCCGCAAAAACAACTTTACGCTCTATGTGCCGAAATCGCGGCCGATCATTCTGGCACTGCTCGACGTTCTGCGCGGGTCGGGCATCACCAACATCACGACCGACTGGTCCGATTACTCAATCACCTTCGATGCCGATTTTGAACTGAGAACCAAAATTCAGGATCTTCTCGACTATTTTGAGGAAAATCCGGTGTTGATCGCATATGACGTCAGCGTATTTACCATTTATCCGTATAATGCGCAAAATGACATCGAGTGGCAAAAACTGCTGAACATCTTTGATTTCGGCACCATCAAAACCGCCAAAACCGGCGTTATCGGACGGGTGCTGACCACTTCGGACGATCTGAATTTCAAAACCCTGCAGCGGTTCCTTTCCGGCCAGGCCAGAGTGGTTAAGGCGGCAGAGGGAAAATTCGTGGTTCCCAACCTGTGGCTGGCTCGTTTCGACATCGGCAAATGCGCCGCCCGGAAGTCGCCGGAGGCTCAGGTTTCGCTCTTGGCAAAATCCTCCCTGATGCCGCAAAACCGGATTTTTTCGGACATTACGCTGGAAGGCACCGAAGGACAGATCACCCAGTTCAACATTCGCAGCAAACTGGGAGAAAATTTCCTGATCATCGGCATCCCCAACGAAATTTTCGGCATCAGCAGCCCGAAATCGGAAACGATCGTGTTTATGGTACCGAGAATCATCCGTACCTTAAAAAAACAGGTACCGACGGCAAATTAATAATTATCGCAATTAAAGGAGATTAGGGAAAATGGACAACATCAACAAAGCTCCCGGCGGAACCCCCGTCCGGCATAAGCTGAAAAAGGTAAAAAGACCGATCAAACGCCCCGTCAGCACGCCGGAAACACTTTCCGTCCCGCCTAAAACCACGGAATTTGCCGCTCCGCGTCCGGATCAAAGTATTGCTCCGGCCATGACTTCCTCCGCCGCGGCGGAGGAACATCAGGCGCCCGTGCCGGAAAAAATGGACGCTTTCAGCCTGGACGCCTTTCTTGACGGCGACAATCTGCCGGCTATTCAACAAGATACGAGATTACAGCAGAACAATTTTGAACGCGGCTTTATCCGCGACGAGGACATCAATCCGATGCCGCCCAGCTGGAAAGACAGAATGGTCGTCGGCGATTTGTACACCGGCTTTGCCGTTTTCGTCACCGCCGCCGTTTTCCTTTTGTTCGGTATCATGTTTGCCAAAATATTCTTAAGCGGTCCGACCACCGTTCAAAACGGTTTGCAAGGCGTTGTCATCAACTCGGAGGTACCGCGGGGACGAGCCCGCTGCGGCGTGGCCGAAAAAACACAGGGCTGCGTTTTGTACATTATGAATCCGCAGCGTCAGGACTTAAACGGCCGCGATTTTTACGATTTGGCCGCCCAGTTGACCGGGCGCCAGCGGTTTATGATCGAAACCGGAAACATGCGCTATTCCAGTATTAAAATCAAACCGGGCGAAATTGCGCAACTTAACATTCCGCCTTTGCAATAAGCCGTTTTCTTTCATCCTTCCCTTGACGGGAGAGATTT
>OGLT01000879.1_pt1 | contig 19312 bp, 10 predicted proteins | sample 1572911 | NCBI WGS metagenome assembly OGLT01 (sample SAMEA2582014, study PRJEB24529) | metagenome | biome: Human gut stool | place: China | collected 2011 | reverse complement strand
CAATTGCGGTGAAAGATGGACTTAGTCAATTTTTTCCAAGTGAAAAATTGACTAGCCGGTTTGATCGTGGTGAAACACCGTTAACTCCTTCTTATCAGGATTCAAAAGTAGATGTAAGAGTAAAATCTGCTATTGCTGGAATAAACAGTGAACAGGCTATTCATAGTTATGACAGTAACGAATTAAGTGAATGGAAAAATGATGGAAAACTGAGTACGGCATGGATTACTTATCAGTTGGAGAGAAAAGCAGAGATAGATGATATTTGCATTAAGTTGACAGGTTGGCGGAAACGTTCTTATCCTTTAGAGATTTTTGCAGATGATGCACTTATTTGGAGTGGAAATACGGAAAAGAGTTTAGGATATATTCATCTATCCGTCAAGCCTGTGCAAACGGATAAAATAACTATCAAGTTGAAGGGAGAGGCAAAAGAATCGGATGCTTTCGGACAAATAGTAGAAGTTGTTGAGCCTAATGCTGGTGATCTTGATCTTCTTAGAGCAAAAGGTGGTGAACAGACAAATAATGAATTGAGAATAGTGGAGGTTGAATTTCTGGAAACGCTAAAGAAATAAATAGGATTGCGTTTGTTTAAGGTTGCCCTGGCTAGTTCTTTATTTGAATTGGCTGGGGCTTATTGTTGGAAGATTATAAAAAGAGCATCTCATTTTTATTTGAGATGCTCTTTATTTACCTATTGAAAAACAGATTAGAGGGAAATACCTAAATTAACGAGTGAGTTGTTTTACCTTTATTGGTTTTTTATGTGTGCATACTATTTTTGATTTTTCGTCCTGATAAACAATATTTTTTGATTTTTCACCTCTAATGTTGGTATATAATTCTCCTGCAGGAACTGTAAAAAGGACATTGTCGAATAAGATATTCTGTCCGTCTAGAATACTAATTTTGTTATCTTGTGAGTTGATTTCCAGATTACGTAAGATAAATCCGTTAACGTCGTTCATTGCAGTAATGAGTTTTTGACTATTGATTTTTCCATTTTCTATAAGAATATTACTACAGGGTACTTCTGGAATTCCATTGATACTTAATACCTTATTAGCTGATTCTACGATAAAGTTTCTTATCTTGATATCTTTTATAATAGGAGTCAGTTTGTTTACTGCCCTTGGTGGGATACGGTTGGCTAATTCGCCCATATATCGTTTGCTACCAAGCAAATCCCACTTAAAGGCTTCTCCTACGTTCGTCATACGTATATTTTCATATAGAATACCGGATACTCCTCCAGCGCGATTACGGCGAGTTTTAAATCGTATTCCAACTTGTGTTCCGTCGAAAACACAATCATGTAGATAAATATTCTCTACTCCGCCTGCTGTTTCACTTCCACAAGTAATACCACCATGTCCGTCTTTGGCCAGTGAATAGCGGATTATTACATTTTCGGTAGCTTTACCTACGCGTAGTCCATCTTCGGCGCGTCCGGCTTTTAAAGTGAAACAATCATCTCCACAATTTAGTGTAGAATATTCAATTAGTACATTTTTGCAGGATTCGATGTCGATACCATCACCACTGGGAACTCCAATCGAATTTACAGTAATACCACGGATTATTACATTTTCGCAGTAAATCGGACAGACATTCCAGAATGCGCTACGTTCCATAGTAATACCTTCGATCAATACATTAGTGCAATTGATGGGTGAGATTGTTTTTGGGCGATAGAATCCCCTTCCATCCATACCGTCAAATATCCGTTGTGCTACCGGGGTGGTTGACGATATGTCATTTTCAACTACAGTATTTCCATTGGGTAGCTGTCTGATATCTGCATTCATAGGCGGACCGTAAATAATCCCCTTGCCAGTCACAGCTATATTGTTCTCCCCGTTTGCATAGATAAATGCTCCGGCTCCCATAATTTCAATCCCCTCGTGCCGGGTGAATACTGAAGGTAAATAACTTTCTACAGTTCCGGGAAACTCTATTTCGGCTCCTTCTTCTAAGTGCAGATTTACGTTACTTTTTAGCACAATACGTCCCGATTTCCATTTTCCTTTGGGGATAACGACAGTACCTCCACCTTGATTGTGAACGTCCATGATTGTTTGATTGACAACAAGAGTGATAGGCTCATCTGTTTTGGCTCCCTTATCTGATATGTTGACTATCAGTTCAGAAAACATAGGTCTTTGGGGTTCAGGCATCTGGAATGGTATTTTGCCGATAGGGGCAATTTCTTCCGGCATGGCAGTAGCACCTACCTTATCTATGGTTACAATCTTTGTAGATTCGACTTGGGACTGACAGGAGATTGACAAAAAGGGAAGTGTCAAAGCCATAAGTAAATACAATTTATAAATTCTCATAACTATCAAGGAGTTTATTTAAGTGTCCATGTACAAGTATCATTCAATATTTCTTTTCCAGACTTCCCTTCTACGCGAATGATATTTTTTCCGGGAGAAAGGATTATGTTATCCCATATAATCCGGTTGACCTTATCTTTTCTCTGTTTTCCGATTTTTTTGTCGTTGATATATAGAGTTGCTTCATTCAGATTACTATATACTTTGACTGACGTATTGGGATTAATACGTTCGGTGAATCTTCGACTACAGATATAGAGCATCGGTTCGGGATTCCAGTTTGCTTTATAAAAGTAGAAGACATCCTTTTTTACTTTACGGTCATAAGTAATGGTGCCTTTGTCATTAATGCCATCTGTATCTCCTTCTTGGCGAATAGAGGACTGTGCATCGGCGAATTGCCAGATAAATTTAGCCCATAAATAGGGGCGTTCGGTAAATGCTGTCCAGTAACCCTCGTGGCAGATTGCCTGATATTCTTCTGGATGTTCTCTTTTGGGGCGTTTGGTATTATTGTCGAGAGGACATGCATGTTGATGGATACTAGCTCCAGCTCCATACTCAGATACTCCCACCGGCTGGTTATTAGAGTTCCTTTTTACATCGTCAAAAAATTTGCCGGCAGATTGTTGCGAGGTTTTCCAACCAAAATATTTGTTCCAGGCAATCAGGTCTGAACAGCCCAAGTAATTAGTTTGGTCCACACAAGTTGCAAACGCAGTCAGACGAGACGGATCTAGCTTTTTATACAATTCATTGATTTCTCTGACAAAAGGAATAGGATTATCGTATTCTTGGAATTTTTTATTGTCGGTAACCAATAGCTCATTGAAGATCCCCCAAAAACAGATAGAAGGGTGATTGAATTTTTGATAGACCAGTTCTTTCAGAGATTGTTTGGCGTTATCCTCGAATCCTTTATTGTGTAAATAGCCGGTATATGCATATCCGCCGGGACCGCACATTGGGATTTCAGTCCATAATATGATTCCATTTTCATCACATAAGTCGTACATGGGTTCCGCGTGTGGATAATGGGCCAAACGCATGGCAGTTGCACCTACTTCTTTAATCAGGCTCATGTCTTTATCATAATCCTCCTGTTGCAAAGCACTCCCTTTACCTTTTACATCTTCATGGCGACAGAAACCATAGAGATTCAGGTATTTTCCATTTAGGAAGAAACCTTTTTCCGTGTCAGCATGAAAGTAGCGGAATCCAGTTTTTTGAGTTACTTTATCAATCACTTTGTCGCCATCATATAGTTCTACTGATATATTATATAAGTAAGGATTGTCTCGTCCATTCCAAAGAATAGGGTCGATGATAGTAAGTGGCTGTTTGACAGATTCTTCACTGACTGCCGTCATATTGCTGGTCACTTCTTTTCCATTAACATCTGTAATGGTTGTTTTTAGTTTCAGACCGGATTTTATTTCTTTTAAAGAAAGAATACTCTCTACGCTGATTTCTGCTTGTTGCTTGGTTATTTTATTCTGATGGATAAACACTCCCGGTGAGGCATAGAATACAGGAGAGATGCAATTTTTCTCTGTAATAATCAGATGACAAGGACGATGAATACCACCATAGATATTAAAATCTCCGCTAATTGGCAGGATATCCGTACGATATGCATTGCTAACCCAAACTTCTAAATCATTATTACCATCCTGTACGAAATCGGTGATCTCAAAGCAAAAAGCTGTATATCCACCTAAATGTTGTCCTACAGTCTGGTAATTTATGAAAATATCAGCGGCTGAATTGACACCTTCGAAATAGAGAAAAAGTCGCTTATCCTTCATTTCCGGAGTGATTTCCAGATTACGTTTATAGACCATCATTTCTCTATTGTATGTTGTGGTACCTTCCAAGTAATTCGCATTCCAGGTGTGGGGAAGGATCACTGGAGTAAGTGGTGCATCTTTTTTATTGTTGGTGAAAGGTTTATATCCCCAGCCTTTATCTAATAGAATAGAGGTACGAGGATGGTTCTCTGCAAAAGTAGAGCCATGACATAGGCTTCCGATAATAACGAGACATAAAATGAATAATTTGTGTTTCATAAATTATTAAGTTATAAATAATATACATGATTTCAATGACAAATATAGAGCGTTGTATTTTCTTATTCTTGTAATATAGTACGAAAACAAGTATTATGATGCAAAACCGAAAATTAAAATTACGATAATAGTATCTTTTGAACTAGAATACATGTAAATGTATGGTGATTAAGGCTACATTCGTATATTTGTTCTTCTTTTGCACATATATAAATATATAATCGGGAAGAATAATGCGAACACTTATTTTTTTAATTGGAGGTTTATGGGTTTGTTCTCATTCGATATATGCGGTCGATTGGGACGTTTATGTTGCTAAATATAAACAAGATAAAGTTTGTGCTATTAGTTATACTTTTGATGATGGGTTGGCGGAACATTATACAGTCGTGTTTCCGGAATTGGAGAAGCGTGGCTTTAAGGGGACGTTTTGGATATGTGGTTGTTATATAGAACAAGGAGCTGCTGCTAAAGTTCCCCGGATGACTTGGGCTCAGCTAAAAGATATGGCAAATAAAGGTCACGAGATATCTAATCATAGTTGGTCACATAAAAAAATGTCGCGTCTGCCTTTAGAACGGATTAAAGAAGAAATAGAAAAGAATGATAGTGCGATTTTTGCTAATATTGGTATTAGACCTGTGACCTATTGTTACCCATACAATTATAAACCTGACACTATTTTTCAGGTAGCTTCTAAGAATAGAGTAGGGACACGTGTGAGACAATTCTCGATGGGTGGATGGAAATCAAGTTCCCAACGGTTTACGAAGTGGTTGGAAGATCTGATAAAAAACGAAGAGTGGGGCGTAGCTATGACTCATGGTATTAATTATGGTTATGATGCTTTTAAATCTCCTGATCTATTTTGGGAACATTTAGATGAGGTAAAAAGCCTAAGTGATAAAATTTGGATAGCTACTTTTCGCCAAGTTGCTTCTTATATAAAAGAAAGAGAAAAAATTCAGTTGAAAGTATCTGGTAGAAAGGACGGCTTGGTCATTACTCCTGAATTGAAGTTAGATAAAAAGCTATTTGCAGAGTCATTAACTATGGTGCTTAAAGGCCAGAAAGTAGAAAATGTTTCTGTGATTCAGAAGAGGAAACAATTATCCGTAGGCGTAATAGGAGATAAAATAATTTTTGATTTCAATCCTTATAATGGTCCGATAAAAGTCTATTTGAATGCAAAATAGGATTCTGTACCATCTATTTGTACAGGATTGCATAATTAAAAAATGCCCTTGTGCTACATTTGCAACATGAAGATCATTAAATGAAATGTATAAATTAAGTTTCTAATAATATGAAAATGAAATGTATGAAAGACACTAGGTATGTTGTTAATTGTCCATGGAAAGGAATTTATTCTTTCTTCTGGGTGTTATTGTTTCTTCTACATTCTGTAGCTTTATCTGCACAGAATAACCGTAAAATTAATGGTACGGTGATAGATGAGAGTGGGGAAGCCATAATTGGTGCTACAGTTATTGCTTCGGATTCAAAACATTCTACTATTACTAACATTAATGGTTTATTTGAATTAACGGTTCCATCAACAACTAAATTCTTGGAGATATCTTTCTTGGGATACAATAAGGTGAAACTTCAATTAAAAGAACAGGCAACTTATAAAGTCCAATTAACTGAATCATTGGTCCAGCTTGATGAGGTAGTTGCCATCGGATATGGTACAGCTAAAAAAGGAGATGTGACAGGTGCTATTGCAAGAATTGATGCAGATGATTTGGCTGATCGTCCAGCCGCGAATGTTGCCTCTTCACTTTATGGAATGTTGGCTGGAGTGGAAGTACGTTCTAATTCGGGGGCTCTTGGTGAAGAAATAGAACTTTTAGTACGTGGGGCTGCTTCTATAAATGCTGATGCAACTCCTTTATATGTGGTAGATGGTATTCCTGTTGATGAATTAGGTAGTCTTAATCCTAGTGATATTCAATCTGTCGAAGTATTAAAGGATGCTTCCTCTGCAGCTATTTATGGTTCTCGTGGGGCTAATGGGGTTATTTTGATAACAACTAAGACTGCTCCCGAAACGGGAAAGATTAATGTTGAATTTTCAGCTTCATTTAGTGTTCAACAGCTAGAAAGAAAGGTTGATATATTGAGTCCCGAAGAATGGATAGAATTTCGTACAGCTTATAATAATAATGAGTATATGAAGAAGTATGGTTCAAGGGGAGGAACTGTTAATGATGATTGGAACACGCGTTTGAAGATGATTGGAAAAGTGAGTTATTCCCATATGAATGACCCACGTTGGACTCAACCTAACTATGGTGGATTGGCACTGATTGATTGGCAGGATGAATATTTTCGTTTAGCTCCTATGCAGAATTACCAAATATCTCTTTCTAATGGTGGGAAGAATAATAAATATCGTATTTCTTTAGGATATGTAGATCAGGAAGGGGTTGCAGTTGAAACAAATTATAAACGTCTAAGTTTGCGTATAAATGCGGAATCAAAACTTTTTAGCAATAGAGTCACAATAGGAACAAATCTTTCTCAAAGTATGACGTGGAATGACGGTGGAAATATGGATGGAAAAGGTAATGGTGCTCAGAAAGTATTGACTTCTTGTCCGATAGCGGAACCTGAAGCAGGAATATTGACCGGTGCGGAACCTTATGAAGAATATGCTTGGGCTAGTGAAGGTGCAAGTGCTATAGCTTATATGCGTGAGATTACTAACCATAAAGAAACTACTCGTTTGAATTCTGCGGTTTATGTTAAAATTGATTTGATAAAAGAGCTGCGAGCAGAAGTTACAGGATCTTATAATTATATGAGTTCTCAGTCTCGTAATTTCATACCTAGTTCAGTTCTTAAAGGATGGGAGAAAGGAGAAGGGTTTAACTCTACGGCAAAACGTATTGATAGACGTTCTCATAAATTCCTATTCCAAGGATTATTAAATTATCAGAAGAAAATCCGAAAACATAATATAGGATTAATGGCGGGCTATTCAATGGAAAGTTCTACAGGTACAAATTCTCAAATGGCGGCAAAAAACTTTCCAGATAATTCTTTAGAAATTTTTGATCAGGCGGATGTAACGTTGACAAGCGCTTATGCAACCATATCTACTCCAGTGCGTTTACTTTCTACTTTTGGACGTTTGCAGTATGAGTATGATAATCGTTATTTATTGACAGCTAGTATTCGTAGAGATGGTTCTTCAAGATTTGGGCGTAATAATCGTTTTGGGGTATTTCCTGCTGTTTCAGCTGCCTATCGTGTGTCTAATGAGAAATTTTGGCCAAAGAATGATATTCTGAACTCACTAAAAATACGTTTGAGTTGGGGTATAAATGGAAATAATTCAATAACAAGTAATGCTGCTGTAGGGGTAATGGATAATGCTAACTATTCATTAGGAGGAACTTCTGTTAATGGTTTTGCTCCAACGACAATTGATAATGAGAACTTGGGATGGGAGAAGACACATAGTTGGAATTTAGGCTTGGATATGGGATTCTTCAGAAATCGTATTGTTTTAGCACTTGATCTTTATAATAAAACGACAGAGGATTTGCTATATCAAGTATCAGTGCCTGCGATTATGGGATTCTCTAAAGCATGGGGAAATATCGGAAATTTGAATAATAAAGGATTTGAAATTGAGTTGACAACTCAGAACCTTACAGGTAGACTGAAATGGACTACTTCATTAAATTTGTTTTATAATAGGAATGAAGTAGTAAGTTTGGGAGAGGACAACAATACTGTTTTTATTGGATATGGAAATACACAGATGTATAAAGTCGGGGAGCCATTGAGAGCTTATTATATGTATGATGCTGTTGGAGTATATCAACGTCAAGAAGATTTAGAAAAATATCCTACTATGGAAAATTCTGTTGTTGGTGATGTTAGATATCGTGATGCTAATGGGGATGGTATTATTAATGATGATGACCGTACTTTGGTTGGAAAACCAACTCCTGATTTAACATTTGGTTTTAGAAATATGTTTAAGTATAAAAATCTGGATTTTTCAATTTTGTTGACTGGGCAGACCGGTGGCAAGATATATGGTGTGTTAGGTCGTGCAATGGATCGTCCAGGTATGGGGGCATCTATTAATATGTTAGCTTGTTGGAAGAATATGTGGATCTCTGAGGAACAGCCAGGGGACGGTAAGACTCCTGGTATAAAAAATTCTAATACGGGGGCATTATACGACTCTCGTTGGTTATACAGTAGTGATTATATCAAAATAAAAAATATAACAATTGGGTATCGCATTCCAGTTCGTAAAGGATTAATAAAAAATGCTCGTTTATATCTTTCTGCAGATAATCTTTGGATGTGGGATAAATATAAGGGAGGTTTTTCTCCTGAAGCTAATCAGGGTGGAAAGAAAGGTGATTATGATTATGGTTCGTATCCCCAAGCCAGAATCATAGCTATAGGTGCTAATGTTACATTTTAATAAAAGTTGACAGTCATGAAAAATAACTATATAATAAATTTAATTCTTTGTTTAGGAATCTTTTTCTCTTCTTGTAGTGATTGGCTAGAAGTGGAACCAATGAATACTCGAAGTATTAATTATTTCTATATTTAATAAAAATATTTATCAGCTTAGTACTCTTAATGATGCTTGGTTGGATTTATATGAAATTGTTTCCCGAGCAAATATCTTTCTGTCGAAAGTAGGTGGTGTAGAAATAACTGTTGGTGGTGTAAAAGAACAACAGATAGCTGAGGCACGTTTTTTAAGAGCATTTGCTTATTTTGATTTGGTACGCTATTTTGGTCGTGTCCCTCTGTCGTTGTCCCCCCTGAGTATTAATGAGGCGATGCGATTGGGGCAGTCTGAAGCTACTGAAATTTATGAAAAGGCTATTATTCCAGATTTAGAATATGCTATTACTCATTTAACAGATACGCCTATTGATTATTTGGGGAAACCTGTGGAGGCAGGTCGGGTAACATTACAAGCTGCCCAAGCTATGCTTGGCAGAGTTTATTTGACAATGGCAGGATATCCATTGTATGATGTAGAGAAAAAGGTAAAGGCAAAAGAGCTGTTTGAGGAAGTTATAGATTATGCTGATGCAAAGAAAAAATTTTGGGCTAAAGATGCTGAGGAATGGAAAAATATTTGGATTAGCGATAATGATAATAAGTATCATATTTTTGAAATCCAATATATAATGGCTGCTAATTATGGTAATCCTATGGTGTATTGGACAAGTCCGTCTGTTTCTACAGATTATATTTCAATATCTATGTCAGGAAATGGTTCAGTTTGTGCTGCACCTTTAGATAATTTCTTTAAAGAAGAGAGAAATGAAAAGAATGAATATCTTGATGTGCGTTGTCTTGCCACTATAGATACTATTAAAACCTTTCCTAATGGTAAAAAGTATTCGGGTGAAGACTTTTTTATAAAGTTTTTTGAGCATAAGATAAAAAGAACTCAATTGGGATATGGAGATATTGATGCACAGATTGTTGAACGTGGCTACTTTCCTATAAATTTTCCTTTGATTCGTTTGGAAGATGTAATGTTGATGTATGCTGAAATTGTTGGTCCTACTGAACGAGGTATAGATATGGTGAATAGAATACGTAAGCGTGCTACAGGTAAGGAATTGACTGATGAAGAAAAAGAATCTGAGGCATTTCAAAAATGTGTTGACAATGAGCGTCGTAAAGAATTTGCGGGTGAAGGTATTCGTTGGCATGATTTAGTACGTCATAATGATATGCAGCCGATTAAAAATAAATTCTATTATTATGCGGAGAAATATGGGGGGGATCCTATGATTATGTCTTATGCTGATCGAGTGAAGAGGGGAACTCATATTTATCCGATTCCAGATCATCAGATGAAAGTGAATGAAGGGTTGTACCAACAGAATGAAGCGTATCGCTAACAAATTTTATAACTCAAATCATAAAAAAATGAAGAATAGACTGTTATTATCGATTTGCCTATTGATGTTTGTATCCATGACCCATGGATATGCATTTGAACGTAAAAAATATAATTTTAATAGTGAATGGCTTTTGAAATTGGGGGATATATCTGGTGGTCAGAAGGTTGATTTAAAAGATAGTGATTGGAAACAAGTAACCCTTCCTCGTGCTTTTAACGAGGATGAGGCATTTAAGTTTCATATTAAACAGTTAACAGATACAGTAATGTGGTATCGTAAACATTTTCAGTTAGATAATATAAAAAACAAGAAAGTATTTATTGAATTTGAAGGTATTCGTCAAGGTGGTGACTTCTATTTGAATGGTAAGTATCTTGGAAAACATGAAAATGGTGTAATGGCTGTTGGTTTTGATTTAACTCCTTATTTGAAGGAAGGTGAAAATGTAATGGCAGTGCGTATAGATAATAGTTGGTTTTACAGAGAAACGGAAACCAATTCTAAGATTCAATGGAATGACCGTAATTTCAATTCTAACTATGGTGGTATACCTAAAAATGTATTTTTGCATATAACAGGTGAGGTATATCAAACATTACCGCTATATAGTAATTTAAAAACGACAGGAGTTTATATTTATGCGACTGATTATGATATTAAAGGGCATAAGGCAAGAATTCATGCAGAGTCAGAAGTGAAAAATGATAGCCATGAGGCACTTCAGCTTTCTTATCAGGCAGTTATATTTGACCGTGATGGTAAAAAAGTAGGACTATTGAACGGTTCAAACATAACATTAGAGCCGGGGGAAACTAAGATTGTGAAAGCAGTGGGACAGGTCGGTAATCTTCATTTCTGGAGTTGGGGATATGGATATCTCTATGATGTGAAGACCATGTTGGTTAATGGTAGTCGGGTAATTGATGAGGTGAATACTCGTACAGGTTTTCGTAAGACTAAATTTGCAGAAGGTAAGGTATGGTTGAATGACCGAGTTATTCAAATGAAAGGTTATGCACAACGTACAAGTAATGAATGGCCGGCAGTAGGAATGTCTGTCCCAGCGTGGTTAAGTGATTATTCTAATGGATTGATGGTGAAAAGCAATGCAAACTTGGTACGTTGGATGCATGTTACCCCTTGGAAACAAGATGTAGAATCTTGTGATCGTGTGGGATTGATTCAGGCCATGCCTGCGGGTGATTCTGAAAAGGATAGGCAAGGACGCCAGTGGGAATGTCGTAAGGAAGTTATGCGCGACGCGATTATTTATAATCGTAATAATCCAAGTATATTATTTTATGAATGTGGAAATAATGAAATTAGTCGTGAGCATATGATTGAGATGAAAGCTATCCGTAATTTATATGATCCAAATGGTGGTAGAGCTATTGGCTCACGTAATATGCTTAGTTCACACGAAGCGGAATATGGGGGAGAAATGCTTTATATTAATAAAAGTAAGAGACATCCTTTGTGGGCTACGGAATATTGTCGTGACGAAGCGTTAAGAAAATATTGGGATGACTATAGTTTTCCGTTTCATAAAGATGGGGATGGTCCTTTATATCAGGGAAAACCTGCGACTAAATATAACCAGAACCAAGATAAATTTGCAGTTGAACTGATTCGGAGGTGGTATGATTATTGGCGTGAACGCCCGGGAACGGGAGATAGAGTAAGTTCAGGTGGTGCGAAAATCATTTTTTCTGATACAAACACTCATTGTAGAGGAGAAGAAAATTATCGTCGTAGTGGGGTAACTGATCCAATGCGGATTGAAAAAGATGGATTTTTCGCACATCAGATTATGTGGAATGGTTGGGTTGATACAGAAATAGATCAGACTTATATTATTGGACATTGGAATTATCCGGTTAAAACAATAAAACCTGTTTATGTTGTTTCAACAGGAGACGATGTAGAGCTATATTTGAATGGTAAATCATTAGGGAAAGGGAAACGTGAATATGATTTTTTATTTACTTTTGACAATGTAGCTTATCAACCAGGTAGACTGGAGGCCGTAAGTTATGCAAAGAATGGTAAAGAGTTAAGCCGTTATGCTTTAGAAACTGTAGAAGAACCAGCTGAATTGAAACTATTAGCCATACAAAATCCTGAGGGTTTTCATGCTGATGGTGCTGATATGGCTTTGTTACAATTTGAAATTGTTGATAAAAATGGTAAACGTTGTCCGTTAGATAATAGAATTGTGAAGTTTACTTTAAAAGGAGAAGGAGAATGGCGTGGGGGGATTGCACAGGGGAAAGACAATTATATCTTATCAACAGAATTGCCTGTTGAGTGTGGAATAAACCGTGCTTTAGTCCGTAGTACAACTAGAGCTGGTAAAATTATCATTGAAGCAAAGGCGGAAGGGCTTCCAACAGCGACCCTGGTTTTAAAAACTATTCCTGTGGATGTAAAAAATGGTATGAGTGGTTATATTCCTCAATTATCTTTAAAGGGAAATCTAGATAGAGGTGAAACTCCATTAACTCCGTCTTATAAGGATACTAAAAGGGAAGTTCCAATTCTTTCTGCAGTGGCTGGCGCAAATCAGGAAGATGTACAGCTAAGTTATGATGATAATGAAGAAACAGCGTGGGGCAATAATGGACAACTTAATACAGCATGGATCACTTATACATTGGCAAGAGAATCACAAATTGATGATATCTGTTTGAAATTAGGTGGATTCCGTAGGAATAGTTATCCGGTAGAAGTTTATGCTGGTAGTGCATTGGTATGGCAGGGACAAACTCCGGAGAGTTTGGGCTATATTCATTTAAAGACTAAACCTGTGAAAACTAATAAAATAACTCTGAAACTAAAAGGAAGTGTGGTGGATGAGGAAGCTTTCTCTGAAATTGTGGAACTTTCTGAAGAGAACGTAAAGGCTTCTTCAAAACAAAGCTCTCAAAAAGAAGTGAAAGCAAAACCACAAAAAGGAAAGAATGTATTCCGGATTATAGAAGTTGAGTTCTTGGAAACTATAAAATAAATAGCCTTATCGTTATCTTGCCTAATATATGAGAAACAATGAAAAATAATATATTATCTTTAATCATAGTTTTGTTTTTGACGGTCTCATGTAGGGATGAAGTTATAAATTCAGGAGGAGAAACTTTTCCTCCTGAAATAGATATGTCACAACTTCCTCCTGTAAAACGAATGTTATGGGCATCCATTAATAGTCTTGCAAGTGCTACACTACAGAGCCATAGAGGAGATAATGATAAGATATTAGTTAGTTGGCGTATGTTTCCTACTGATAATGCATACACTGCATTTGATTTGTATCGGACCGATGGTAATGGTCTTGAGGTAAAGGTTAATTCTGAACCTATTGTTAATTCAACAAACTTTCAGGATACGAAAGCAGATCGTACAGTAGATAATACTTATAGATTATGTTATGCTGGTAATAATGAGACCTTGGAGACTTATACTATTACTGCTCGTCAGGCTAGTGAAGGGCTACCATTTCTGACTATTTCATTACGTGGTACGGCGGATATAGATCCATTATTTCCATATAAGGCGAATGATGCAAGTATTGGTGACTTGGATGGAGATGGAATGTATGAGATTGTTCTGAAAAGGTTGGTCGAAATTGTTGCTGATGAGGAAGATGTGGAAAGTGCAACAGCTAGCAAGGTCAGACATACAACCTTGTTCGAGGCTTACAAACTGGATGGTACATTTTTGTGGAGAATAGCTTCGGGACCGAATATACCTTTAGGAAATTCTGCAGCTTTCGCTGTTTATGATTTTGATGGAGATGGAAAGTGTGAAGTTGCTCTTCGTACAGCTGAGGGAACTGTGTTTGGAGATGGAACGGAAATTGGAGATATAAATGGAGACGGGAAAACAGATTATAGAATACCTGGGGCTAACTACATTCATGGAGGTCCTGAATTTCTTTCTATAATAGAAGGAACCACAGGAAAAGAATTGGCCCGCACAGATTATATAGCTCTTGGAACTAGTGAGGACTGGGGGGATGATTATTACAAACGTTCCAGTAGCTATCGGATTGGTTTGGGAAATTTCTCGGGAACTAATACTTCAATTTTAATTTGTAGAGGTGTTTATGCTAAAATGGTGCTGGAAGCATGGGACTTTCAGGGAGGAGAGCTTTCGAAAAGATGGAGATTTGATACAACGGATGGTGTACATGATTCATATGCAGGACAAGGAAATCATAGCTTGAGTGTAGGCGATGTAGATGCTGATGGGATGGATGAGGTTGTATATGGTGCATGTACGATTGACCATGATGGAAAGGGATTGAATAACTCTGGTTTTGGACATGGAGATGCTTTGCATTTAGGTAAATTTGATCCATCTAGACCAGGTTTGCAGATATGGTCATGTTTTGAGACTGGTTCGATCGGTGCAGCTTTAAGGGATGCTCGGACTGGAGAAGTGCTATGGCGATATAATGATTCTTCGGATGTCGGAGCAGCATTGGTGGCTGATATAGATCCGGCTTCTCCCGGTTGTGAGATGTGGTGGTTTAAAGGTAATGTGCATTCATGTACTGGAGTTGATTTAGGCTATACTGCTAGCTCTTGTAATATGGCAATTTGGTGGTCTGGTTCTTTGAATAGGCAATTATTAAATTCGAGAAGGATTGAGGCACCTATAGAAGACTCGGGACGGGTATTTTCAATTTATGAATATAAAGTGGATAAAAGAGGTTCTAAATCGAACCCTTGCTTTTATGGAGATATATTGGGGGACTGGCGTGAAGAAATGATTATGTCTGCAGAAGATGGGACTGCATTATATATCTTTTCCACTTGGTATCCTACAAATTACAAATTTCCTTATTTGATGAGTGATCATGTTTATGAGATGAGTGCTATAAATCAGAATATCGGATATAATATGCCCACACAATTAGGGTATTATTTGGGATCGGATTTGATAAAAAAGGAGCCGTAATAGTGCTAAATTAAGATGTGATTTGAATAGGTTTTAAATTATTAATGTTATAATAATGATGAATAGATTTATTATTCTTTTAGGTTTATTGTTACCGAGTTTCATTGGAGCTCAAAATAATAATGATCGTGATTATTGGGTAAAGGAAATGATTAAAATGGTTGATCCTATTTATACTAATTTAAGTCAGAATACATTACGGAAGAATATGCCTGTAGAGACAATAGATGGAGTAAATACAGGAAATGATAGAGCCGAAGTAACCCACTTAGAAGCTTTGGGGCGTTCCTTTTGCGGAATTTCCCCATGGTTGAACTTACCTCCGGATAATACGGAAGAAGGAAAATTACGTGCGAAGTATACTGATTTGGTTATCAAATCGATAGCTAATGCCGTAGATCCAGAATCACCTGATTATATGTCTTTCAGTGGACCGGGAAGACAGCCTTTGGTAGATGTTGGTTTTTTTGCAGAAGGATTATTGAGATCTAAGGATCAGATTTGGACAAAGTTGGATACAATAACCAAAGAAAGGGTAATTAAAGGATTGGAGTCTTCGCGTAAGATCAAGGCGGGTGAGAAGAACTGGTTGATGTTTTCTGCTACGGTAGAAGCTGCATTACTTGAATTGACTGGAAAATGTGATATGAAACCTATTTTATATGCCTTGAGGCGGCATCAAGAATGGTATAAAGGTGATGGATGGTATGGTGACGGTCCAAAACTTCATATGGATTATTATAATAGTTTTGTCATTCAGCCGATGTTGGTAGATGTGCTTATGGTACTAAAAAAACATGGAGCAGAAGGGGCCGATTTCTATGATGTGCAGATGAGACGTGCTGTTCGTCATGCAGAACAACAAGAGAGATTGATTGCTCCGGATGGAACTTACCCGGTATTGGGACGTTCGATGGGGTATCGTTTCGGAGCATTCCATTTATTGGCTCAGATGTCTCTGATGAAAAGTATGCCTAAACATATCAAACCGGCACAGGTTCGCTGTGCGCTAACAAAAGTACTTCAGCGGCAGTTGGTAGAAGGTACGTATAACAAAAATGGATGGCTAAACCTTGGTTTCTGTGGACATCAGCCTAAGATTGCGGATAAATATGTCTCTACAGGCAGTGCCTATTTATGTACATTTGTATTTCTTCCTTTAGGGCTTGCGGCGAATGATATATTTTGGAGTAGCAAGCCAGAGGAGTGGACTTCTGTAAAGATGTGGAGTGGTAATCCGGAAATAAGAAAAGACCATGCTTTACGTGATTAAAGATTTTGATTATCCCATGAAAAATAAAAGAATATTGATATGAAAATAAGTAGCTTTGTGATTATGGCTTTTGTTCTTTTTACTCTGTTTGGTTTTACTACTAGAGAAAAAGATATGAGTCAGATAGTGGATAAAGGACTGCAGACGGCTATGCTCCATTCACAACAAATGGCCATGAGCCTATTAGAACAAAAAGATCAACTTCCACGTACAATCGGAAAGAATGGAACATTTGTGACATCAAACTCTAGAGCATGGACAAGTGGCTTCTTTCCTGGAGTACTGTGGTATTTGTATGAAGTAAGTGGTAAGGATTCACTAAAAATGTATGCTGAAGAGTATACCAAACGTGTAAAAAGAGAGCAATTTACGATCAGTAATCATGATGTTGGCTTTATGCTTTATTGTAGTTTCGGTAATGGATGGCGTCTGACTGGTAATGAAGAATATAAAAAAGTCTTATTGCAAGGCTCTAAATCACTAAGTACCCGTTTTCGGTCAACAGTGGGTTGCATTCGTTCATGGGATAGAAAAAACTGGCAATATGCAGTAATTATTGATAATATGATGAATTTGGAATTATTATTATGGGCATCTAAGAACTCAAGTAATACGAGATTTGGTGAGATAGCTCGTTCACACGCTGATGTGACGATGAAATATCATTTTCGTCCTGATTATAGCTGTTACCATGTCGTTTCGTATGATACTATTACAGGAAAACCTGATGTAAAAGGGACTTATCAAGGCTATGCGGATGATTCTGATTGGGCACGTGGACAAGGGTGGGCATTATATGGCTATACTATGATGTATCGTGAGACAAAACAAAAGAAATATTTGGATCAGGCTATTCATGTTGCAAAGTTTATTATGGGGCATCCTCAATTACCTAAAGATAAGATTCCTTATTGGGATTTTGATGACCCCGCTATTCCCAATACTCCGCGTGATGCTTTTGCTGGGGCCTTAATTGCTTCTGCATTGATTGAACTAAGCCAGTATACAGAAAGTAAATTTTCAAAAGAATGTTTGGCGGTGGCTGAAACACAAATTAGAACATTGTCTTCGCCTGAATATTTAGCTGTCCCCGGTACAAATTGTAACTTCATTTTGAAACATTCGGTTGGGAATAAACCTAAAAAGAAAGAAGTAGACGTTCCTTTAACATATGCTGACTATTATTATGTAGAAGCGTTACTTCGATATAAAAAGAATATTTTGAGAGAAGAAATGGGTCTTAAACAAAAATAATTAGATATGTGGAATAATGTTCGAATTTTGGCCTTTTTTATAGCTTTATTGTGCATTGGGGAAGGGTATGCAAATAAGCGTGAGAAATATAATTTTAATAATGGTTGGTTATTAAAAATTGGTGATGAAGCAAATGCATCCGATCCCCGATTTGAGGATAATAATTGGAAGAATGTTACACTTCCAAGAGCCTTTAATGAAGATGAGGCTTTTAAGGTAGCTATTGAACAGCTGACTGATACGGTGGTATGGTACCGCAAACATTTTAGAATCCCCAATTTGGAAAATCGTAAAGTCTTTGTTGAGTTTGAAGGTATCCGTCAGGGAGGTGATTTCTATTTGAATGGTCATCGTTTGGGAAAACATGAAAATGGTGTGATGGCAGTAGGATTTGATTTAACTTCTTATATTAAAGAAGGTGATAATGTCTTGGCTGTACGTGTAGATAATGACTGGAATTATAAGGAAGAAAGTACAAATACAAAATTTCAGTGGAATGATAATCGTTTTAATTGTAATTATGGAGGGATTCCTAAAAATGTTTTCCTTCATATAACGGATAATGTATATCAAACATTACCTTTATACAGTAATCTGGAGACTACAGGAGTCTATATTTATGCAACAGATTTTGACATTAAAGATCGTAAGGCAAAAATTCATGCCGAATCAGAAGTGAAAAATGATAGTAGTGAACCCCGTCAGTTTAGTTTCTTGGTGACTTTGGTAGACGCTGATGGGAAAACAGTTAAAACATTTCAAGGAGAAAATGTTACTCTTAAACCAAAAGAAACGAAAGTTGTAAAAGCAGAGTCAGAAGTAGATAATTTGCATTTCTGGAGCTGGGGTTATGGATATCTGTATACGGTGAAAACAAAGTTGGTTGGTGCGGATAACCAAATCTTTGACGAAGTAAATACTCGTACCGGTTTTCGAAAAACAAAATTCGGAGAAGGCAAGGTTTGGTTGAATGATCGTGTGATTCATTTGAAGGGTTATGCGCAACGCACAACCAATGAATGGCCTGGAGTGGGAATGTCTGTTCCTGCTTGGCTAAGTGATTATTCCAATGCTTTGGTTGTGAAAAGTAATGCTAATTTCGTTCGTTGGATGCACGTTACTCCATGGAAGCAAGATGTGGAATCGTGTGACCGGGTGGGATTGATGCATGCTATGCCTGCTGGGGATCAGGAACGGGATTCAAAAGGAAGACAATGGGAAGCCATGTTGTATGATGGGCATGTTTTAAAACTGAAAAGGAGTGTAAACTCACAAATGATATTAAACTATCATCCTTTTTTGACACAAATCAGTCAATCTTTTATTTTGAATATAAGTTATTTGGTGCTGATAAAGGAGAATAATTGTGTCTTGCTTCCTCCCTTTAACGCTGTGGAAAATTTACAGATTACTCCTCCTTTTTTGAGGAAGCTCAAAGAAAAATATCCGAGTTTCTGAGTATAAATAGTAGTAGCAAATAAAAAATGCAGGATAAACACTTTTTTA
>OGLT01000867.1_pt1 | contig 19451 bp, 15 predicted proteins | sample 1572911 | NCBI WGS metagenome assembly OGLT01 (sample SAMEA2582014, study PRJEB24529) | metagenome | biome: Human gut stool | place: China | collected 2011 | reverse complement strand
CGGATGCTGGGAGCCGCAACTCGGCCTTGTCGAGCGATAGCGAGACTGAGAGGTTGTTCCTCTATTAAAAAAGCCGCCGGGCCTAAAGGTTCCGGCGGCGGTGGGTTTTCTCTTACAGGGTGTCCTTCAGAGCCTTGCCCGGCTTGAATACGATGCTCTTGGAAGCAGCAATGGTGATGGCCTCGCGGGTGCGGGGGTTGATGCCCTGACGCTCAGCGCGCTCACGCACCTCGAAGGTGCCGAAGCCGGAGATGGAGATCTTCTCACCCTCGGCCATAGCCTTGCCCAGTGCCTCGAATGCAGCATTGACAGCCATCTCGGCGCTCTTCTTGCTCATCTCAGTGTTTGCCGCAACCTGTGCGATCAGATCGGTCTTGGTCATAATAAAAGCCTCCACAATATTCTCAACATTTTCTATTCGAGCAGACGGTCTGACCGTCTGGTACCCGTTTACGTTTCGTCCGCTTCCAGCCTCTGGGTAAAGCGCTTTGCCGCAAAGGTCAGTGCCTCTTCGGCGTCCACACCGGCCAGACGCATGGCATCGGCGGCGGCCAGCAGCAGCTCACCGGCGTTCTCTGCCGTCTGCTGTGCGTCCCACGCGGCCCTAGCGCTGTCCAGAGCCCTGGCCGCACCGGCGGCATCCTCCGGCCCGCAGCCGAACCGCGCGGCCCGCTTCTGGAGCTTCTGGGCGCGCATCAGGGCGGGCAGGGTGGCCGGGACGGTGTCCAGCTCATCGGCCAGAGTCGTACGGCCCTTTTCCTTATTTTTGAGCGCATCCCAGCTGTTTATACCAGCATTTTCCGCCGCAGAGGAAGCAAAGATGTTCGGGTGGCGGAAGACCAGCTTCTCGCACACCTCGCGGCAGACCTTTTCCATGTCGAAACGGCCCCGCTCCTCCTCGATGACGGTGTGGAACACCACCTGCATCAGGACGTCGCCCAGCTCTTCCTGCATCATGACAGGGTCGTCAGCGTCGATGGCTTCCAGCGCCTCGCACGTTTCTTCCAGAAAGTTTTTCCGGATGGAAGCGTGGGTCTGGACTTTGTCCCACGGACGGCCGTTCTCCCCGTCTCTCAGGATGCGGATGATCTCCACGAGGTCTTCCGCCGTATAGTGTTCCCTCGGCGTCCAGTCCTGCATGGGGCGTCTCCTTTCCGCATTCCGAAAACATCTGCGAACAGATTCAAATTGTACCGCAGAATCTGCCGAAATGCAAGGGTACAAGCGCATTTTCCGGCTTTTTGCGGCAAAATTTTCATTTCATTCACAACAAAAGGCGGCATCCCCCGGGGGACACCGCCCTGCGTGGGCTTTTTAGCTTACAGCTGTGCGCCGCACTTGTTGCAGAACAGCGCGTCGTCCGAGACGGGCGCGCCGCACTGGGGGCAGGTCTTGGCCTCGTTGTCCTCGGGCTTTTCCTCGGCGGGCTCTGCGGCTGCGTCAGCCGTCACGTCGGCGGCAGCCTCTTCCGTATCCTCGAAAGTCGTCTCAATGACGGTATCCGGCTCGAGAGAGGCTTTCAGGTCGGAGAGCTCCTGCTCGATGTTGGCGATCATCTCGATGTATTTGTCCACAAGGGGCTGGTTCTCCTCGTTGCCCTTGGCCAGACTATACACCAGAGCGCCCAGCTGGCGCTGCGCCTTGTACAGCTTGCTCTGCGCGTTCACGATCTTTGCCTGGGTGCGGCCCTTTTCGGCCAGATCCAGCGCGGCATTCTTGCCTTTCTCGGCATACTCGAGGCCCATTTCCTTGATCTTATTGAAGTCCATAAAAGACACCTCACTTGTCTATGCCCGGGGTGGGCAGCACTCCTCTGCGTTTTCTGCTCAGGCTGTCCCTGTGCCGCCGGAGATTATTTTCATTATAGCGCACTCCCGGGGGGAATGCAACGAATCCCACCCAAGTTTTACAGAATCGTGTGGATTTGGAAACAGTTTTTTCGCAATTTGCACACTTTCCGCGTTCTGACGTTTTTTATACTTCACCTGCGTAGAACTCGCGCAGCATACTGTCGGCGGGCAGAAGTTCCAGCTCCACCGGAGCCACATGCTCGAAGCGGCGGGCCGTCTCGTCCCAGAGCTCCGCGTTGTGGCCTTCCAGCGTGAAGCGCTGGCTCACCGGGCGCAGGAGCTTTGCGATGAGGCCCAGCTCGTAGGTGAAGGAAGTGTCCAGCAAAAAGTCTGCCGTAGTCTTGAAGCCCTTGATATACCGGGTCTCGCCGTCGAGGACTCTGTCCCACATGGAGAGGGTCTTGGCGGGGCTGCGGCCCCGGGCTGCGGCATCCCGCAGGGTGCGGCGGCAGAGGCGGATGTCCTGGGTGTTGATGATACGGCGGCCATCAATGCAGTATTCCTCCCGCAGGCCAGCGTAAATGCGGTAGACGTCGTCGCCCTTCACAAGGCCCGTCAGCTCAGGGTTCAGGGCGTGGATGCCCTCCACGATGCAGACGCCGCCCTTGAGGTCCAGCGTCTCCGTCTCGGAGGAGCGGGACTCGGTGGTGAAGTCGTAGATGGGCAGCACGGTCTTTCCGGTGGTGCTCAAATCGCTGAGGCACTGGCGGATGAGGGACATATCCAGTGTGTCGGGGTTCTCGTAGTCCAGCGTACCGTCGGGCAGGCGGGGGTAATACTGAGCGCCCTTGAAGAAGTTATCCAGACTGATGACATGGGCCGGGGTGCCGGAGGCTTCCAGAGCCTCGGCCACCTTATGAGCCGAAGTCGTCTTGCCGCTGGCCGACGGGCCGGTGAGCATGACGATCTTGGCGCGGGAGTCCCTGATCTTCTGGGCAGCATAGGCCACCCGCTGGCGGTAGCTCTTCTCGCTCATCTCCGCCAGCGCCGCCGGGCTCTGGGCGGCGACGTTGTACAGGTCTATCTCAACCAGACGTTTCGGTACCCAAATCGTGATCATAAAAAACAGCCACTCCTTTTTTCCGTTCCAGCACTTCGTCGAAACGCTGGATGTATTCTGTCGGATACTTGAAATTAAAGATGCGCTGCATCCGCTTGCCGCCGTCGGCCACCAGCTTGGTGCTGCCGCCTGCGCCGGCCGAGAGGATGGTCTGGACTTCTTCCATGATATAGATATTATAATACCCCTCGTGGCCCGGCTTGCACCAGCCCACGTTTTCCAGGTTTTGGAGGGTATTTTTCTGACGATAGAGGTAGTAGGGCCGATAGCCCGCCTCGGCCAGCAGATAGCACTTTTCCAGCATGGCGGCCACGTCGGCGTAGTCGTTCTCCTTCTGGTCCTCGATGACGATGCGGGAGGCCCGCTTGAGGGTCAAGGTGTGGACGGTAATGTTCTCAGGGTCGAGGGCGATGGCCTGACGCAGGCTCTTTTCGAACCCTTCCACCGTGTCGCCGGGCAGGCCAGCGATGAGGTCCATGTTGATGTCGTCGTGGCCTGCGGCCCGGGCCTCGGCATAGCAGTCGAGGATGTCCTGAGCCGAGTGCTTGCGGCCAATGTTCTCCAATACTTCATCCGAGAAGGTCTGCGGATTGATGGAGATGCGGGTCGCGCCGTATTCCTTGATGACGGCCAGCTTTTCGGCGTCGGTGCAGTCGGGGCGTCCGGCTTCCACCGTATATTCCACGATGGTGGAAAGGTCGAAGCAGTCCCGCACCGTCCCCATGAGCTGGCGCAGCTGCGCTGCCGAGAGGCTGGTGGGGGTGCCGCCGCCGATGTAGATGCTGCAGAGCTTCAGCCCGGCCTTGTCAGCCTCGTCCCGGATGGCCTCGACCTCTTTGCACAGGCAGTCTACATAGGGCTGCACCAGTTTGCGGTCACGGTCGAGGTTGCAGCTGACGAAGCTGCAATAGCTGCACCGGGAGGGGCAGAACGGGATGCCGATATAGAGACTGTAGGTCTTGGGCGCACTGCCCATTTTCAGGATAGGCTCCTGCAAGTCCGCGATGGCCTTGGCCATACCGTATTTTTCGGGCGAGCAGTCGAAGCGCTTCAAAAAGAAATCGTCGATCTCCTCTTCCGTCCAGCCTGCGGCCCGCTTGTCGTGGACGAGGCGCACCGGACGGACGCCGGTCATCTTGCCCCAGGGCGGGCGGACGCCCGTCCAGCTGCGCAGCAGGTCATAGGTCAGGCTGGCCAGCGCAAATTCCGGTGTCTCGCCGCCCTCTTCCACGGGAATGGGCAGAGGTGCTTCGACGGTCCGGCTCTTGCCGCCCTGCCGCACCATGGCCCAGAGCTTATCAGGCCGCTTCTCGGCCCAGACGCAGTCTGCGCCGTCCTCGGGCGGGGTGAGGGTGAGCGGGGCCATTGGGTAGAACAGGCGGACGAGGTGCTCCACCTCATAGCCTGAGCCGAGGCCCGTGATATAGATATTCATGTGTCTTCCCGCCTTTTTATGCGTTTCTCAGCGCATTTTTGATATAGAAGTTGGTGGCGGCCTCCTGCCCGAAGGTGGAGAAATCGCCGTGGCCGGGCAGCACCTGTGCCTCAGCCGGGACGGGCAGTGCCGCGAACTTACGCAGGCTCTCGTCCATCTTCCGGCTGTCGCCGCCCTCGAGGTCGGTGCGGCCGATGCTGCCCTGAAAGACCGTGTCACCCACGAAGAGATAGTTTTCACACAGCAGCACTACGCTGCCCTCAGTGTGGCCGGGGGTGTGCCAGACAGTGAAGCGCAGCTCGTCGAGGGGGATGACCTCGCCCTCTTCGTAGCCGCTGTCCGAGCCTTTGAGGGGCAGCAGCTGGGTTCCCCGACAGTCGGCGGGCTCACAGTAGAGCTTTGCGCCCCACTCGCGGCTCAGGACCCCCGCACTGCCCACATGGTCGTAGTGGCCGTGGGTGCAGAGGATAAGGCTCAGCTTGCCGCCGTGCTCCTTTAAGATCTTATCGTACTCCTGCACCTCGGCGGCGGGGTCGATGACCACCGCGCTGCCTGCGTCCGAGATGAGCAGGAAACTGTTGGTGTAAAACGGCGCAGGGCCGACCAGATGAAATGCCTTCATGGTTTATTTTTCTCCTTTATGCCACTCGTCGGTGTCGATGACGATGGTGCAGGGGCCTTCGTTGACCAGCGACACCTGCATATCCGCGCCGAACTCGCCGTGCTGGACATCCTTGAGGCCCTGCTTGTTTATCTCGGCGAGGAACAGCTCGTAGGCGTCCACAGCCAGCGGCGGTCTTGCCGCCTTGATGAAGCTGGGGCGGAAGCCCTTCTTCGTGTCGCCGTAGAGGGTGAACTGACTCACCACCAGTGCAGAGTACCCGAGGTCCTTTGCGCTGAGGTTCAGCTTGTCGTTTTCGTCCTTGAAAATGCGCAGACCCGCGCATTTTTCAGCCAGTTTCGGCACGATGTCGAGAGTATCGGTGTCCTTGACGCCCAGCAGGATGACGAGGCCGGGGCCAATGGGGCGCGGCTCACCGCCGTTGACCCGGACGCTGGCCGAGGATACGGCCTGAATGACTGCACGCATATTAGCTCCTTGTTACCTTGAGCACGTCCTTGACTTTGGACAGACGGGCCACGACCCGGTTGAGGTGCTCTGTATTATTGATGCCGATGGTCAGGCTGATGACGGCACAGTTGTTCTCCACCTGACGGGCGTTCATGGCGTAGATGGGGACGCGGATGTCAGCCAGCGCGGCCAGCACATCGGACAGCAGCTCGTTGCGGTTGAGGGCGATGATCTCCAGACCGGCCTTGTAGCTGTCCTTGACGCTGTCAGCCCAGTACGCCTTGACCCAGCGGGGGGCGTTGGAGGGATCTTTCATGCTGGACACCGCGTTGGCGCAGCTCTGCTTGTGGATGGAGACGCCGAAGCCCCGGGTGATGAAGCCCACGATGGGGTCGCCGGGCAGGGGCGAGCAGCACTTTGCAAACTTGATGGGGGTGTTATCGAAGCCCTCCACCACCACGCCGTCGGTGGCGTGGACGCGGCTCAGATCGACCTTCGGCAGGTCCTCCACCGACTTGTTCTCAGCAGCCTCGGCGGCCTTGAGCTTCTGCCACTCCTCTTTGAGCTTGGGCAGGCAGTTGGCGATGGTCATGCCGCCGTAGCCGATGGCGGCGTAAATCTCCTCCGCGTTGTTCTGGCGCAGACGGCGGCTGCAGCTGCCCACGAACTCATCCAGCTGGTCGTCGGGGATGAATATCATCTCCCTGCGCAGCTCTTTGGCCAGCGCGTCGCGGCCCTGCTGGATGTTCTCTTCGCGGCGCATCTTCTTGAACCAGTTGCGTATCTTGCTCTTGGCCTCGCTGGTGCGCACGATCTTGAGCCAGTCGCGGCTGGGGCCTTTGTCCGCCGGGCCGAGGATGACTTCAATGATCTCGCCCGTCGCCACGACATGGTCGATGGGGACGATGCGGTTGTTGACCTTACAGCCCACCATCCGGTTGCCGACGGCAGAGTGGATGGCGTAGGCAAAGTCGATGCAGTTTGCGCCCGCAGGCAGGTTGATGACGTCGCCCTTCGGGGTGAAGGCAAAGACCTCCTCCGGCAGCAGGTCGCTCTTCAAATCGTGGAGCAGGTTTCCGGAATCCTCGCTGACGCGCTGGTTTTCCAGCAGCTGGCTGACCCATGCCAGCCGCTCGTCCAGTTTATCGTGGCCCTCGAGGCCCTCTTTATACTTCCAGTGGGCGGCAACGCCGTACTCGGCCTGCTCGTCCATGGTGCGGGTGCGTATCTGCACCTCAAAGGGGATGCCCTCGTGGCCGATGACGGTGGTGTGGAGGCTCTGGTAGCCGTTGGGCTTGGGGGTCGAGATATAGTCCTTGAAGCGGTTGGGCAGCGGGTGGTACATATCGTGGATGAGGCCCAGGGTGCTGTAGCACTCAGCCAGAGTGTCCAGGATGATGCGCACCGCGTAGATGTCGTAAATTTCATCGAAGGACTTGTTCTGCATGATGGTCTTGCGGTAGATGCCGTAGATGCTCTTGACTCTCCGCTTGATGGTCGCGCCCTCGATGCCGCTCTCCTCGAGGCGGCTCTTGATGACGCCCGACACGCTGGCCAGAAACTCGTCGCCCGCGCGCTCGCTGAGCATTTTGTTGATCTCCTCGTAGCCCACGGGGTCGAGGTAGTGGAGGCTGCGGTCTTCCAGCTCCTCCTTGACGTTCAGGATGCCCAGACGGTTGGCGATGGGAGCGTAGACCTCCATGGTCTCCCGGGCCTTGTCGCGGCGCTTCTGCTCCGGCCATGCGTCGCCGGTGCGCATATTGTGCAGGCGGTCACAGAGCTTGATGATCATGACGCGGACGTCACGGCTCATGGCCAGCAGCATCTTGCGCAGGTTCTCGGCCTGCAGCTCTTCGATATTGGAAAATTGGATCTTGGTCAGCTTGGTGACGCCGTCCACCAGCGCAGCCACCTCTTCGCCGAAAGCGGCGGTCAGGTCGGTCAGTGTGGTGGGGGTGTCCTCCACCACGTCGTGGAGCAGGGCTGCGGCGATGCTCTCGCTGTCCATGCCGAGGTCCAGCACGAGGCGGGCCACGGCCAGCGGGTGGCAGATATAGGGCTCACCGCTGCGGCGGCAGACCCCCTTGTGGGCGTCGTTGGCCATATTGTAGGCTTTTTCGATCATGGCCATGTTGTAGGCCTTGCCGCTGGCCTTGATGGCCTCCACCAGCTTCTCCCAGGTCACGATCTCGGGCCGCACCTCCGAGGGAAGGGTCCCCTCAGGGGCGTTGGCCGGCAGAGCCGTTGCGGCCACGGTAGCCATCTCCGTCACCGGCATAGGCTGATGGAGATGGGTCTTTGCAGAATAGCTGTCCTCTTTCGCCGCAGCCGATGCTGCGGGCGCGGGGACGACAGGTTTCTTTCCCTCAGGCATCTTTATCGTTCCTCCAGACATTTCAGGATGGGCGCATCGGCAAGGTTCTTCTTGCCGGTGGCAGGCACGAGTTCCCAGAACTTTGCCCCGCCCCGGTCAGCCGCTGTGATGAGGCCGACCTGTTCCAGCGCGGAGATGGCCACCAGCGTCCGGCCGGTGTTCTCCTCGCCGAGTTTTGCAAACAGGGGCTGCAGGTCTTCGGCGTGCCAGCGCCGCGCCTGCAGCTCCCGATAAACGGTGATGATATGGCTGCGCTCCGGGGCGATGCTCTCCTTCTGCTCCGGCGTCAGGGGTGTACCCCGGCGCAGCGCCTGCACCAGCGCGGCCTGCTCTGCAGCTGTGTTGCCGAGGCCCGCCGGATGCAGCTCGATGATGCGGCCCGACAGCTGTGCGCCCCGGGGCGAATCGTAGACCGAAAGGCTGATGGCTGCGTCCACGACGTCGCCCGTCGAGTAAGGCACCTGTTCCGGGTGCATCCCGAACCAGACGGCGTAGATGCTGGAATTGCCCTGCCGCAGACGCAGGCGGCAGTGCTTGCCCTCCGAGACGGCGTAGACGCCCTCCACGACAGCCATTTCCAGCACGAAGACCGGGCTGGGGTTGTCGGCACCGTAGGGTGCCAGCTGGTCGAGGCGGCGGACGCTCTCCACCGTCAGGCGGTCGAGGTGGACGGACAGATCGCATTCCAGCGGCGGGGTGCGCAGCACGGGACACTCCCGGGCCGCCCAGTCGTTGAGCCGCTGGCGGAGCGTCTGCAGATCCTCTTCCCGCACCGAGAGGCCCGCTGCCATGGCGTGGCCGCCGAAGCGGAGCAGGATGTCAGCACAGGAGGCGATGCACTCGTGCAGGTTGAAGCCCTGCACGCTGCGGCCGCTGCCCTTGCCCTCGCCGTGCTCATCTACCGACACCACGATGACCGGGCGTCCGGTCTTTTCCACAAGGCGGGAGGCCACGATGCCGATGACGCCGGGGTGCCAGTCTGTGCCCCAGAGCAGGATGACCCGGTCTTCGAGGCGTTCCGGCTCAGCGTCCAGCAGCTCCTGCGCGGCTTTGACGATCTCCATCTCCGTCTCCTGCCGCTGGATGTTGATGTCACTCAGCTTATGAGCCAGTTCTTCGGCCCGGTCTTCGTCTTCACAGAGCACCAGCTGCAAAGCGGTCACGGCGCTGTCCATCCGGCCCGCCGCATTAAGGCGGGGCGCGATGGCGTAGCTGATGTTCTCTGCCGTCACCGGCTTGCCTGCAAGGCCCACTTCTTCCAAAAGGGCGCAGAAGCCGGGTCTGTCCGTATTTTGCAGCTGGCGCAGACCGGCTTTGACGATGGTGCGGTTCTCCCCTGTCAGGGGCATGACGTCGGCCACGGTGCCAACAGCGGCGAGGTCGCCGCAGTATTCCAGCATCTCTTCCGGCGGGCAGCCATCCAGCGCGGCGCAGAGCTTGAAGGCCACGCCCGCGCCGCACAGGCCCTTGAAGGGGCTGTGGTCGTCGGCACGGCGGGGGTCCACGATGGCCACTGCCTGGGGCAGGGTGTCGTGGGGCAGATGGTGGTCTGTGATGATGAGGTCGATGCCGAGGCTGGCCGCGAATGCGGCTTCCTCTACGGCAGAGATGCCGTTGTCCACCGTGACAATGAGGCGGCAGCCCTTATCGTAAATCGACTGGATAGCGTTCTTCGAGAGGCCGTAGCCGTCGCCCTCCCGGCTGGGCAGCATACACTTGACGGCGGCACCCATCCCTTTCAGGTGCTGATAGAGCAGGGCCGTGGCGGTCACACCGTCCACGTCGTAGTCGCCGAAGACGACGATCGTCTCCCCTTCGTCGATGGCCCGCAGGATGCGCTCACAGGCTTTGTCCATATCGGTCAGGAGCATGGGGTCGCTCAGCTCTTCTTCGCCCGCCAGAAGGGTCAGCGCCTCGGCGGGGTCGGTGATGCCCCGGGCAGCGAGGATGCCGGCCAGCAGGCCGGCTTCTTTCTGCTGGGCCGCGAGGACAGAGCGGTACTTTTCCTCGCTCCACTCTTCGTCCATGTTCTGGTATTCCAGCTCTTCAGTGTTCTGCTGGGCGATGGCCGCTGTCAGCTCTTTCAGGGCGGCGCGGTCAACGGTCTTGGTGTTCCAGGCCCGGTAGGTCATCGCAATCCCTCCCCGGCCAGACCATCGTTCGCCAGCATCCCCTGCAGCGCAGCGATCTCGCTGGAAACGTCCAGTGCCACGTCCGACAAAAGCTTATCGTAGAGGTTATCATAAGCCTGATTCAGGGTGTGCAGGATGCCCGCAATATCCCGGCGGATGGCCTCCGCGTTCTCGCCCTGCTGGCTCTGCACGTCGTTGTAGGTATGCAGGAGCTTGAGGGTGGTAGGGATATAGTATTCCGCAAAGCGGCGGGCCTTGGGCAGGCTCTCTGGGTGGGCTTCCAGCCAGGCACAGATGGACTCGGTGGTCTTCTGCATATGCTGCAGCTCCTCCACAGCCCGCTCATCCTCCATGAGTTCCTGCTCCTTCTCGAGCACCTGCGCAAAGCGGCGGGTCGTCTCGAGGTTCAGGGGGACTTCTCCGGCCTGTTCCGGCGCTTTTTCCGGTTCGGGCTGGGGCTGATTTTCCTGTGCAGCGCGGTAGTCCTCTGCCGTCAGGTAGAGCTTGTCGTTTTTCTCGTCCAGCCAGGCACTGAGCCAGCCCTTGTGGATGAATTTCCGCAGCATCTTGAGAGCCTTGGTCTTCTTTTTATGCGTCAGGTCGGCCAGCATGGAGAGGGACAGGCCCTGGTGCCAGTCGAAGCCCTCGGCGGTATCGGCGTAGAGCTCCAGGGTCTTGGCGGCCTTCATACGAGACGCGCCCGCTGCGGTCAGCCAGCCGAACACAGCGGTCACAGCGGCAGAGCACCACCCCGTCACCGCGATAGCACCCAGTGCGAGATCGCCGATGGCACTGAGGAACGTATCCGCGGTTTCGGCGGCGGCTGCTCCCAGCGCCAGCTCATCGCCCACCATCATGCCGCCGGACGTGAACGCCCCCGCCGTGCCGAAGCAGGCGATGGCCGTGATGCCGAAGATGACGGCGAAGGTGATGCCGGTCGCCAGCATGGCGACGCCTGCGCTGTGGCGCTTTTTCGCGCTGGTGCGGATATTCTCGATGGCCGTCGGTTCCGGCTTCTTTGCAAAGAAATTGCGCGCCCAGTCGGTCATCCCGCTGGCGCTGGCACTGCTTCTGGCCTCCTCAGCCCGCTTCTGGTACTCCTGTTTTCCGGCCTGAAAGGCCCGGCCTGCCTCCGAGATGCCATAACCGGCGGCGTTCACCGCAGCGCGGCCCACATCCCACACACGGTCGCCGATCTCCTCGCCCCGGCCCTCAAAGCCGTGGCGGAAGGAGTCGGACATGGTGTCGCCCAGCTCGCGGAGCTGGCGTTCCAGCTCCCGCTGCACCTGACGGCCCTCGCTGTCCTTCGCCGTGCGGTTAAAATCGTTTTCACGATCAGTCATTCAACTTCTCACCCTTCTGCCGGGCTGTACCGGCTGATGATGGCGCGGGCCACCCGCAGGCCATCGACGGCGGCACTCATGATGCCGCCCGCATATCCGGCACCCTCGCCGCAGGGATACAATCCTGCCAGCTGGGCGCATTCAAAATTTTCTTCCCGTTTCAGCCGCACCGGGCTGCTGGTACGGGTCTCGAGGCCGGTCAGAATGGCCTCGGGGGCGGTGTAACCCGCAATTTTCCGCTCGTAAGTCCGCAGACCGGCCCGCAGGGTGTCGGCCAGTTCGGTCGGCAGCAACGCGCCGAGGTCCGCAGCGACGACGCCCCGGTCATAGGTGGGCTGGACGCGGCCAATGTTCAGCCGGCCCCTGCCCTCCAAAAAGCTCTGGATGTTCTCCGCCGGGGCGGCATACTCTCCGCCGGGACGGCCTGCCGCATAGGCCCGGGCTTCCAGCTCCCGCTGGAAGGCGATGGCCTTCCGGGGGTCGTTGCCGAAGTCTTCACCGCCCACGCTGACCACCACGGCCGCGTTGGCATTCCTGCCGCTGCGGGCGTGGTAGCTCATGCCGTTGGTCACGACGCGTCCCTTTTCGCTGGCCGAAGCCACCACCTGGCCGCCCGGACACATACAGAACGTATAAACGCACCGTTTTTCAACGTGCTGCGAAAGCTGATATTCGCCGCGCGGCAGGGCCGGATGGCCCGCCGCCTCGTGGTAGAGGCTCTTTTCGATTTCCGATTGGAGATGCTCTGCCCGGAAGCCGACGCTGAAGGGCTTGCACTCCAGCACGAGGCCGCTGTCCATCAGCATCCCGAAGGTGTCGCGGGCCGAGTGGCCCACCGCGAACACCAGCGCCTCACAGGGGAACGCACCGTCCGTGGTCTGGATGCCGACGAGCTGGCCGTCCCGCCGCTCGAAGCCGGTGAGGGCTGTGTTGAAGTGGACTTCACCGCCCAGCGACTCGATCTCTTTTCGGATCGAAGTGATGACGCCCCGCAGCAGGTCGGTGCCGACATGGGGCTTCTGCTGCCAGGCAATTTCCTTCGGCGCGCCGTGCTCGAGGAACACTTCGGTCACGAAGCCGCAGAGCTCGTCGCCGATGCGGGTGGTGAGCTTGCCGTCCGAGAAGGTGCCGGCGCCGCCCTCGCCGAACTGGATGTTGGCGTTCTCGTCCAGCTCGCCGGTGGCGGAGAAATGCTCCACAGCCTTGACACGCTCGTCCAGCGCAGGGCCGCGTTCCAGCACGATGGGCCGGTAGCCCTGACGGGCCAGCAGCAGCGCCGCAAAGAGGCCCGCCGGGCCGAGGCCGCAGACCACAGGCCGGTGCGTCAGCGGCAGAGTGCCGTTCTGCACCGAGAGATCGGTCTTTCCCCGGACGGTAACGCTGCGGGAAGCGCCCGCACAGGCGGCCTCTTCCCTCTCCTCTTTCAGGGTCACGGCCACGGTGTACACCAGCTTGGGCTGGCCGTGGCGGGCGTCCACCGAGAGCCGGGCGATGCCCAGATGGCTCACCTTTCCCCGGGGGACGCGGGCGAGGCGGAGGGCTTTTTCGTAGGCCTGCGGCTCCCCGGCGGAGAGGGGCAGGCGAATATCATGGATCAGGATCATATACTCAGTTACTTTCTATCTTGCACTGCACCACATAGCTGCCCAGTGCAAAAATTTTGTCGTTGGCCGGCACATAGAGGCGGCAGGCGATGTTCTGCTGGCCGATGGCGACATAGAAGTCGTCGGCGTCGATCTCAATGACCACCTGTTCCGGATTCAGTGCTTCCAGCGAACCGGCCGGGCCGCAGAGGGTGACGTTCATCAGCCGCTCCGTCTCCACGGTCAAGGTGTAGGTGGAGGGCAGGTTGATGACCTGCACACAGCTGGCGGGCAGGTTCATGGTCTTGGTTTCCAGACGGGAGCTGTCGAAGCTGACCGTGATGGTGGAGATGTTGTCCAGCAGGTGGATGCCGCTGGGCAGTTCGATGGGCATTTCGTACACCTTATCCAGTGCAAAGGTGGAAAGGTCGATGGTACCCACCGACAGGGTGGACAGACGGTCGATCTGGGACTCCGGGCCGGCCACATTGAGGGTCTTTTTGCTCAGGGAGTAGACCAGCACCGAGGGGTCAAAGTCGCGGGGCGCGTTGATAAAGCTGACTTCCACCGGCAGGGTGGCCAGCTTATACACCTGCAGCGTGACCTCGACGCTGTCCGTTTCCAGAGTAGTATACTCAAATTTCACCTCTCCGCCGCTGCGGGTGTAAAAACGCAGGCCGGTGTCCAGAGTGACTGGACTGGTCAGCTCGCCGCTGTAGGTCACCTCGGCGGTGCAGGTCTCTACCTTGCTCAGTTCGGTGCTGGGTCCGGAGAGAGTCACCGTCTCCTTCGAGATGTCGGTGCCGTAGAGGATATAGCCGTCTGCTATCTTCAGGTAATTCGTCGTCACCTGGATGGGCAGGGTCTTTTCTTCCACTACATCGAACACCACGTCCACGGTGTTGTCGCCGTCGATGGAGACGGACACACCGGTGAGCAGGGTGCTCTGGCTCCGCACCTGAAGGCGCAGGCTCTTTTCGCCGCTGTCGCGGACGCTGGACCAGTCGGGGTAGACGACAAAGTCGTTGGCCGACAGGCTGCCGATGGTGTAGCCGTCGCCGGAAAGCTTCAGGTTGACCGTTTTTTCCTCTGCATTGACGATGCTCAGGCCCCGGGAAGTGTAGGCAGCCGAATCATAGGTAAAGTCCACCGGAACATTATAGATGGTGGTGGTGGTGCCGGGCTGCACTACGATGGTGACAGCCATCCACGCGATGACTGCACCCAGCAAAGAAAGCAGGAGCCGGATGCGGCGGTCGTTCAGCAGATTGCGCTTGGGGGGTACGGCAGGCTTGCCGTTGTTCTGCTCAGTGCTCATTGCTGCTCATCCTCCTCCTTGTTGTTCACCCAGTTCAGCAGGCGCTTGCCCCGGGCCTTCCAGCCCTCGGCAGCGCTCTTCTCGCTGGCAGTCTCCTTAGGTATCATCTCATCCACCAGCCGGGTGTAAAGGGTCTGACGGTCAAAGTGGCGCATGAGTACACCGTTTTTCGCCATCGAGATGATGCCCGTCTCCTCGCTGACCACGATGGCGATGGCGTCGGAGTTCTCGGCGATGCCGAGGCAGGCGCGGTGGCGGGTACCCATGTCCTTGCCCAGGTCCAGGTTGTTGGAAAGAGGCAGCACACAGCCTGCGGCCTTGATACGGCCATCCTCGATGATGGCTGCGCCGTCGTGGAGGGGGGTACCCTCGTAGAAGATGGTACCCAGCACCTCGAGGTTGACTGCGCTGTTCACGGGCGTGCCGGTGCGGACGATCTCAGAAAGGTTGGTGTTCCGTTCCAGCACGATGAGCGCGCCGGTCTTGGTCTCCGAAAAGCGCTCTGCCGCGTCGCAGATGGCGATGATGGCGCTGCGCCACGCGCCCTTGAGGCTGGTGTCGTTGTAGCGGTTTTTATTGAAGAAGCGATAGGCCCACTGGTCGGTCTGGCCCATCCGCTCCAGCGCACGCCGTATCTCGGGCTGGAACAGCACCACCAGCGTCAGCAGACCGACTTGCAGCAGCGAGTTGAGCAGCCAGGTGACGGTGCGCATATTCAGGATGTTCGCCACCAGATAGACCGCCATGACGATGAGCGCACCCTTGGCCAGCTGGCCGGCGCGGGTGCGGTTGACGAAGCCCAGCAGCTGGTAGATGAGGAACGCGATGATAAGGATGTCCAGCAGGTCTACCAGCTTGAAGGTCTGGAAGTTTGCTACGATAGAGTTCAGAGTCATGGGTCACATTCTCCCGTTCACACTGCTTCGATGAGGGCGACGGCGTGGGCCGCGATGCCCAGCCCCTCGCCGGTAAAGCCCAGATGCTCCTCGGTGGTAGCTTTGACGCTCACGGCGTCCACCGGCATCCCGAAAGCCTCGGCCAGCTTTGCCCGCATGGCCGGGATGTGGGGGGCCAGCTTCGGGCGCTGGCAGAGGATGGTGGCGTCGATGTTCTCGATACGCCAGCCGTGCTCGGTCATGATTTCTGCCACACGGCGGGCCAGCATGAGGCTGTCGGCACCGGCGTACTCTTCCGCCGTATCGGGGAAGTGCTGGCCGATGTCTCCCAGCGCCGCTGCGCCCAGCACGGCGTCCATGACCGCGTGGGCCAGCACGTCGGCGTCCGAGTGGCCCAGCAGGCCCTTCTCATACGGCACTTCCACGCCGCCCAGGATGAGCTTGCGGCCCTCCACCAGACGGTGGACGTCGTAACCATGACCAATGCGCATTTTCTTTCCTCCGTTCTCTGCCCGGGGCAGATCCTCCCGGGTGGTTATCTTGATGTTTGCGTAGTCGCCCTGTACCAGCTCCACCGGACGGCCCGTCAGCTCGAACAGGCTGCAGTCGTCGGTGACGAGGCGGGCGCTGGCCTCGTCCAGTTCATCCAGCGCCGCCAGATAGGCTGCGCGGTCGAAGCACTGGGGCGTCTGCACCGCATAAAGGGTGCTGCGGTCGGGGGTGTTCTCCACCATGCAGCCTTCCGGCACAGTCTTGCCGTCGCCGCCCTTCGCCTGCTTGATGGTGTCCTTCACCGGCACCGCCGGGGCGGCGGCACCGCAGCGGGCAGCGGCCGCTATCGTATCGGCGATAACGCTCTGGCTCACGAAGGGCCGGGCCGCGTCGTGGACGGCCACCAGTCTGCCGTGGGCAGCAGCCACGCCGCTGCGGGCGCTCTCGGCGCGGGTCGAGCCGCCCTTCACCAGCCGCACCGGCTTTTTGCAGCGGGCAGCGGCCCGCTGGGCATTCTCACTGGACGCGCCGGTTACGATCACCAGCTCGTCCACCTCCGGACACTCGTCAAAGGCCCGGACGCTCCGCTCCAGGACGGTCTCACCGCCCAGATCGAAGCTCAGTTTATCAAATCCCATCCGGGTGGAAGAACCCGCCGCCACCAGGACTGCCGTCACACGATGTTCCAATTTCTTACACCTGCCCCATTTTATTCCTGCCCTGCGCCGCACTGCACAGAGCGTATTATTATTCATTGAATATTATAGCGTATCCACCCACAAACTGCAACTGCCCGCGCCCATCAAAAATGCCCCCGTGCAGCACTTTTGGCGCTGTACGGGGGCATAAATTTTCTATGAAATTTCTGCGTTATGCGAGGATGGGCTCGATGGCAGCTGCCAGAGCATCCTTCTGAGCCTGAGCCTCGGCCAGGTCCTTGCCCAGAGTGGTGAAGTAGGTCTTGATCTTCGGCTCAGTGCCGGAGGGACGGACGACCACGGTAGCGCCGTTGTCCAGAGAGTAGATAAGGACATTTGCGGCGGGCAGGCCGGTCTCTTCGGGCTTCTTGTAGTCGGTGACTTTGACCACCTTGTGGCCGGCCAGTTCGGTGAGGGGCTCGTCACGCAGCTTCTGCATGATGGAAGCCATCTTCTCCATGCCGGTCAGGCCGGGGAACTCGAAGCTGTCCACCTTGTTCAGGTAGCGGCCATATTCCTTGTAGATCTCTTCCAGACGCTCCTTGATGGAGGAACCGATGCTGCGGTAGTAAGCGGCCATCTCGCAGATGAGCATGGAGCCGATGACGGCATCCTTGTCACGGACATAAGGACCGGCCAGATAGCCGTAGCTCTCCTCGAAGCCGAAGATGAAGCGGTCCACTTCACCGGCAGCTTCCAGATTTGCGATCTGGTCACCGATCCACTTGAAGCCGGTCAGCACGCTGCGCATCTCAACGCCGTAGTGGGCGGCGATGGCATCGGCCAGCGGGGTGGAGACGATGGACTTGACGGCGACGGGGTCCTTGGGCATGGTACCCTTCTCGATGCGGCCAGCGCAGATGTAATCCAGCAGCAGAGCGCCCATCTCGTTGCCGGAGACCAGCTCATAGCTGCCGTCCGGACACTTCATGGCGATACCCACGCGGTCGGCGTCGGGGTCGGTGGCCAGCATCAGGTCGGCGCCGGTCTTGGTGGCGAGGTCGAGGCCCAGCTTCAGAGCCTCGAAGATCTCAGGGTTGGGGTAGGAGCAGGTGGTGAAGTAGCCGTTGGGGTACTCCTGCTCGGGCACGATGGTGATATCGGTGATGCCCATATCATTGAGCACATGGGTCACGGGCACAAGGCCGGAGCCGTTCAGCGGGCTGTACACCAGCTTCAGACCGGCAGTCTTGCACAGACCCGGGCGCACCTGACGTGCTTCAATGGCATCGTACAGAGCCTTTTTGCAGTCATCGCCCACAAAGCGGATCATGCCGTTCTCCACGCCCTCGGCGAAGGAGATGTACTTTGCGCCGGTGAGCACATCGGTCTTCTGGATCTCGTCGTAGACGATGGCGGCGGCGTCATCGGTCATCTGGCAGCCGTCCGGGCCGTAGGCCTTGTAGCCGTTGTACTTGGCCGGGTTGTGGGAGGCGGTGACCATGATACCGGCGTTGCAGTTATAGTAACGGGTAGCAAAACTCAGGGCAGGCACAGGCATCAGGGCATCATAGATGCGCACTTTGATGCCGTTGGCTGCCAGAACGCCTGCGGCGGTCTTGGCAAAGACATCGCTCTTCAGGCGGCTGTCGTAGCTGATCGCCACGGTCTGGGTACCGCCCTGGGTCAGCACCCAGTTTGCCAGACCCTGCGTTGCCTGACGGACAACGTAGATGTTCATGCGGTTGGTACCGGCACCCAGCACGCCGCGCAGACCTGCGGTACCAAACTTCAGCGCCACAGCAAAGCGATCCTTGATCTCATCGTCATTGCCTTCGACCTTTGCCAGCTCCGGCTTCAGGTCTGCATCTTCCAGATCCGCTGCCAGCCAGCGCTTATATTCATCCAGATACATCTTGTACACCTTACCTTTGTTTAAAATCTTTTTCCCCGGATCGAAATGGTTTGTATAAACCTACTTATACTATAAACTCTTGCTCCGCTTATGTCAATTGCGTAAAATGGCCGAAGTTTGTGCCCTTAAAACCGACAAATGCCACAAAAAACCGGTTCTTCTGCTATATTTATTGCGTTTTTCGAAGTATCCAGCAGCTGGTAGGGCTGGTGTACATCCTCCAGCACCTCCAGCCACTGCTCCGGCCCCACGCCGTTTTCACACAGGTAGCGCAGCAGCCGCATCACCCGGCCAAAGCTGTCCGCCGGGGCAAGCACCGTGCTGCTGCGCACTTTGCCGCCCTGCTCCCGGCGCAGCTGTGCCAGCACCCCCTGCGGGGTGGATGCGGCGCAGTACACCAGCGTACAGGCGTGTTGCAAGCCCTCCAGTTCTGAATAGGTACGGATATAGCGGCAACATTCCCCATTTGTCATGTTCTCTCGTTCTCCTTTCTGCTGCATTGACAACTTTCCTGTGCTTTACTATAATGATTTTAAACAGAAAAAACTGTCGAAGTATGGCAAATATATCCATTATTTTCCACTTTTGGCATTTTTGACAAACCATGCGTCATGCAGGGAGGGACACCATGTATTCTGTGACCAACAGCTTTGGCCTGAACGGGCTGCGCGGCTTTGCCGTTGCGGTGGAAGCCGATGTTTCCGGCGGGCTGCCCGCGTTTTCCATCGTCGGCCTGCCGGACTCTGCCGTGCGGGAAAGCGCCGACCGGGTGCGCGCCGCCATCAAAAACCTTGGCTTCCGCTTCCCGGACCGGCGCATCACCATCAACCTTGCCCCCGCCGATGTGCGCAAAACCGGCCCGGTATACGACCTGCCGCTGCTTCTGGCGCTGCTGACCGCCAGCGGACAGTTAGAAGAAGTACCTGCCGATGCTGCCTTTCTGGGCGAGCTTGCACTGGACGGTAGTCTGCGCCCGGTGTCCGGCGTGCTGCCCATGGCGCTTGCCGCTGCCGAGCACGGCATCCGGGCGCTGTACGTCCCGACAGAGAACGCCGCCGAGGCAGCCGAGGCCTGTGCCGACACCATGACCGTCTATCCCGTCCACACCGCCCGGGAGGTGGTGGAGGCACTGAAGGGCATCCGCCCCCTCTCCCCTGCCGCCGCCATCCCCTTTGACCCGGAGGACGCATGGCAGCAGGTGCCGGATTTTGCGGACGTGATGGGGCAATCGCTGGCGCGGCGCGCCATGGTCATTGCAGCCGCAGGCGGGCACAACGTGCTTTTGACCGGCGCACCCGGCACCGGCAAATCCATGCTGGCAAAGCGTCTGCCCGGCATCCTGC
>OGLT01000857.1_pt1 | contig 19525 bp, 15 predicted proteins | sample 1572911 | NCBI WGS metagenome assembly OGLT01 (sample SAMEA2582014, study PRJEB24529) | metagenome | biome: Human gut stool | place: China | collected 2011 | reverse complement strand
TCATCCTCAATACATTTTACAGTTCCATCTTGGAACTTCTCATAATGCAAATTATTGATACAAATCTATTGATAAGAAACCCGATGGGTTGGAACTGATTTTGGGTAATAAGCATCAATATTTCACTACAGAAGAAGTCGGTGTGGAACAATAAGGGTTTGCGGCAAAAGATATTGGCTTTTTAGAAGAAAATGTGGTACGATATAAAGGTTAAGTCGACGAAAGCAGATTTCGCCAAAAGAGGGAATAGAAAGGGTATTTGTATATGAAGAAGAGAACAGTAGCACTGATGCTTTGCGCTATGATGGCGTTTGGTGCAGCAGGATGCGGAGCAAAGGACGCCGATCCGGCGGCGACGGAGGCGACAGAGAGCGCAGCGTCGACCGAGGGCATCGCAGACAGTACGGTTTCCGGTACGATCACGAGCACTCCGTGTGCGAGCAGCGCGTTTGACCTGAAGGGAAGCGATTATGTAACACTCTGTGATTACAGCGCGATTCCGGTGACGATCACCGGGGATTATGACGTGGATGACCAGAAAGTAAAGGACTATTTCAAGCAGATGTTTGATAATTATGGTCCATTCTATACGGCAGACCCGGACAAGACCACGGTTGAGGAGGGAGACATCGTCAATGTGGACTATGTCGGAAAGCTTGACGGTACAGCGTTTAACGGAGGCACCGCACAGAATCAGAATATTGATGTGTACCAGAACGCATCTGCCACAGGGACAGGCTACATTGATGGCTTTACGGACGGCTTGAAGGGAGCTTCCGTCGGTGATGTGATCGACTGTGATGTGACATTTCCGGATGATTACGGCAATACGGATCTGGCAGGAAAAGCGGTTGTATTTACCTTTACCGTCAACTCCATTCAGAAGGAAATGACGATCGATGATGTGGATGACGCATTTGCCAAGGAGCAGTTCCAGGTGGATACGGTGGACGAGATGTACGATCAGATCCGCAGCTACATGGAGAGCAGTGCCGAGTATAATAAGCAGAAAGACACTACGACTGCCGTGCAGAATTATCTTATAGATAATTGTGAGGCGGAAGTGCCGGAGGATTATCTTACTGCGCGTGTGGATGATTACAGAAGACAGTACATTGAGCAGAACTGCAACGGAGACGAGAGCCAGCTTGCCGATTATGTGAGCACCTACTACGGAAAGACCGTTGAGGAGATGGAAGCATACTGGAATGAGGGAATGGAGAAGAGTATCCGTCTGGAATTCATTATGGATGCGATCGCAGATGAACTCGGCGTTGAAGTGAATCAGGACGATATTGATACCTATGCAGAGCAGCTGGTAAGCCAGAACGGATACGAGTCTGTGGAGGCGATGTATAATATCTACGGTTTTGGAGATACCGACTATGGCAAGCGCTATTTCGCAGATCTCTACCGTTATGACCAGGCGCTGGATCAGCTGCTTGAGACGGCGGTTGTGACCATTGATCCGTCTGCGGACACAGAGAGTGACGCAGTGACAGAGGACGCTGCGGATGCAACAGAGGCGGGCAGTGCAGCAGACGCATCTACGACGTATGAGGCAGCAGAAGGCACGGAGAAGACCGGGGCAGCCAATTAGGAATAAGCATTGATTTTTTGCGGCAATGCAGATAAGATAATAGAAAAGAGATAGAGAGTGGCAGACGGGATGCGGCAGAGTGGCGCACCCGTCTGTTGCGGATGGAGGAATGTATGGATCTGGTAAATATAAGGGATTTATTTCGCAGCAAGGATGAGTATCTGGATACGACAGTGACCATCGGCGGATGGGTCAGGAGTCTTCGTAATTCCAAGAATTTCGGCTTTATCGTTGTCAATGACGGTACGTTCTTTGAGCCGGTGCAGGTGGTATTTTCCAATGTGCTGGAGAACTTTGAGGAAGTGGAGAAGTTAAACGTCGGCGCGGCAATCATTGTGACAGGTAAGCTTGTCGCAACCCCGGAGATGAAGCAGCCGTTCGAGATTCAGGCGGAGAAGATTGATGTGGAGGGAGCTTCCACACCGGATTATCCGCTGCAGAAGAAGAAGCACAGCTTTGAGTATTTGAGAACGATCTCTCATTTGAGACCGCGCACCAACACCTTTGAGGCGGTGTTCCGTGTGCGTTCCCTGATTGCCTACGCGATCCACAAGTTCTTCCAGGAGAGAGATTTCGTCTATGTGCATACACCGCTCATTACAGGAAGTGACTGCGAGGGTGCAGGCGAGATGTTCCAGGTGACGACGATGGATCTTGCCAATGTGCCGAAGAACCCGGACGGAACCGTGGATTATACCAAGGACTTTTTCAATAAGCCGACGAATCTGACCGTCAGCGGACAGTTAAACGGCGAGACATATGCGATGGCGTTTAAGAACATCTACACGTTCGGACCGACATTCCGCGCAGAGAATTCCAACACGACCAGACATGCGGCGGAGTTCTGGATGATCGAGCCGGAGATCGCATTTGCAGATCTTGAGGACGATATGATCCTTGCGGAGAGCATGCTCAAATATATCATCCGCTATGTGCTTGAGAATGCGCCGGAGGAGATGGCGTTTTTCAATAACTTCATCGACAAGGGACTCCTTGACCGCCTGAACAATGTTGTGAATTCCGATTTCGCACGTGTGACCTACACGGAGGCAATCGAGATCTTAGAGAAGCACAACGACAAGTTTGAGTACAAGGTATCCTGGGGCGCGGATCTTCAGACGGAGCATGAACGCTATCTGACAGAGGAGATCTACAAGCGTCCGGTATTTGTGACAGATTATCCGAAGGAGATCAAGGCGTTCTACATGAAGATGAACGAGGACGGCAAGACGGTGGCGGCAGTCGACTGTCTGGTTCCGGGAATCGGAGAGATCATCGGCGGAAGCCAGAGAGAGGACGACTACGACAAGCTTCTGGCGCGCATCAACGAGCTGGGACTTCACGAGGAGGATTATGAGTTCTACCTCGATCTCAGAAAGTACGGTTCCGCAAGACATGCGGGATTCGGACTCGGATTCGAGCGCTGCGTGATGTATCTGACCGGTATGTCCAACATCCGTGACGTCATTCCGTTCCCGAGAACGGTCAACAACTGTGAACTGTAAGTGGGAAGACTGAGGTGAAGCATGAGATATATTTTGGAAAATGACACGCTGCGGGTCGAGATCGAATCGTTCGGCGCGGAGATCAAATCTGTGAAACGCAAGGCGGACGGCAGGGAATATATGTGGTGCGGAGACCCGGAATACTGGGGCAGAACATCGCCGGTGCTCTTCCCGTTTGTCGGCGCGCCAAAGAACAAGGAATACCGGTATGAGGGCAGAACCTACCCGATGGGACAGCACGGATTCGCGCGCGATATGGAGTTTGCGCTGGAGGCACAGGAGGGAAAGAGCATCTGGTTTGTGCTCTCATCCACAGAGGAGACCTATGCGAAATATCCGTTCCGGTTCCGGCTGCACATCGGATATATGCTGGACGAAAATGAAGTCTCCGTTCACTGGAAGGTGGACAACACTGATGAGAAGCCGATGTATTTTTCCATCGGCGCGCATCCGGCATTTTTGTGCCCGATCAACGGGGAACAGGATAAGACGGGGTATCGTCTCCGGTTCGGAGATCTCACCGACAAGCTGCATCATCACGGCAACACGCCGGACGGCATGGCAGTCATGACGGATGAGGAGCTGGAACTGGAGGATGGAGAGGCTGTGATTACGCCCGGATTCTTTGACAAGTGCACCTACATGGTGGAGGGAGCGCAGACGGGAGAGGTGTCAATCCTGGACCGCGACGGCGAAGCCTATGTGACGGTACGCTTTGATGCGCCGCTGTTTGCTCTGTGGTCTCCGGAAGGAAAGAAAGCGCCGTTCCTGTGCATTGAGCCGTGGTATGGAAGATGTGATGCGGTTGACTTTGAGGGAAGCCTGGCGGAGCGCCCGTACGAGAATGCGCTTGCAGCCGGAGGCAGTTTTGATGCAGAGTACGCAATCGTGTTTGCATAGCCGCATGCGAACCGGCATATAGATAGGATAGAAAGAATCAGGCAGGTCTATCTATGAAGCTGGGATACAGAATAAAACCGAGAGATGCAAAAAGCAACCCGACGACAGCCATCCTTGCAGCCGTGTTTGTGATGTTCCTTATAAGCGGTCTTCTGCTGCTTCTTCTGGCACTTCTCTTATACAAGATGGAGCCGGGAGAATCCGTCATTAAGATCGGAATTGTGGCGGTCTATGTGATTTCCGGGCTTTGCGGAGGTTTTCTGATGGGAAAACGGATGCGGGAACAGAAGTTTTTGTGGGGACTGGCGGTGGGAGTCATCTATTTTCTGCTGCTGTTTGGTGTGTCGCTGCTCGTAAAGGGTACGGGTGATCTTCAGATGACGCGCATTTTTACGACGCTGATCCTCTGCGGGGCATCCGGCATGGCGGGAGGAATGTTAAGCTGAAAAGCCGCTCTGCGGGGCGAAAGTTCAGCAAAAAAGGGCTTTTCATCTAAACGGTCATGTGCTATACTATACGGGTTAATAGAATTTTATTGTAAGATATAAAGGAGAGATTATTATGAAGCACGTTAAGACATTAAATACCAGAAAGTTACAGAACACCATCAAGAAGGGCGGATGCGGCGAGTGCCAGACATCATGTCAGTCTGCATGTAAGACATCCTGCACCGTAGGAAACCAGAGCTGTGAGAACAGATAATTTTTCACGGGCATAAGTGAATAGCATTACCTACAGACGACCGTTCGCGAAGCGTGCGGTCATTTGTACGTTATAATAGTCAGAATTAGAAAGAGAGGAAATATTATAGTGGTTCATCAGTATAAGAACAACGGCTATGATATTGTTCTGGATGTAAACAGCGGCGCGATTCATGTGGTGGATGACGTAACATACGATGTCATTGCCCTGTATGAAGGACATACAAGAGAAGAGATTGTGAATTCTCTGCGGGAGCGCTATCCGGAGACTGAAGTGGAAGAGGCACTTGATGAGGTGCAGATGCTGGTCGACAATGAGGAGCTTTTTACGAAGGATACCTACGAGAACTATATCATGGATTTCAAAAAGCGCCCGACGGTCGTGAAGGCTCTGTGCCTACACATTGCGCATGACTGCAACCTTGCCTGTCAGTATTGCTTTGCCGAGGAGGGTGAGTACCACGGAAGAAGGGCTCTTATGTCCTTTGAAGTCGGGAAGAAGGCACTTGATTTTCTGATTGCCAATTCCGGCAACAGACGCAACCTGGAGGTGGATTTCTTCGGCGGGGAACCGCTTATGAACTGGCAGGTGGTCAAGGATCTTGTGGCATACGGCAGAGAGCAGGAGAAGCTTCACGACAAGAAGTTTCGCTTTACGCTGACAACAAACGGTGTGCTTTTAAATGATGAGGTTATGGAATTCTGTAACCGCGAGATGGGCAATGTCGTTTTAAGTATTGACGGACGGAAGGAAGTTCACGATAAGATGCGGCCGTTCCGCAAGGGTGCGGGAAGCTATGATCTGATTGTGCCGAAGTTCCAGCAGTTCGCGGAGAGCAGACATCAGGATAAGTATTATGTGAGAGGAACCTTTACACATTATAATCTTGATTTTTCGGAGGATGTGCTGCATCTTGCAGATCTCGGATTCAAGCAGATTTCGGTGGAGCCGGTTGTGGCGGAGCCGAAGGAGCCGTACGCAATCCGGGAGGAGGATCTGCCGAAGCTCTTCGAGGAGTATGACAAGCTGGCAGTTGAGATGATCAGACGTCATAAGAGCGGAGAAGATTTTAATTTCTTCCACTTTATGATCGATCTTGAGGGCGGTCCGTGTGTGGCGAAGCGTCTTTCCGGCTGCGGTTCGGGAACCGAGTATCTGGCGGTCACCCCGTGGGGCGATTTCTATCCGTGTCATCAGTTTGTCGGAAATGAAAAGTTCCTTCTCGGAAATGTCGATGCGGGCATCTTAAATACAGACATTCGCGACGAGTTTAAATGCTGCAATGTCTATGCGAAGGAGAAATGCCGCAAGTGTTTCGCGAGATTCTACTGCAGCGGCGGCTGCGCGGCGAATGCCTACAATTTCAGCGGCGACATCTGCGGAGCATATGACATCGGATGTGAGCTTCAGAAAAAGCGCATCGAATGTGCGATTATGATAAAAGCTGCAGAGGAGGAACAAAAGAATGAAGAAGAGTAAAGCGATTGTTATTTTGATCGTGATCCTTGGCGCACTGGCGGGACTTGCTTATTATGCATCCATCATTCTTTCTTCGACGGGAATCGGGGAAGAGATGAGCATTCCGCTTGGTCTGGATCTATCCGGCGGTGTCTCCATTACCTATCAGGTTGTGGATGACAACCCAAGTGCGGAGGATATGAGCGATACGATCTACAAGCTGCAGAAGCGTGTAGAGGGCTACAGCACGGAGGCGTCTGTCTACCAGGTGGGAGATGACCGTATTACGGTTGAGATTCCGGGCGTATCGGATGCCAATGCGATTCTGGAGGATCTCGGTAATCCGGGTTCCCTGGAGTTCCAGCTTCCGGACGGAACAGTTTACATGACGGGTGACCAGGTTGCGGATGCGCAGGCGGGAACCACAACAGACAGCTACGGCAACAAGCAGTATGTGGTACAGTTAAAGCTCACAGACGACGGAGCAAAGCTGTTTGCGGATGCCACCACAGACAATGTCGGCAATTATCTGCCGATCGTGTATGACGGCGAGACGATCAGCTATCCGCAGGTAAAGGAAGCCATCACCGGCGGTACCGCACAGATTTCCGGCATGAAGACCTATGAGGATGCCGAGACACTGGCAACACAGATCCGTATCGGTTCTCTTTCCTTAAAGCTGCAGGAGCTGGAATCCAGCGTTGTAGGAGCACAGCTGGGAAGCCAGGCAATCTCTTCCAGCTTAAAGGCAGCAGCCATCGGTTTAGTGATCGTCATGATCTTCATGATTGTGATGTATCAGATTCCGGGTCTGGCGGCAGCCATCGCGCTGGCAATCTATACCTGTCTGGTAATTGCTACATTGTACTTATTTGAGATTACACTGACACTGCCGGGTATTGCGGGTATCATCCTAAGTATCGGTATGGCGGTCGATGCGAACGTCATTATCTTCGCGCGTATCCGTGAGGAGATTGCGACGGGCAAGACGGTCAATTCTTCAATGAAGATCGGTTTTAAGAAGGCAATGTCAGCCATCCTTGACGGTAACATCACAACGATCATCGCGGCGCTGGTACTGATTGCGCTGGGTTCCGGTACAGTCAAGGGATTTGCATACACTCTGATGATTGGTATTGTACTTTCCATGTTCACAGCGCTTGTCGTGACAAGATGGATTCTGTATTCCTTCTATGCCATCGGTATCCGTGACGAGAAGTTCTATGGCCGTGCAAAAGAGCGCAGGACGCTGAACTTCCTTGGAAAGAGAGGCGTATTCTTTGCGGTTTCTCTGGCAATGATTGCAGCGGGATTTATCGGAATGGGCGTTCATGCGGCCAAGGGAAGCGGAGCGTTGAACTATGGTCTGGATTTTGTGGGAGGTACTTCCACCACTGCAGATTATGGTAAGGATTACACGATTGAAGAGATTGAGAATACCATCGTTCCGGTGGTTGCGGATGTGATCGGCGACAATGACATCATGGCGAACAAAGTGGAAGGTACGACACAGATTACGGTAAAGACGCGTACCCTGACGCTGGATGAGAGAGATACGCTGGAGCAGGCACTGGTGGATCAGCTTGGAGCGGATGAATCTTCCATTACATCACAGAGTATCAGCTCCACTGTCAGCAATGAGATGCGTTCCGATGCCATCGTTGCCGTGATCGTAGCTTCGATCTGCATGCTGATCTACATCTGGTTCCGGTTCAAGGATATCCGTTTTGGTGCAAGTGCGATTATTGCGCTGCTGCACGATGTGCTGGTAGTGCTGGCGGTTTATTCACTGCTTCGTATTTCCGTCGGAAATACCTTTATCGCATGTATGCTGACGATCATCGGTTACTCTGTCAATGATACGATCGTTATCTTTGACCGTATCCGTGAGAACCTGGGCAGGACAGCTGCAAAGCAGACGCCGGAGCTTCTGGCGGAGGTTGCCAACAAGAGTTTGACACAGACGCTTTCACGAAGCATCAATACGTCGCTGACAACCTTTATCATGGTATTTATGTTGTTCTTACTCGGTGTTGCAAGTATCCGTGAGTTTGCACTTCCGTTGATGGCAGGTCTGCTCTGCGGAGCATATTCTTCCATCTGTATTGCAACGGAGCTGTGGTACATCATGAGACTGCATCTTGGCAAGAACAGACTGATCAAGAAATAAAATAAATAGTAAGGGGCTGCAATACATTGACCAAAGATGTATTTGCGGTCCTTTTTATTTCCCTGCAGGAAAAAGGAAAATAACGGGAAGCAGGCATGAAGAAATGTACGATAGCGTGTATAATGGCATGGCGCAGAGATTGACCCTGCCATATTTACCTTCTGGCAGTACAGTGAAGAGGGAAGTGTGGATGGAATTAAGAGAGCGGTAGATCTGGATGTTCAGTTTGCGGAGTGACATGAAAACGGTCATTGAGGAGAAATGAGATGGATGGGATGAAGTTGTTTGCAATCTATTTGGCGGTTATGAATGTGATCGGTGTGGCGGTCATGTGGTCGGATAAGAAGCGCGCAAGACTGCACCGGTGGCGGATTCCGGAGAAGGTGCTCTTTGGTGTGAGCCTGCTCGGGGGAAGCGCGGGAACCTGGGCAGGAATGTATTTGTTCCGCCACAAGACAAAGCACTGGTATTTTGTGGCCGGAATGCCGCTCATTCTGGTTTGCCAGGCGGCACTTGCGATTTATCTGGTGCGCTTATATGTTTTATAACAAATTGTTATAGACGGTATGTGTTTTCTGATTGAATAAAGATACAAAGTCATTTATAATGAGTAGCATAGCCGTAGAAAGACAAGTGTTTTTCGTAGAAAGACAGTGCGGCGGTTCAGGAAGGGAGAATACATACGATGTATACAATGGAAGATATTGAAGCGGTGGATGTGGAAATCGCGCAGGCAATAAAGGATGAGTTTGACAGACAGAACAGCCATATTGAGCTGATCGCGTCGGAGAACTGGGTAAGCCCGGCGGTGATGTCTGCGATGGGAAGCGTTTTGACCAATAAATATGCGGAAGGGTATCCGGGGAAGCGCTATTACGGCGGATGTGACTGCGTGGATGTCGTGGAGGAGCTGGCGAGAGAGCGCGCGAAGAAGCTCTTCGGCTGTGATTATGTCAATGTGCAGCCGCATTCCGGAGCACAGGCGAATATGGCAGTGCAGTTCGCGGTTTTAAAGCCGGGCGACACCGTGATGGGGATGAATCTGGATCACGGCGGACATCTTACGCACGGTTCACCGGTCAATTTTTCCGGAACCTATTTTCATATCGTACCGTACGGTGTGAACGACGAGGGATTCATCGATTACGACAAGGTGATGGAGATTGCCCTCGAGTGCAAGCCGAAGATGATTATTGCAGGTGCCAGTGCCTACGCGCGCACGATCGACTTTAAGAAATTCCGTGAGATCGCGGACGCCTGCGGTGCCGTGCTCATGGTTGACATGGCGCACATTGCTGGTCTGGTTGCGGCGGGACTTCATCCAAGCCCGATCCCGTATGCGGATGTCGTGACAACGACCACGCACAAGACTCTGCGCGGACCGCGTGGCGGAATGATTCTCTGCAACCAGGAAGCGGCAGACAAGTACAACTTTAACAAGGCAATCTTCCCGGGAATCCAGGGAGGTCCGCTGATGCATGTGATCGCGGCGAAGGCAGTCTGCTTCAAGGAAGCACTGCAGCCGGAGTTCAAGGTGTACCAGCAGAACATCATCGACAATGCGCAGGCGCTGTGCAAAGGACTGATGAACCGCGGTATCAAGATCGTATCGGGAGGCACCGACAATCACCTGATGCTTGTCGACCTGACGAATTTTGACCAGACCGGAAAAGCGGTGGAGAAGCTTCTGGATTCCGTAAATATCACCTGCAATAAAAATACGATTCCGAACGATCCGAAGTCTCCGTTCGTGACGAGTGGTGTGCGTCTCGGTACGCCGGCGGTGACATCCCGTGGATTCAATACCGGGGATATGGATCAGATTGCGGAGGCGATTGCCATGATGATCAAGGAGGGAGAGCCGGCGGCAGATCGCGCCAGAGCGATTGTGGCGGAGCTCACCGCAAAGTATCCGTTAAAATAAAATCTTTCAAAGTGTGTAGACTAGGCTTCCGTGCATATTGTGAGTGTTCAATATGCGCGGAGGCTTTTTTAATGTTCTATTCTACAAAAATTATTAAGAATTAAACGCTATGTATCGGGTCTGAAAAGATGATAGAATAAAGAAAAGAAAGTAACCCGTCTGGGGCAGAGGAGGAGCTATGGGCAAAAAGAGCGTTGGAATTCTGATCGGTGTGGCAGCAGTGGCTGCTGTTCTGGGAGGAACCGGTTATTATTTCCGGGATGATATCAGGCAGATGATATCGATCTTTGATGACGGAAGTTCGGAGGACAAGGTCTATGTGGAGAAGGTATCCCGCATTATGAATCAGTATGCAGGTGTTTCCAACCGGTATAACGGTGTGGTGGAGACGCAGGATTCATACGAGGTGAATGTGGATTCTTCCCGGACGATCAGCGAGATCAAGGTGGAGGTCGGCGATGAGGTCGAGGAGGGACAGACTCTGGTCACTTACGACACCAGTGACCTTACCATGAAGATTGAGCAGGCGAAGCTGGAGCTGGAAGGCATCCAGAATGAGATAGATAATTACAACAAACAGATCGACACACTGACGAAAGAGATGGAGAAGGTGGACGAATCGGAACGCTACGATTACACCACACAGATTCAGAATATCCAGAACTCCATCGCACAGAAACAGTTCGATATGGAGAGCAAGAAGCTTGAGATCTCCAAGGAGCAGAAACAGGTCAGCAGTTCTTCTGTTGTGAGCAAGGTGGCGGGAGTGGTCAAGGAGATCAATGAGAAAGGCGTGGACAGCAACGGGAACAGCGCGCCGTTTATGACGATCTTACAGACTGGAGAGTACCGGATCAAGGGAAGCATCGATGAGCAGAATGTCTGGATGCTTTCCGAGGGACAGGAGGTTGTGATCCGCTCGCGTGTGGACGGCACGAAGACGTGGAGCGGAACGATCGGGAAAATTGACACGGAGAGCCCGCAGCAGAGGAACGATAACGGCTATTACAGCACCTCTTCGGCGGGAGATACACAGTCAGCGTCCAAGTATCCGTTCTATGTGGATCTCGACTCGGTGGACGGACTGATCCTGGGGCAGCATGTGTACATCGAGCTGGATCAGGGACAGGAGGAAGTGAAGGAAGGTCTGTGGCTGTACGGCTCCTACATCGTGCAGGACGAAGATACCCCGTATGTGTGGGCGGCTAATGAGAAAAACCGTCTTGAGAAGCGCTACATCGAGCTGGGAGAGTACGATGCGGATATGGATGAGTATGAGATCGTATCAGGGCTTGCAGAGGACGATTACATTGCCTGGCCGATGGCTGGTCTCTATGAGGGTGTGACGACCGTGACCGACGAGGCGGAAGTGGATTATTCTTCTCCGCTTTACAATCAGCCGGCGGACGAGAATCTGTACGATACAGAGGGTGTCTATGACACGGAACTGCTCTATGATGTGTTGGACAGCGTCTATGATACAGAACTGCCGGATGAAATGTATGACGGTATGGATGTCGGAGAAGGGACAGAGGCGGAGGTGGCAGAATGATACTGAATCTGCAGAATATCTACAAAGACTATCAGCAGGAGAAGCTGGTTGTGCCGGTGTTAAAGGATGTATCGCTGACGGTCGAGGAAGGAGAGTATGTCGCCATTATGGGACCGTCCGGTTCCGGTAAGACCACGCTGATGAATATTATCGGGTGTCTCGACCGACCGACGAGCGGTACTTACGAGCTGGCGGGGGAGAACGTGCTCAAATTAAAAGACAGGGAACTCTCGGATCTCCGCTTAAAGAGCATCGGGTTCGTGTTCCAGAGTTTTCAGCTGATGCCGCGGGAGAGCGCCGTGGAAAATGTGGCGCTTCCGCTCAGCTACGCCGGAGTGCGCAAAAAGGAGAGGCGGATCCGCGCGACGAAAGCGCTCGAGAGAGTGGGACTCGGGGATCGTGTCAATTTCAGACCGACACAGCTTTCCGGAGGACAGAAGCAGCGTGTCGCCATCGCCCGCGCGATGGTCAACCATCCTAAGATTCTGCTGGCAGATGAGCCGACAGGAGCCCTGGACTCCAAATCCGGCGAGCAGATCATGGAGCTTTTTGACAGCCTGAACGAAGAGGGCGTTACCATCGTCATGATTACGCATGATCCCAGGATTGCGGCGAAAGCCAAGCGGATTGTCCGGATCATCGACGGTGAGATCTATGAGGGAGAGGGGGACGGAGCGGTATCATGAAGATTAAGAAAGTGATTGCGGTCATCGCAGGTATTGCGGTCACCCTCTCGGCTGCAGTGGGAGGCGTATACGGGTATAAGTCCTACCAGGACAAAAAGCTTATCGCGGAAGTGCAGCCGGTTTCCAACCTCAACTGGGGATACTGGGGAGACACGGAGACAAGTTACGGCACCGTCACGAACGATTCCTCACAGGAGATCTATCTGGATGATTCCAGAATGATCAAGGAGGTCTATGTGGAGAAGGGGGATGAAGTGCAAAAGGGAGACCCGCTGCTCGCCTATGACACGGCGGAACTCCAGATAGAGATTGAACGCAAAAAACTCGATATCAGTACGATCGAGAATAACATCGAGAGACAAAAATACAAGTATGAGATGTTAAAGACACAGACACCGGTGAAGAAAGATCCGCCGAAGCTGAACGAGGAGCAGCTTGCCTGGTATCAGCACATGGACGAGGAAAACCGCCTGACAGAGACAGATAAGAACGACAGCAGAATCTACAACTATCTGACGGCGGCCTCCATTCCCTACAACGTGACAACCAATGCGGCGGGGGAACTGGTGTATCCGGCAGGAACAGCGGAAGAACCGTATATTTATTATGTCAACCAGAATGCATACGCCTACGGCGGCTTTTTCAATGCCATCCGTCCTACCGCGGAGGGAGGCAGCGGAAAACATGTGCGCGTGATCGTCTGCAAGAAGGATGCGGACGGTAAGATGGTGCTTGACACCGATGAAGCGACCGGGCGGCAGACGCCGGTTGCGGATGATACAGTGTCCCCGAATACCGTCGAGTTAAACGGCAGCGATTTTCCGGCGGATTACGATGAGAGCCGCATGTGGTATCTGTTTTCGGGAAAAGAATACATACCGACCTCCCTCGCGGATGAGTACATGCAGGCGTACGAGGATTTTATGGCGGACTGGGAGGTGCCAAAGGGATATACTTCCGAGGAACTCTATCAGGAGGCGGCTGACATTGAAGAAAGATTAAAGACGCTCGATATCCAGCGCAGACAGGAACAGCTGGCGCTCGAGTCCATGGAGAAAAGTGCGACGGACGGTGTGGTCTACGCGGAGGTGGACGGCGTCGTCAAGACGCTCGGCGATCCGGACGAGAAGCCCGAGCAGGGGCAGGCGTTTCTGGTGATAACCGGAGATGACGGGCTCTATGTAAAGGGGACGATCAGCGAGCTGCTTTTGGATGATGTGAAGATGGGAACCGTGGTGACTGCCAATTCATGGGAGAGCGGCATGACGTTTGATGCCACAATCACGGAAATATCGGATTATCCGGTTTCGGGCAACTCGTGGGGCGATGGAAATCCCAATGTCTCCTATTATGAGTACACGGCTTATATCGAGGACAGTTCCGCGCTCCGCAACGGGGAGGCGGTAGATCTGTCCATATCGACCAATCAGTCCGATGGCGGCGGCATTTTTATAGAAAAAGCGTATGTGAGGTCGGAGGATGGAAAGTCGTACTGTATGATTGCAGATGAGAATAACCGGCTGAAAAAACAGTATGTGGTAACCGGAAGAACGGTCTACGGATCTGCGGTAGAGATCAAGTCGGGTCTGACGGAGGACGACCGCATCGCATTCCCGTACGGGAAAAATGCGGTGGAGGGCGCTGCCGTCACGGACGAATCATCCAATTATTAAAGGAGGAACGGAGATGTTTGAAAATATAAGATTATCTTTCCGCGGAATCTGGGCTCACAAGATGCGTTCCTTCCTGACGATGCTGGGAATTATTATCGGTATTGCAGCTATTATTGCGATTGTATCTACAATTAAGGGAACAAATGAACAGATCAAGCAGAACCTGGTCGGAGCCGGTGAGAATACCGTCGAGATTTCCCTGTATCAGGGAGAGTGGGAATACGAGATGGAGTACAACGGCATTCCGGAGGGCGTGCCGCTTGTGGCGGACGAGGTGGTTGAGCAGCTTAAGGAGATCCCGCATGTGGAAAATGTGTCGCGCTATCTGAGCCGGCAGGATTACAACGGAGTCTATCATCTGAACACCGGGCTTTCCGGCGGTTATGTCAAGGGCGTTGACGCGGCTTATTTTGACACCTGCAATTATATTATGAAGGAAGGGCGCGGATTTACGCAGCAGGATTTTGACCGGTACCACAAGGTGGCGATTCTGGATGAGGATTCGGCGGATGCACTGTTCCAGGGGGAGGAAGCCGTCGGGGAGACGATTGAGATTCAGCAGGAGCCGTATGTCGTGGTGGGAATTGTGACAAAGGCGAAAAAGTTTGAACCGGTCATCAATTCGATTGACGACTACTATACCTACGCGCAGGATTCCGCCGGCTCTGTGTATGTGCCGGCGACGACCTGGCCGATCATTTATCAGTATGACGAGCCACAGAATGTGGTGCTGCGCGTGGAGAGTACGGATGATATGACCAGCGCCGGAAAAGCGGGAGCGGATTTGCTAAACGGGTATCTGTCGGTTTCGGACGCGACGATCCAGTATAAGGCAAAAGACCTGATGGAGCAGGCGCAGCAGATTCAGGAACTCAGCAGTTCCACCAACACCATGTTGATCTGGATTGCCGGCATTTCGTTGATTGTCGGCGGTATCGGCGTCATGAACATCATGCTGGTATCGGTGACGGAGCGGACGCAGGAGATCGGTCTGAAAAAGGCGATCGGGGCGCGCAAGTCCCGGATCCTTGGACAGTTTCTGACGGAGGCGGCGGTGCTCACCAGTCTGGGCGGTCTCATCGGCGTGCTGGTCGGAATTATTCTCGCGCAGGTGATCTCGTATGTGACGACGACGCCGGTGGCGATCAGCGTTCCGGCAGCCGTGGGAGCGGTGGCGTTTTCTATGGTCATCGGAATTGTATTCGGTGTGTTCCCGTCCTACAAGGCGGCGAATTTAAACCCGATCGATGCGCTGCGGCATGAGTAAGCAAAAAAAATAATGACAGCGCTGCGGACAGAAAGGAGCTGGCATGATAAAAAGAATTGTCATGATGGAGGGCGGAGTGGAGACACTATCCTACTTCTCCCATCAGATGGCAGGGGAGTTTCAAAAACTGGGATACGCAGTATTTTTCTATGATCTGAAACAGGAGGAGAGCAGTGCTGGAAAGCTGCGCAAGTTTATCAGACCGCGCGAGACGGTGCTTGTGACCTTCAATTTTCAGGGACTGGAAAAGGAGGCGGGCGTGTACCGCGAGGGGATCGGTTATCTCTGGGATACCTACCACATTCCCTGTTATAATATTGCCGCCGACCATCCGTACTTTTACGATGACAGGTTAAAAGATCTGCCGGAAAAATACCGGCATATCAGCATCGACCGGAGACAGAAGGCATATTTTGAAGAATTTTATCCGGAGTATGTGTCGCGGGGATTTCTGCCGCTTGCGGGAACCGGATTGCGGCAGGGAGAAGACGAAGCTAAGACGGGAAAAGCGGGGGCACAGGGTGACGCAGAGCAGGCGGCGCCCTGCTATGACGTGATCCTGACCGGAAATTACACAAAACTTTCCTTTTTTGAACCCTATATCAACTGGATCAATGAGGAGTATGCGGCATTTTACCGGGGGATCATAGACGATCTGTTGGAACATCCGGCCTGCACGGTGGAGGAAGTGGCGCTTGCCCACTGCGAGCGGGAGATGGGAAAAGAGCCCAATGATCAGCTGCGGATTGCCCTGCACAAGATGATTTTCATCGATCTGTATGTGCGCAATTACTGGCGGGGAAAGGCGGTGCGCACGCTCGTCAATGCAGGAATTCCGGTACATGTGGTCGGAAAAGGCTGGGAGGAACTGGAGGATGTGAGACATCCGGAGTGCCTGAAGCTGCACCCGCAGACCGATTCCGTTACCTGCCTTGAGATGCTGGCGGACGCGAAGGTGTCTTTGAACGTGATGCCGTGGTTTAAGGACGGAGCGCATGACAGGGTGTTTAATTCCATCTTAAACGGAGCGGTATGTGTGACCGATCCGAGCTGTTACCTGGAAGAGGAACTTCATGAGGGCGAGGGCGTCTGCTATGTTGCGCTGCAGGATATGGACGCTCTTCCGGAAAAAGTGAAGGATTTATTGCAAAATGATTCCGGGAGGAATGAGATTGTGCGGCGTGGCAGAGCGATTGTGGAGCAGAAGCATACTTGGGCACAGCGCGCGAAGACGCTGGCAGCGTGGATTGCGGAGGATGCCGCGCAATAGATAAAGGACAAAGTGCGGAAAACACAGGGGATTCGATGCGGACTGGGCGCGGAACGGGCGAATCTGCATATTAACCTTGCATTTTGCGGATAATCATTATATAATAGCGGAAGAATTGGCGATGAAGAAAGCTGCGGTTTGAAGACTGCGACAGAGAGCCGGTGGGTGGTGCGAACCGGTGCAGGATAGAATCTTTCCACTTTTGGAGCCGGCAGTGAAAGCTGCGAGGGTCGTATCCTTTAACATACGTTTGAGAGGTCGCAGGAACATGCCTGTGGCAAGATGGGTGGCAACGCGGAAGCAGAACCTTTCGTCCCATGTGCAAGTGGTGCCCGGTCAGAGATGACGGGGACATTTGACACAGGGGCGAAAGGTTTTTTTGTTCCTGTGCGGATAGAACAGAAGAATTTAGGAGGAAATGACATGATCGATCTGAAGTTTTTGAGAGAGAACCCGGAGGTTGTAAAGCAGAACATTAAGAACAAATTCCAAGATCACAAGCTTCCGCTTGTGGATGAGGTGATTGAACTTGATGCCAAGGCGCGCAAGACACAGCAGGAAGCAGATGATCTTCGTGCAAAGAGAAATCAGCTGTCCAAAGAGATCGGTAAGCTGATGGGGCAGGGCAAAAAGGACGAGGCTGAGGCTGTCAAGACACAGGTTGCAGAGGGAGCTGCCCGTCTGGCAGAATTAGAGGAAAAAGAAAAGGAACTTCAGGAGAAAGTTACCAAGATCATGATGACGATCCCGAACATCATTGATCCGTCCGTACCGATCGGCAAGGATGATTCCTGCAATGTGGAGATCGAGAAGTTTGGCGAACCGGTTGTTCCGGATTTTGAGATCCCGTATCACACCGAGATCATGGAGCGTTTTAACGGCATTGATCTGGATGCTGCAGGCAAGGTGGCAGGAAACGGATTTTACTATCTGATGGGCGATATTGCGCGTGTGCACTCCGCAGTGCTCTCCTATGCGAGAGATTTCATGATCGACCGCGGTTTTACCTACGTGGTGCCGCCGTTTATGATCCGCAGCAATGTTGTGACGGGCGTTATGAGTTTTGATGAGATGGATGCCATGATGTACAAGATCGAGGGCGAGGATCTTTATCTGATCGGTACCTCCGAGCATTCCATGATCGGTAAGTTCATCGATACAATCAACGATGAGGAGAAGCTGCCATATACACTGACATCCTACTCTCCGTGCTTCCGCAAGGAGAAAGGCGCGCACGGCATCGAGGAGCGTGGTGTTTACCGTATTCACCAGTTTGAGAAGCAGGAGATGATCGTAGTCTGCAAGCCGGAAGAGTCCAAGATGTGGTACGACAGACTGTGGCAGAACACGGTTGACCTGTTCAGAAGCCTGGATATCCCGGTCCGTACCTTGGAGTGCTGCTCCGGCGATCTGGCAGATCTGAAAGTGAAGTCCTGCGATGTTGAGGCATGGTCTCCGAGACAGAAGAAGTATTTCGAGGTTGGAAGCTGCTCAAACCTCGGCGATGCACAGGCGAGAAGATTAAAGATCCGTGTAAAGGGCAAGGATGGCAGCAAGTATTTTGCACATACCTTGAACAACACGGTGGTTGCGCCGCCTAGAATGCTGATCGCGTTCTTAGAGAACAACCTCAACGCAGACGGAAGCGTCAATGTTCCGGTAGCACTGCGTCCGTATGTCGGAGGCAAGGAGAAGCTGATTCCGGTAAAATAAATATGCACAAAAAACGGTCTGCCGGATAGGGCAGACCGTGCTGGAGTAAGTGTTATTATATGGAGGTAAAAGCACTGACAGGTTCTGGAATGAAAATAAGCCTGAACCATTCGGTGGAGAAAAATGTGTGGATTTCTTCCAGACAGATTTTGCATCTGATTCCGTGTCTCTTCCACGTTGGGACACCTGTTGGGTGCATGTCCGACACACCGGAGACAATGGGCGGACTTTCTGGCAGCACTAACTGTGCTCCCTCATAGACATTATTAAACCGCGCGAACAGAACTCGCTGCTATCTGCTATTGAAATTACGGCAGATAGCAGCTCAGACATCTGCTTCGCGCGGTTATGTTTTTTTCGGGAGCACAGGTAAGTGCTGCACAAAAGTCCTACAAATTGTCTCACGGAGTGCGGACATGACCCACCGTGGAGTGCTCCAAACTTGGAAAGACACGGATCATCGCAGATGCAAAAATGTCTGGTTAGAAATCCTGCATAGCACTTCGGAGAATTGCATTAGCACTTCTCTGGTTCCGGATACTCCACACCGAACGTCTCGACAGTCACTTTTTTCATGACCTGCGGAGCGAGCGGGCGGTCGCTATAGTCGGTTGCAGTCTCTGCGATCTTGTTGACTACGTCCATGCCTTCGGTGATCTTGCCGAATGCAGCGTATGCGCCGTCCAGATGCGGGGAAGTCTTATGCATGATGAAGAACTGGCTTCCGGCGGAATCCGGATGCATGGCTCTTGCCATGGAAAGAACGCCCTCTGTGTGCTTTAAGTCATTTTTGAAACCGTTCTGGGAAAATTCGCCCTTGATATCGTAGCCTGGGCCGCCCATGCCGGTTCCGTCCGGACAGCCGCCCTGAATCATAAAGCCGTTGATGACGCGGTGGAAGATCAGTCCGTCATAGTAGCCTTTCTGGATCAGGCTGATAAAATTGTTTACCGTATTTGGTGCGATCTCAGGATAGAGCTCTGCCTTCATGATATCGCCATTTTCCATCTCGATAGTAACGATTGGGTTTGACATAGTATACCTCTTTCTGCCCTGTATGCGGGCGGGTGAAATAAGAAGCAGCCTGCTGTGACAGCAGTCATCC
>OGLT01000852.1_pt1 | contig 19650 bp, 16 predicted proteins | sample 1572911 | NCBI WGS metagenome assembly OGLT01 (sample SAMEA2582014, study PRJEB24529) | metagenome | biome: Human gut stool | place: China | collected 2011 | reverse complement strand
GGAGGTCATCCAGAATGCCTTCCCGTTTTTTCTCCAGTATCCATTCGTATACGGGCACACCATAGAGGTTTTTGAATAGTCGGCGGAAAGTAGTGGTCGTATATCCTCCCAGATGCGCAAATTCTTCCACGTTCTTCACGTTGCTGTAATTCTGCATGACGAAATAGTGGAAACTTTCCGTATAAGTGCTGATTGGATAGAAGAATGAACCCAGCTGGGGCAGCGGATAGAAGTTGGTAATCAAGAAAACCAGTTCTTTGCATTTTAAGTCGATATACTTGCTGCAAGGGTTTTCTTCAGCGAGGAATTCGGGCATACTAGTGACAAGGTGGTAAAGCCTTTCACTCATAATCAGTGGAGTGTAGGTCAAAGGAGCTTCCGCCTGTTCCATCATTTCCTTATATCGGTCTTCGCAAAGCAAAGGTAGTTCGTTGAACCAGTAGACAACGTATTCAACATCTGTCAGTGCCAGTATTTCGACTTTGGAGCCAATAGCTTGCAAAACAATTTGTCTCTCGCGTAACGTTATTCCGGGATGCTCTTCGCTATTGATAAGTAATTCGCCCTTTATCATAAAAAGCATGCAATTCTGCGTACACTTATCCTTGGGGATATGCTCTCCTTTAGGTAAGTTTCTATATACAAGGATATTCTCAACATTTTTTGGACATCCCGTACAGTTGGTATATTGTATGCAAAATGAATCTCCTGGCATGAGTTTTATGCGTGATTTATTATCTTAACGGAACAAAGATAGGCTTTTTTTGCGGAAAATGGAACTCTTTCTTTTATTTATGTTTTTAGTAGAAACCTATGAATATTATTCTTATCCCTCTAAATGAGGTTAGAAAATTCAATATTTATCTGTTATCAGATTAGTTGCCGTACTTAGCAGTGCTGATCTTGATACCAGGGCCCATTGTAGAAGCTACAACTACGCTCTTAAGGTACTGACCCTTAGCAGCGGCTGGCTTAGCCTTTACAACAGCGTTGATAAGTGTGTTGAAGTTCTGCTCGAGCTTCTCAACACCGAATGAAGCCTTACCGATAGGGCAGTGAATAATGTTGGTCTTATCAAGTCTGTACTCGATCTTACCAGCTTTAATATCGTTAATAGCCTTAGTAACATCCATAGTTACTGTACCAGCCTTAGGGTTAGGCATTAAGCCCTTAGGTCCTAAAACTTTACCAAGACGTCCAACAACACCCATCATATCAGGTGTAGCTACAACTACGTCAAAGTCTAACCAGCCATCGTTCTGAATCTTTGGAATGAGTTCTTCTCCTCCAACATAATCAGCGCCAGCTGCTTCAGCTTCAGCTACCTTATCGCCCTTAGCGAATACTAATACTCTAACTGTCTTACCTGTTCCATTAGGAAGTACTACAGCGCCACGGATCTGCTGTTCAGCATGACGTCCGTCACAACCTGTTCTGATGTGTACTTCTACTGTCTCATCAAATTTAGCAGTAGCAGATTTCTTAACTAATGCTACAGCTTCTTCTGTCTCGTAAAAAGATGCGCGATCGATTAACTTCGCGGATTCAACATATTTCTTACCGTGTTTCATTCTTCTCTACCTCCGCTTACTCTTCTACTGTGATACCCATACTTCTTGCTGTACCGGCGATCATGCTCATAGCAGCCTCAAGGCTTGCTGCATTTAAGTCCGGCATCTTCAGTTCAGCGATTTTCTGAACTTCAGCCTTAGAAATAGTGGCAACCTTTGTCTTGTTAGGTGTTGCAGAAGCAGTTTTCAGATTGCAAGCCTTCTTTAAAAGAACGGCTGCTGGTGGAGTCTTTGTTACGAAGCTGAAGCTTCTGTCTGCATATACTGTGATAACAACAGGAATGATCATACCTTCCTGATCTGCTGTTCTTGCGTTAAACTGCTTAGTAAATTCAACAATGTTTACACCATGCTGTCCAAGTGCAGGACCAACTGGTGGAGCCGGTGTTGCTTTAGCGGCAGGAATCTGTAATTTAATATATCCTTCTACTTTCTTTGCCATTTTAAGGCACCTCCTAATTCATTCTCAGTTTTTCAACTGTTTTGTGGTAGTCTGGGTGGATGACCCTCCCACACGGACTTACATTTGAAGTCCGGCTAATATTGTATTACAACTACACTATTTTGTCAATTGTTTGTTTACAGCTTTTTGACATCGGAGAAATTAATCTCTACAGGAGTCTCTCTTCCGAACATCTCCATGCTGATTGTTACGGTCTGGCGACCGGCATCAATCTTCTGAACCGTACCTACCGTATCCTTCCATACTCCGGCAGTAACAGAGATTACATCTCCTACAGCAAATGCTACGCTGATTTCGCTGCCAAAGTCAAGAGCACGAAGCTCTTCGTCTGTCAACGGAACAGGTTTACTTCCCGGTCCTACGAAGCCCGTAACACCTCTGGTATTACGTACTACATACCATGCGTCATTATTATCCGCATCCATGTGAAGCAGAACATAACTCGGAAAAAGTTTTCTCTGGGAAACCTTATTCGTACCGTTCTTATCTTCTACCACTTCCTGAGTCGGCACTCTGACTTCAAGAATCTCGTTTTCAAGATGCCTGTTCTCGATTGCCTTCTCAATGTTGGCTTTTACCTTATTCTCGTATCCGGAATAAGTATGGACAACATACCAGCCCATTCCCTTGCCACTCTTGTTATCGCTGAGTGCCACATTGCTATGAGGCTCTTCATCGACGGGTTCCGGAATGATTTCAGGCTGTTCTTCCACTACAGGTTCCACATCTTCCTGTGGCTCTTCCTGTACAACAGGTTCCGGCATCTTTGGGGAAACCGGTTCCCATTCCTTCATCATTGGCTCAAAAATCTTTTTAGCTACTGCCCTATGTTCCTTCTTCTCTTCCATACCATTCAACCTCACTCTTACAATGCAGTTACGAAGTTAATTGCGAACTGGATCAGAGTATCCAGGAAAGTAATGACCAGACCCATTACAAGTGAAACACACAGAACAGCAACTGACTGTTTCAAAAGGTCTTCTTTGTTAGGCCATATGATCTTGTTAAGCTCTGTCTTAACGCCTTTCCAAAAGCTGCCCTTTGGAGCATCTGTCTTCGCTGAATCTCCCATAGTATGCCTCCTGTGGATTCTAACTGTTATTTTGTTTCCTTGTGTAATGTGTGAGTCTTGCAGAACTTACAATACTTCTTGATTTCCATTCTGTCAGGATGGGTCTTCTTCTCCTTCGTGGTATTGTAGTTACGCTGTTTGCACTCTGTACAAGCTAAAGTAATCTTTGTACGCATAATTCCACCTCCGCTAGCGTTCTAATTTATTTACCTGTGTTCTAATCTGCCGTCTGTGATATTCTGTCTTGATGCATTCATAAAAAAGCATAAAAAAAAGACCTAATTCACATCTTGCCTAACAACTATATCATACCCCATTCATATCGTCAACTTTTTTTTGAAAATAGTCTTGCAAAAAAATCCCAAAAGCCTTGCCATCAGCTATTTTTCGTGCTATTGTGAAAGTGTGTAACAGGGTATGTTTGGGTTCTATTTTTTATTTAATTTTTATTTAATTATTTAAAAAGAAAGGAGGGCGCAGTATGCCAATTTCCTATGCTACACTGCAAATCTACGATCAATATCTGACAACCTATGGCAGCAAGCGCTGCTCCCGTTATGACACCCATGATTCAAAAGAGCTCAAAGAGCTATACAGTTCCATACAGTTAAAGAACCGGTTCGCACCGGTATATTTAAAGAGCCCTACTGTTGAAGAGATTTCTTATGCAATTCAGCTCAAAGAACAGGCTAAGTCTCTGCACGAAACGATAGATACGTTAAGCTGTGATGATGAGAATCAGCTTTTTTCCACTAAAACTGCCTATAGCGATCACCCTGGACAAGTCAGTGTTTCTTATGAACCGACAGAGAATCAAGGTGTTTCTTCTTATTGTAAAGCACCTGCTCACTTTGTTATGTCAATTCAGGACTATGCGACTCCGCAGCGTAATACCTCCAGTTATCTGACCTCTTCCCAACCGGTCATGATGCCTGCCGGCAGCTATTCCTTTGATCTGATTACAAATAAACTGCACTATGAACTGCAATTCGACTTACAGCCGGGCGATACACATGATACCCTGCAACACAGACTCATGCGTCTGATCAACAATTCTGACCTGGGCGTACATGCCGAGGTACTTCAGGACGACAGCGGCCGCAGTGCCCTGCAGATTACCTCTGATGCTTATGGTATTCCTGCAAAAGGCAATGAACATTTCCGCATTACAGATGATAATACCTCTCACAGCAGCGGCATGGTACATTACCTTGGTCTTAACAAAGACATTGAGACAGCAAGAAATGCTGCCTATACAATAGATGGTGAACCTCAGTCTTCCTATGGCAATACTTTCCGGGTCTATGATGCATATGAAATCACTCTGCATCCTGAATCTGCTGCCGATAAGAACACTGAGATTCAAGTAGGACTTTATCCCGATCCGCAATCTCTTTCCTATAATATAGACGCTTTTGTAAAGAGTTATAATACATTCTGGGAAAGCACGAAATCTGCGCCGGAACATTCAGAACGTTTAAGCGAAGATATGCATAGACTACTGCAAGGGCATCAAAGTGAGATTGAGAAATACGGTATACAGGTCAAAGAAGATGATACCCTCCTCTATCCGCCCAGAGAGAAATCAGAAGAGGCGACTCCGATGGATCTGAATGCATTGCAGAACTTTGGCAGTCATTTGATCCGTAAATTAAGCTCTATTGCCATGGACCCTATGGAATACCTGAACCGGCAGATCTGTTCCTATCCCAATCCTGCCACTACTTATATCAATCCATATGTAACCAGTATCTACAGCGGCATGCTGTTCAATACATATTGTTAAAGGCATCATCTGATTCTTTCTCAAATGATGCCTTTTTTGTACCTATTATAATGAATATTTATAATTGCTCTTCTACCATGGTAAGTGCGGCACGAACCACCTTATCCATATCATAATATTTGTACTGTCCCAGTCTGCCTCCAAAGAGTACATTCTTCTCCTGCGCAGCTCTTTGTGCATATTTCTCATACAATTCACTGTTATGTTTATCATTTACAGGATAATATGGTTCATCCCCCCGGCTCCATTCCTTCGGATATTCTCTGGTAATGACAGTACCTTTCTGTGTGCCGAATTCAAAGTGCTTATGTTCAATAATACGGGTATAAGGTACTTCTCTTTCTGTATAATTTACTACAGCATTTCCCTGATAATTGTCTTCGTCTTTCAGATATTCTGTCTCAAAACGCAGGGAACGGTATGCCAGTTCTCCGTAACAATACTCATAGAATTGGTCGATCATACCTGTATACAGTACTTTTTCAAAAGTATCTTCACCGTCCACAGAGATAAATCCGCCATCTGTGCTCCGCTGGCAGAAAGTCTCATAATCGGTTCCAAGCTTCACTGGAATTCCTTCCAGAAGCTTCTCCACGATCTGCGTATATCCACCCTTGGGGATTCCCTGATATGGATCATTAAAATAATTATTGTCAAAGACGAAGCGGACAGGAAGCCTCTTAATAATGAAGCTTGGCAGTTCCTTGCAGTCTCTGCCCCACTGCTTCTCCGTATAGCCTTTTACCAGTTTCTCATAGATATCTCTTCCGACCAGTGATAATGCCTGTTCTTCCAGATTCTTAGGCTCTGTGATATGCAGGTCTGCAATCTGTGCATCAATATGCTCTCTGGCTTCCTTTGGGGTCTTGATGTTCCACATCTTGGCAAAGGTATTCATATTAAAAGGCAGGTTATACAACTCATCCTTATATCGTGCCACCGGGCAGTTAATATAGTGATTAAACTCCACAAACCGGTTTACATAATTCCATACTTCTTTATCTGAGGTATGAAAAATATGTGCTCCATACTCATGAACCTGAATTCCATTTACTTCTTTTGTATAAATATTACCGGCTATGTGATCTCTCTTCTCAATGACCAGACAGTCTTTTCCCCTTTTCTCCATCTCATGAGCAAAGACTGCGCCATATAGCCCTGCGCCTACTACTAAATACTGATAATGCATTGGTAAGTTTCCCTTTCTGTTATGTTAACTTCAGTGTAATCCCTCTACCGTGTTAAGTCAACTCAAAAACCATTCTCCTGTGGTTTCCAGTCCCGCGCCATCTGTTCGTATTCTGCTGCCTTCTGTGTAAGCCGAAGCTTCTCCAGCTCATACTCTTCCTGTGGCAGTGCCCTGATATGCGGTGACTTGGCATATCTTCGATAGCTCAACGCAAGCGCCATCAAAGGTGATGTACCGCTGCTGGCAATGTCAATCTCACTTTCACTTTCAAAAGCCGCTGTGTAGAACCAGTGCGCCGCCTCCGGATAATCCTCCTTCTTCAGGAAAAAGTATCCAAATTCCATGCATACTTCCGCAGAAGGAACTGTAATCTCACTTCGAAGCCCGGTCTTTAACATAGCTGCTGCATCATCGCTTAACCGATAGATCTTTAAAAGTACTGCAATGATCTGTCTGGTCAACAGTTCTTTGTTTCTGGCTGCCGCTTCTTCCAGCATCTTTTCCAGGAAAGTTCTTGCCCGGACCAGCGTATCTTCGTCTCCCGCTTTATACAGCTCACGCAGATACATAGTCAATAATCTGTCAGAAAGTGTGCCCTTTTCCTCTATGATTCTGGAAAAGACACCGAAATCTCTGCCGCTGTGGTCTCCCTGTGGTCTGTGGCGTACTTCAATCTCACTGTCATATACGACCGGATTCGTATTTATGGTCTCATGAATAGGCTCAATCCACGTAAACTGCCGTAGTCTTTTAAAAAGCTTGGGTCTTAAATCTCTGGCAAAATTCTCCGTAGGATGGTTAATCTGTTCTGTAACATAAATCATCTGTACAATCTCTACCTCTGGAAGGATTGCCTGCTTCAGCAGCTGGAACTTCTTTCTGTTCTCTGCATCTATGTATTCATCTGCGTCCGCAGAATAGATATAATCCCCTGTTGCCTTGGAAAAGGCAAAATTTCTGGCTGCCGAGAAATCATTGCACCACTGGAAATCATATATTTTATCTGTATACTGCGCAGCTATCTCTTTCGTACGATCTGTAGAGCCGGTATCCACAATAATGATTTCATCCATTAACGCCTGTAGAGAATCCAGACAGTCTTTCAGAACTGCCTCTTCATTCTTAACAATCATACACAAGCTGAATCTTACATCTCCCATAGTTCTAACCCTGCCTTTCCTGATTCATTATGTCCTTTAAGCGCTGCTGCTTGCTCATGCTTTATTCCAATCACTTCGTATCTATATTTCAATAACTGTCTGATTATTTGACGTTTTATATGATAATTATACCGTATTAAATAAATTTACTCAACAATTATTCATTATTTTCTGTTATTATGTAAAGTTTTGTGTTAAAATAAAACCAGCGATTTTATAATACCAGTGCGAAACAATCTGTTGGTATTAAAGTAACAGGGGATACGTGTAAAGAAAAGGGGATTTATATGGATTACAGACAGACTTATGAAATACTGTTAAAGACGATTTGTGAAAATGACAAGAGAATTCTGCAATTACTGGCTCACATAAGCCAGTGTGATGATATGTTATTAGAGTTGTCCCTGCAGACTTGTCCCAATCCAGTCACTCTACAGGCAATTACGCTCAAAAAAGATCGCCTGATCGAGCAGTTGGAGAACGCCAGCGCTGATGAAGAACAGTATGTGTCACAGCTTAGCAGTATTGCTTCTTTGTGCAACGAGGTCACTTCCCATCCACTGTATCTGAAAATGGATCTCCTTCATGCTGCGATCAGTGAACGTATGAAGCTGGTACTTCATAAGGAGGATGCAAGCAATCCGTTAATCACCAGTCAGTTGTCAGAATATCAGGAGAAGCTGGAAATGGATATACGCATTCAGGAAGTTCCAAGAGAGAAACGCCATATCTTCTACGTATATCCAAATAAATAATCAGCCCAGAAGCTCCAGAAGTTCTTCTCTGGAGAATGTCGGATTATCCATATTCTCTCCGCCAAGAACCTGATCCGCCAGTTCCTGTTTCATCTCCTGGAGCTTCAGAATCTTCTCCTCTATGGTATCTTTGGCTATCAGCTTATATACCGTAACGACATTCTTCTGTCCAATTCTGTGTGTTCTGTCCGTTGCCTGGTTCTGCGCTGCCAGATTCCACCACGGATCAAAATGTATCACAATATCTGCACTCGTCAGATTAAGTCCTGTTCCACCGGCTTTTAATGATATAAAGAATACCGACACTTCATCCCGGTTAAATGCTTCTACCATTTCAATCCGCTGTTCCTTTGGCGTCTGACCGGTCAGTTTATAATAGGAAATCTGCTCTGCATCACTGCGTTTTGCCAGCAACTCCAGCATGGAAGTGAACTGAGAAAATACCAGAATCTTATGTCCTCCTTCTATGGCGTTATGCAGTAATTCCATACACATTTCCAGCTTCGCCGCACCACCCTTATAATTCTCGTATACAAGCAGCGGGTTACAACAGATCTGTCGCAGCCTGGTAAGCTCTGCAAGCAATTGCAGCTTTTTCTCACGAAACTGTGCATCTGTCTGACCATTAAGCAGACGTTTGAGATTCTGTACATTTGCCGTATAGAGCTGTTGCTGCTCCTCTTCCATTCTGGCATACACTGCTTCTTCCAGCTTATCAGGCAAGTCTGCCAGCACCTCTTTTTTAAGGCGTCTCAGAATAAAAGGCGTAATCATTCTGCGAAGACGCATCATGGCATCCTGATCCTGCTGTTCCACAATGGGCGCTTCTATCTCTTCTTTAAACTGCTTATATCCATAGAGAAATCCCGGCATCAGATAGTCAAAGATACTCCACAGCTCGCTCAATCTGTTCTCCATAGGCGTACCTGTCAATGCAAACCTGGTTCCCGCATGAATCATCTTCACCGCCCTGGCAGCCTGCGTGCTCTGGTTCTTAATGAACTGTGCTTCGTCCAGTATTTCACAGAAGAATTCTGTATTTTCATAGTTCGTAATATCCCTCTTGAGCAGGTCATAGGAAGTGATCAGAATATCCATGTCTGTGCTCTCTTCTACCAGTCTTTTTCTGGAAGCTGCATCTCCCGTGACCATGACAGGATGCAGGTCTGGAGCAAAACGTTCTATCTCACTTTGCCAGTTATACACCAGCGAAGCCGGGCAGACGATCAATGTCCTGTGTCTTGCTGTCATCAAAAAAGCAATGACCTGCAAGGTCTTACCAAGTCCCATATCATCCGCCAGAATACCGCCAAAGCCATTTGCCTGTAAAGCTTTGAGCCAGCGAAATCCGCTCTTTTGATATTCTCTCATGATCTGCTCAAGCTCCTTTGGGACTTCATATTCGCTGTCTTCCATGGCACGCATATTTCTGACCAGCTGCCTGAAATCCGTATCCCGGCGGATATACTCTGCGCCCTCCTCATGAGCCAGACTATCCAGAAACAGTGCGCGATACCGTGGAATCTGTATCTCTCCGCTTCTGATCTGTCTTGCCGTCAATTGCAGACCATCCACCAGCTCTACCAGATTCTCCAGCCTTGTATCCTGCATATTCAGAAATGCACCTGAACGCAGACGATAATATTTCTTGCGCCGATTGTACTTTGTTAGCACTTCAGCCAGTTCATCCATTGACAACTCGCTGGAATCCAGAGTCAGATCCAGCAGACCGCTTTTTAGTGAAATCCCCATGGAAAAGGCAGGTGTATTCAGAATCTGCACCTTTTTCATCTTCTCTGATATATAGACCTCTCCCAGCTCTTCCAGTGCATGTATGCCGCTTTGCAGAAATTCATAAATCGCATCCACATCCTCACGCAGCACCCTGCGTTGGCTTTTGCCATCATATTCCGGGAAAAAGGCACTGACTGCGGCATCCATCTCCATCTCCCGCTGCACATCTCTCTTCTGCGATATAGAACCGGACGGCATATCAATAAAACGTGCCGCATCATTCTCTACGGAAAAGACGTCATAACTCTCTTCTCCATAAACCGCACATAATCTACATGTAATCTCATCATATTCTGGCATATCCAGATAAATGGCAAACTGCGCCTGGTCAGGGAGATAATTCTCCGGGCGAAATTCCTGAATCTGCACATCATAATGTTTCTCAAGTTCCGGTAATAAATCCCTGCAAAAAAGCGACAGCTCCCGCTCTGCAATAAATACGCTGTTACCGCCTTGCTCATTCATATATGTGCGAAAGCCCCGAACTCTGCGTATTGTATCCAGGCTTGTCCGATATATGATACCCGCATCGCTGTCATAGGCATAGGAATATACCGCACCTTCTGTCATAGGCATGGAATGCGCAATCAGCCGGATGCCAGAGGGAACACCTATAACACTCAAAGGAATCGGCGGCTCCCCTTCCTGCACTGTGTACTGTACGGGATTCGTAAAAACCGTCTCCAGCTCAAAAGGCATCTGAGACTCTTCCATGATCCCCATAAATCTGTCCAACTGCACGCCTGCCAGTGGAATCTCTCTCCTGACATCGTTTCTTGTGTAATATTGATAGATATTCTGTCCACCACGGGTCTGAAAATCCTTCATGATATCCACAAGGAAAGCCGCAAGTGGTGCACTTTCCTTGTCAAAAGCCGACAGATGATGGTAAAATGCCAGCTTCGCTCCATAAGACTTATACTCAGAATCCGCCATAAGTCTTGCGAATTCTCCTATGTCTTTTAATACATAAAGCTTCGTAATTCCAATGCGAAATTCCACGGAGAGCTTACCATGATAGTCATGGCAGCAGGGTATAAGCTGTACTTTGCCCCGCACTGTAGGCTGCTTAAAAGGAAGCTGCTGTTCCAGCCCCTGATTCATCAGGATTCGATACATACCTCTGTCCGTCTGTGGCATGGAGCGTTGTCTGGTAAGGTGCTCCCGCTCCGGTGTTTTGCCATATAAGGTACTGCCTTTTACAATACCGGGCGTTGCTTCCAGCTGTGCTATCTTCTCCGGGAATTCTACCTTGAGCTTCTTCGCCGGGGCTTCCTGCTTACACCGTATGTCCTCTCTCACCTGAAAATAGCGAAGCAGTGTCGCTACACAATGCTTACAAAGACCGGCATATTCTACATGGGCAGGACATTCGCAACGATAAGAATGCAGCTCTTTTGCTTCTTCGTCTACCACCACTTCCGTGTTATAGCATCTCCAGCTGCTTCCCTGTACATATGCTTTTATCTTCTTACACGGTGTTTCTTCTATATATACATCCTGAATCTGAATATGCTGCACATTACCACTCTGATACAGCCATTTACCTCTTTGAAATACCTGTTGTGATGTATCCTTGCGAATATCTGTCTCTGTATACATAATATCCATGCCTTCCTGTTATCCTATACCTCTGATGCCTCAGAACCCATGTGCAAAATCGCAGCTTCAATGCTTTGTTTTTGCCTATGTGGGTCTGCATAATTACCTTATAACAGATTATAGCACAAAATGACGGCCTGCACATATTTTCTTAATGATAGATACCATTCCTTGGATGACTCAGGAAGCGGTATCCCTCTCCCCATTTCGTCTCAATGTATCTTGAACTCTCACCATCATCTTTCATCTTCCTGCGCAGCTTGGAAATATGCATGGCTACTGTATTCTCACGAACATTCACATAAGGCAGTCCCCAGGCTTTCTCATAGATATCTTTTCTGCTGACTAATACATCTGCACTCTCCATCAGTACCTGCAATACCAGTGCTTCCATCTTCATAAGCACAATCTTCTCACCATCCATTTCCAGGATTGAATTCTTCGTATCCAGAATTACATCTGAAACTGCAATTCTGCCGTCTTCCTGATATTGTACCGGCTTAACGCTCTTACGACGATGGTTCACACTGGCAATACATTTTGCCATTAATTGAACCGGAGGCGTTGCAATGGGCATATAGTCTGCAATCCCCATACGATACGCACCTACCACGCTGATATCGTCCATATCCTTGCCCATCATAAACATTGTGACATCGTCTTTTCTGTCCAGAATCTCCATTGCCAATGTATATCCTGATTTGTTCGCCATATAATCGTCCACAACTACCACATCATATTGTTCCTGTGTAGCCTTACGATATCCCTGAAAAGGCACGTGTTCTATGGTTGCATCCATATTCCACATGGTACAGGCTTTCAGGTAGCCTGCGTCTCTGCCATCTTCTTCAATAATGAACAGGACCTTTGCGGAAATATCATCCGATACTGACAGTAAGTTTCTCATATGGGTTCTCCTTCCTCATATCTGGTTGAAAATTAATTTTCTTTTTAACCTATTTTAGCATATTGTCTGAATATAATTATTATTTAATGTATTTTTGTCCTATGTATGATATACTTGTCTTGTGTTGTATTATATGTTCATACTACAATTGTTAATGGGGCTGCCCGCAGTCCTGTCACCTCGCAAAGGAGGAACTTCTTATGAAAAAAATTCGTGCACTCGAACCTCAGCTCCTTGTCCTGGAAGCCCTTACCTATAATCAATGGGTCATCACAATGGGACAGATGCTGCAAGCAACCAGTATGGATCTATACATACATTGCGTAAATGTCGCCTCTATCGCTGCCCATATGGCACTCTTTGGCAATCGCCAAATGCTCAATGAACAGGGGATCTCTCCGATTTCTCTTGTGTTAGGTGCTTTTCTCCATGATATTGGTTATATTGGAAAGGGATGCTGCTCTGCCTGTGGCAAAAATCCCCAGTCTATGTCTTATATGGAACAGCTGGCTTTTGATGAACATATCAGTGCCGGTCTCGAACAGGTCAAGCATCATACGGATGACCCTGTTGTTCTGGATATTGTATCCATGCATCACGAATATCTCAATGGAACAGGCTATCCAAATGGATGCCGGGCAGAGGATATCCCACCTCATGTCAGGCTCGTCTCCATTGCCAATTCCTTATGCGCTTATCTGGAAAATACACAGCATACGTCTGCTGATTCTACGCCTATGCTTATGACTGAGTTATTGGATTATCTGCATAATGAAGCAATCAGTGGAAAATACGATATTACACTTCTGAATGCATTTTTCGATGGCATTATGAGCTATTATGACAGTCTTATTCCTCTGCACAACGGTCTACGCGATTATTGCTCAGAAAAAGGATAAGCAGCAGAATTGCTATCAGCCCCAGTATGCTTAAGCCTACAATAAAGGAATAATTGGCTTTCACCAGCTCTGTCTCATACGTGGCATGGCTCTGCGGTGAAATGGCATCCTGATCTGGTGATGCCTGATTGTAATCTGTGTTATCTGCCCCTGTATGGTTTATCCATGGGCTGTCAGCTGTACTGGCATGACTCTCCCATGGAGTATCATCGGGGATGGTTGTCAAAGCTACAGGGTCAGGCACCATTGTCAATGCAGGCATTGTATTTTCTGTATTTTCCTGTTTGCTGCCATTCACTGGTAATTGTGATGGATTCACTGCCAATGTAAATGCTGCATCATTTATGTTGGTAATGTCATTCTTGCTTAGCGCTCCGTTTATCAGATTGTTAGGGATATTGGGTTTACTTGTGGCTTCATTATCTGCGCCGTCTGTTTTTCCAGTTGAGCCATTATCGGAATTATCCGGGAGTGTGGTGCTTCCATTATCGGATTTATCCGGGGGTGGTGTGCTTCCATTATTGGAATTATCCGGGGGTGTGGTGCTTCCGTTACCGGAATTATCCGGGAGTGGTGTGCTTCCATTATCGGATTTATCCGGGGGTGGTGTGCTTCCATTATCGGATTTATCCGAGGGTGGTGTGCTTCCATTATTGGCGTCACCCGGATTGCCTGTGGAATTATCCTTATCCTGGTCTGGGATAGTTGGTTTGGTATCTTCCTTCTTGGGTGGCTCTGCTGCCTGGTTGACCTGTAAGGCTGCCTGGTTGGAGCTTACCTTGATCTGCTGCCCGTTCTGTTCGCTGACTACCGTCAGTTCGCACCAGAAAGTGTATTTCCCTGCTTTATAGCCGGAAGGAATTTTACACTTGACTGTATTGCCATTCACTACTTTGGTCTTTTTGCCATTCTGCTGCATATACCACTGTGGCGTAATGGTATAACCCTGTTCCGTACTCTGCGCATAGGCAACTTCCATATAGCTTTCTTCGTAATCAGACTCCACTTCTACAGAGACTGGCTGTTTTGTAACAGACACTGGATTTATCCAGTATGCATAGAATGTCTCATCCTGAACAATATCTGATTTTCGCACTGCTTCACCTGACGTACTATAATAACAGGTTCCCCTGCCATCTTTTTGCAGGTAATAGCCTGCAAATAATCCATCTTCCCTGACCGGGAGTGTAATATCGGGCATCTGCTTCCTATATGCCGCTGTAATAGTCTCTACCACATTGCCATAGGCATCTTCCAAAGTTACTGTATATTCTCTGGGAATATTGCGGTATACTGCAATATAGTTTTTGTTCTCTGTAACAGGGGATTGCACGGTGTCTGCCCCTGTCAGGTTCTCCTTACGTCCTGTCTCCATATCGTCCCAACCGGTAAAAGTATAACTGTACTGTGAATCTGCCTTTCTGGCAGGTTCTGTCTTCACTGGGTAATCAGCTATGCTTCCCTTTGATGCAGTGACGCTGCCCAGTAAAGTCATGTCATAATTGAAATAATTAAAAGTCCGTTGTTCCTGTGGGCATTGTGTAATTACTATTTTGCCATTTCCTAATCTTACACCTGCTGCCGTAGAAACATTTCGACATATTTCTGCATTGTAATAATTAGTTCCTCCATATGCCTGTTTGTTCTCTTCAATAACATCCTTAGATTTTCCGCATACTAAACGATACCCTTCTATGGCTCCATTGTCCTTCCCACAATCCCTCTTGGTATGTGTCCACGAACCATCTGTAATAAAGTCCGAATCCATATCGCCTTCATTGCTTCCCCATTCTCCGCACACACTGCAATTGGCTTCTATATAGCCCGACAGATCATCACTGACTCTGAAATTCTCAAATATTCCACACTGTACAAAACAGCTGCCGTCATGAGTATGTCTGATTTCTCCTGTGTAACAGCCACCGCCCGATTCTTCACTGCCTGTGTGCTCATGGTATCTGGTATAACCGCTCTGTCCCCCCTGATAACCACTGCCGCCACCGGCTGAATTCGGCTCTGAACTGGATTCTCCATTACTATTAATAGCTCCGCCTCCCCAAATTTCACCGCCACTTCCACCATTTAACATATCCGTGGCTCCTCCTCCACCGCCGGCAACTGCTGCCGTGACTCCATTGATCACTACGGTCGTGGCTCCACCTCCGGCGGTCAAGGTTCCCTGACCTCCTCTCTGGCTGTCATTGCTTCCACCAATACGAAGCTCTACCCGATCATTCTGGTGTAGACTGACCTGCATATTGACCATGCCACCTTTTCCACCTGTATGTTCCTGATAAGAACCGCCCTGCGCACCATATAATTCAAATTGATATATACCATCACTCGTCACTGTAAAATCCTGACTGGCTTCATATTCCCAGTGGTCAGGATCACTTGCTGTCTGTTCAGGACTCATTGTTACAGCCGCCGTCATCAGTGTTATGATTCCTTTCTTCACCCATATTGCTTTCATTGAACTACTCCTTATTTCACATTCATTATGTGTGTCACGTAACAAGGCGGTATGTTATAGTACTTTAGTCTCATTTGCAATAGATGTTATGATTCTTTTAAGGTTATTGCCAAACATAAAATTCATAAAAACATAAACAAATCATAAACTGACGTCTTTTTCCATAAACAAAAAAGCCAAATATGCTTGCAAATCCAAGGATTCACAGCCTATCTGGCTTTTTATTATATATAAAAAATATTCCCCCGTAGTTTATAAACGAATTTATACTTTATTCAAATACAATCTGTCTGCCGTGTGCTCTTCCGTATTCCTCCAGACGCTGCCTGAAATGCTCCACACCCTCTGTATTGCCTGCAAGATTATGCAGAAGCATAATCCTTACGAAGGTATCATATGCCTGTTCTCCCAGCGCATCAATATCTGACATCTGTGTCACTTTTACAAAAGTCAACAGCGCCAGCAGGTTGTCACCACATGCCTGATGTGCACAGCCAAGCAGATATCCATATTCTGCACCTTTAAAACGGTCTGCATATTTCATCAGATGCTCCCTGGCTTCCTGTCCCTTATCCAACTCCAGTAAAAGTCTGGCATAGGCTGGAACTGCCACCTTCATAAAGCCTTTTTCCGGGTTATCATTTCTGGCGAAGCACTCTGCATAAGCCTTAGCGGCATCATCATATCTCTTCAATATGTAATAGGACTGTCCCATCTGGAAATACAGATAATCATCAAAAGGTGTCTCACCCAGTGCAGACTGCAGCATCGTCAGGTTTCTCGCCTGTTTACGCTCCATCTCCTCCGGTGTGATATCATATCCATGGTGTTCGACCTCTACAGGCAGACGATAAGTACTCAGGCATACCTCCTCCAAGTTCACCTGGTTCTTCGGCGTGATCTGCTCATGAATACGAAATCTGTACTCAAAGAAATTACGATTGTAGAAACGTGGAACCTCTTCTGCCTTATAGGTATGTTCTCCATCCGGCTGCGTGTATACATTCGTCAACCCCATCATTCCAACATGGCGAAGATGCTGCTGCATACAGATACGCAAAGCCTTTTCATCAAGCTGCGTCAGATATTCATCGCAATCCAACACCAGAATCCAGTTATTGGACGCCTGCGCTGCAGCAAAATTGCGGGCTGCGCTGAAATCATCAATCCATGCGAAATCATAGACTTTATCTGCATAGCGGGTGGCTATCTGTCTGGTATCATCTGCCGAACCGGTATCCACTACAATAATCTCCCAGGAATATCGGCGCAATGCCTTGAGACAGTTCTCAATATATTTTTGTTCATTCTTTGCAATGATACATACTGAAATAGGAAGTTTTGTCATTTTCGTCCTCCACCTTAGCTGTTTACTACACGTTCTTTCTCACGCATGCATGCTTCATACTTACCCTGAAAAACCTCAGCCATCTTCTCATCGCCCATATTACGGTACAGTTCGATAATATGCTCATAGCAGTGCAGCAGATTCTCGCCCAACGTATCTGCATCTGCCATGGTCGTTGTTTTTACATAATAAAGCAGTGCTTTAAGTGGCTGTCCATTATCCAGGCAAACACCTGCATAGGTGAACTGAAACTTCGCTGTCCTGCATCGTCCTGCATAACGATCCATCAATGCGAGAGCCTCCTTCTCCCTGCCTACTTTTACATACGCTTTGGCAAGGGAAATAATCATAACCTGCACATAAATAAATTCTGGTGAAGGATCACCGGCAAGACCTCTTTCATAGAATGTAACGGCTTTTTCATGGTTGCCAAGAATAAATTCTGACTGACCAATCTGGAAAAGGGTATAGGAATCATCAGGATTGCGTTCCAGATTCTTATATAAAAGGCTTAAGTTTCGTCGCTGTTTATCCTGCATTTCTTCTGGTGTCAATGCATAACCATGGTGTACAACCTCCATAGGAAGCAGGAAGCACTGCATCATTTCTTCTCTCTTTGCCATATCCTTGGAGCACACCTGTTCATGGATTGGATAATCAAATGTATAAAAGTTCTTATTATAGAAGCGGGTCACATCATCTGTTCCATATCCTGTCTGCCCGTCTTCATCCAGAACAAGATTCTTGAGCCTGATCACTCCTGTATATCTTGGAAACTTCTGCATCAGGATACGCATAGTCTTCACGTCTATGCTGTTTACATATTCATCACAGTCCAAGGACAGTATCCAGTTATTAGACGCATGCTGCGCACAGAAGTTCCTGGCTGCGCTGAAATCATCAATCCAGGCAAAATCCAGTACTTTGTCCGCATACCGGGACGCAAGCTCCTTTGTCCTGTCTGTAGAACCTGTATCTGTAACAATAATCTCAAAGCCGTATGGCTTTAATCTCTTCAAACATTCTTCGATATTCTTCTCCTCATCTTTTGCGATGAGGCACACGGAAATCGGCACCTTAGACATATATAATCCCCTTTATGAACAAACTATTCGGTAATTGCAAAGTGAGTATCCAGAATGGGACGAATGATGTATCATTCTGTATCCGTGATAAAACATTTTACAATTATGCTTTTTTATTTTATGGATAAATTGTAGCACAATTTTAATTTATTTTCTATATTATATTTTTGTGCCTTTTTGTAATATTTTACAAAGAATTCATAATTTGGAAAAATTTTTCCCATTACTAAAAATGCATCTTCACTTTTCTCATTTAATTTATAAGATATACCTATTTTTGTTAAACCTGCAATTTTACTTTTTAATTTTTCCTCTGATTTATATGATTTGGGTAAATAACTATTTTTTATAAAATTTTCAAGCTCTTTTTTACTATTTATTTCAAAAATTCTATCACCATATTGTAAAACATATTTACATTCATAGTTTCCTGGTACTTTACTTATTTTTAACTTTGTTCCATATATTTCTATTAACATATTAATTAAATATATAACATCTCTGTCTTTTGGGGCGGATTTAACATTAGCAGCAAATATATATTGCTTATTAATTAAGCTTTGCTCTTCCTTTGTTTGTGCTCTAGATGTTTCTAATAGATATTTTGTCATCATAAGAGCCAATCTTGCTGTGCCATCTTTTACAAAAAACTTACCATTATCTTCATACAACTCTATTTCATTATTATGATTTAAACTAGTTTGGTCAAGTTTTCGCAATTCTTTAAAATAATAATTTGGATTTTTAAAGTATTGCTTTATCATTTCATCAGATTTATCATTATTAACAAATATTTCTATCCAAGATTTTCCATCATATTCATTACTAACAGTTCCTATTAAATTCTTTAATCGAAAATGTTTGCGCTCTGATGTTACTAAATTCTTATTTTTGAAAAAAACAACATCTTCTGACGGTATCTTTTTAGTTAAATTTGTTGTTTTAACTTTTAATTCACTTGGTATGTTTTTTGTATCTAATCCTATACTATTAAAAAAACTCCTTTTTTGTAAAGATATCTTCTGCATAAATTTTACAACCTCATTTCAACTTTTGTTTCATTCTTAAATGTCCTAATTCAAACCATTCATTGTATGCCAAATTTAATTTAAACAATAATTTTGGCTTTGCACCAGCTCTGTTTTTGTCTACAACACAAGCATAATATCTAACATCTGGGTCTTCATATGCTTTAATATCTTTGTATTGCTTTGATTCTTCTATTTCTGAATATTCATAATCAGCATATGATTGGTTATTTATTTGTTTGAATAAACACAATGTATCTAATACTTCTTTTACTGTTCTGCTTGCAGCCATATCATTTATTGTTAAATTAATTGGTGCTGTTGTACTTTCTAATAATTGTAATGTTGAACCAATAAACATTTTATATTTTTGTGCTATATTTGATAATACAGTAGCTGTCTTTTTTATTTCTTCTCCATCCCCTATATGTTGAATATCATTTTTTAATGTATCATAAAATACATATTCAACACCTTCTTTATAATAATAATCTAATATAATTTTATATAAATCATCA
>OGLT01000846.1_pt1 | contig 19834 bp, 16 predicted proteins | sample 1572911 | NCBI WGS metagenome assembly OGLT01 (sample SAMEA2582014, study PRJEB24529) | metagenome | biome: Human gut stool | place: China | collected 2011 | reverse complement strand
TATTTCTTTTCATTAGCCAGACGCAGGAACTTGCGGGAACCGGCCACATTACAGCGTTCTCCCACATTGATAAAGTTCTTCTCAGGAGTCACTTCCAACAATTCCAGGCCGGAAAGCCAAAGACTTTCGGGTTTCGGAGCAGGAACATGGGGAGCAGCACCGGCTATCAAGGCAGGATATTCGGCGATGTATGCATCGGTCGTACCACAGCAACCGCCAATGATGTTTATCAGACCTTCCTGAATATACTCTTTCACTTCATGCGCCATATCGGCAGGCGTCTGGTCATATTGTCCTAGGCTGTTGGGCAATCCCGCATTGGGGTATGCGCTGATATAATAAGGAGCACGGGCAGCAAGCTGTTCCAGGAAAGGTTTCAACTGGCGGGCGCCAAAGGAACAGTTCAAGCCTACCGAAAAGATATTGGCATGCTGAACTGAGGCAAGAAAAGCCTCCAAAGTCTGTCCCGACAGAGTACGTCCACCTGTATCGGATACGGTAACGGACAGCATAACAGGAACTTGAACGCCCGTAGCCTCCATCGCCTTTTCCGCAGCAAAGATAGCTGCTTTGGCATTCAATGTATCGAATATGGTTTCTATCAACAGAGCATCTACTCCACCTTCCAGCAAGGCTTCCATCTGTTCCCGATAGGCATCGGCAAGTTCATCGTAAGTCAGCGCACGCATGGCCGGATTATTCACATCGGGACTCATGGAGCAAGTCTTATTGGTAGGCCCGATAGAGCCGGCTACAAAACGTGGTTTATCAGGTGTAGAAAATTCATCAGCTACTTTACGTGCCAGTTTAACGGCAGCCAGATTCATCTCACGTACATATTCCTGCACATGATAATCGGCCATACTGACACTGGTAGAACTAAACGTATTGGTTTCAATGATATCGGCACCTGCCATGAGATATTTACGGTGTATATCCTGTATCACATCAGGGCGCGTCAGACAAAGCAGATCATTGTTTCCTTTCATCTGCCCGGGGATGTCAGCAAAGCGCTTCCCCCTGAAGTCTTCCTCCGTTAAGTTGTACCGTTGTATCATGGTGCCCATAGCACCGTCTAAAATAAGGATGCGCTCACACACCAACTTTTCAATAGAAACCATTTGTATTCAGTGATAGAATGATATTATCTCTTAAACATCCGCGCCATATCGCGTTTATCATCTTTCTCTTTCAACGCTTCGCGCTTGTCGTATTGCTTTTTACCTTTGGCAAGAGCCACTACCACTTTGGCAAGCCCTTTTTCATTAATAAACATACGAATGGGAACCATTGTAAAACCGGGGTCTTTTGCTCCACGCGCCAGTTTATCAAGTTCTTTTTTAGTAAGTAAGAGTTTGCGCTCCCTGCGTGCCGAATGGTTATTATACGAACCGTAGAAGTATTCGGAAATATGCATATTCTTCACCCACAACTCGCCATTGGCAAAGTAACAGAAGGTATCCACAAGACTTGCTTTACCCATGCGGATCGATTTAATTTCCGTACCCGTGAGCACAATGCCCGCGGTATAAGTGTCTACCAATTCGTAATCGAATGTAGCGCGCTTATTTTTTATATTAACAGGAGCTTGTTTCATGATTTCAAACGTTAATTAAGCACCATCGTCAGCTTGTTGAATATAAACTGAATGAGCATAGGACAGGCAATCAGTAGGATGGAAGAAATGATTGTAAACCGTAACCGGTCTTTTTCTTCTACTTTCATCAACGTGGAAGCCCCCTCCCACACCACATACACAATATAGAACTGCAACAGCAATCCGATGATATTAAAGTCCGGCAATATGCCGATAATAATCTGGAGCAAGAAAAGAACAACCAGCGCATAGCCCGCAAACTGTTGCGTCAATGGCATGTCACTGTCCATCATAAACATTTTAACGCGCATCCCATTTATGAGATACGCTGCCAGAAAATATCCTCCAAAGAGGGATACTGCCACCGCGCAACATTGCGTCATGGCATATTGAAAACTCTCGGGACCGCCCCATCCCTTCGCCAGCAAAGAACCGATGAAGACGGACAATCCACATAAACCAATCATAGGATAGACAAAAGCAGTAAATACTTTTCGCCTATCCTCTTCCAAACGAATTTCCTCCCAAGCCTTGGCCGGAGAGGAAATCAGTAACATTGCTATATGGAATAATGCTTTATAATCCAATATTATTATTAGTTTGTTTTATATTCTACAGTAACTTCTGTATACTTTTCAGGTATCTTAGAATCTGTTTCACTATTCTTTGATTTTATGATCACATTCTTCGGTTCTTTTCCTGTAACCCCTGCAAAATGAGCTATAGCTTCCTCAATATTATATCCATCCTGAGTATATGTTCCAACATCTGTTTTTTCGTCTGTACCCCTATCATGACGTAAATATAATACCAAATCCGTAGCACTATTTTCTGTATCTGACGTTACATAAACCAGATTAAACTTATGCTGTGCTAACTTTTCAGAACTGTTTTCCATTCTCCATGCAATAGGTAAAACCAATGTCTTTTTATCATAAAAAGCAGGTTTCAGTTCTCGATAAGTATATCCATCATTTACAGTTGGAGTTAATGATACAATCGGTGCATTTTCCGTTACGCTTTCCTCCATTTCTACCTGAGTTTCAGCAGTAATAAGGTCCGGACCATCACATGCAGCAGCTGATACTAATACAATATCATAACTTTGTGGAGTTGTAGAAGTACTTGTTTTAGCAGTTCCTGTCTCTTCTTTTACAAATTTATAATAAATAACAGCCAGCTTCGTTTCAGACATTTTAAATCCATAGTTAGTCTCCATTGCAAGAACAGATGCACTAGTAGGATGTAATTTATTTCCTGCAGGATCCTCAAAATAAGAGCCCATGTAACTATTGACCACATAAAACATTCCCGCACCATCAAAAGGAGATTCTGACTCATCAGAATTCATGCAAGAAGTAAAAGAAACACCCATTATTAAGGTCAGGGCAACCATCCAGAGTTTAAACTTAGCCATTTTCATTGTTCTATAAATATTAGAGTTTGCAAATTTAGATAAAAGAATCGAGTAACACTGCACTCTCTCCATTTTTTCATTGTTTTTAAGAGTAAATGAAATATTAATCTAAATACTGCAAACCCCACTATTTATTTAACCTTTATTTAGAATTATTCTTCTACAACCCGAGTATCAAGTAATTTATTATCCGCATCTCGATAAATATTATAATATAAGAAGGTCGTTATAACCCCCTCCCATTGTCCTCTAATTCTAAATCTTCTACCTGCTTCTGCCCCATCTACTTTTTCTAACGTTGCTACATAAGTGAGAATTGTGTTATATGACATTTTTAAGACCTCGACTCTACAAGTTGTATTTGCAGGAATAACAACTTTAAAAGACTGCGATACAGCTACATCATACTCACCAGTAGAAGTATAGCTAGCTGAATGAGATGAAGTTGTTGAAGTACTAAGATCACCACTAAAACTTACTACAGGTAAAGGAGCTTGCCCAGATTGACTACTCCAATGAAATGAACTTTGATTCTGAGTAGAAACACCATTAGTTTCATTAAAAGTACTACTTTCTCTTACTGTTTCAGAAACCGTAAGAACATGCTCTACATCAAAAGGTTCCCCTGGAAACATAGTCCCCATTATAAATTGATCTCTTCGATTTATAAAATCACCATCAATTTCCGATTTCAAATATTCCATATCAACAAGACGAAATTCTCCAACAGGAACCACTCTCCACAGAGCAAGATCAGTAGAATTTATTGATTTATACTTCAATTCTGATCCAGTTCTTGTATTTGATTGCAAATAAAGAGGAGGAGCAAACGATCCCCACTTAACACCCCAAATATTATAGTTATTTCCGTTAGGTGTAAAACCAGAATTCGACATAGCATAAGACGAAATCCCCACCAAAATAGGAGTTGAGTTATCTGTAGCATTAGGAGCAATCACAGCAGCAATAGAAGGAAACGCAGGCATTGTAGAATGTCCGCCTACAAGAACAATATTCCCTGATCGTAAATACCATCTCTGCCGTAAACTTCCATCATCTTCTGTATATAAACTCATTTCACTTCCAGATGGCGCACATGACAAATATCTACGACTAGTATTTCCTACATTCAAAATATTCACAGGAATACCATCCAATTCAGTTATCTGATTAAAATCTGTAGTAGATGACGTTTTCGCCCTTGTTTGTACCTGTTCCGTATCACTTTTCACAATCCCTTCCAAATCTTCTTGTTCGCAAGAAAACATTGCCAACAATCCTACTAATAACAAACTAATCTTTCTCATAAGCATCACATTATTAGGTTAAACAAATTATATCATGTATCATAATTCAAATTGTCCACACGCATAAGCGCCATTTTTCCCTTCTATTTCTATAAGGAAATTACCAGAAGCACCAGAATTCAATTGAATAATCTTTTGCATAGAAGCTTGTACATCTTCTGAAGAAGAAGAATAAACCACAACACCATTCTGAGAAATGGTAATATCTACCTCCCCTATAGCCTGTTCAAAACATACTTCCAAAGAATAACTACTGCCATCTAACATCACATGAATTGGAATAAATGGCCGTACAGAACGGTGATCTCCTAAATTACCTTTTGTTAGAATGTCAAAAGGAACATCATTTCCGGTCATTTGAATAAGAACCTGCTCTAAGCCTCTATCATTACCTCCCGGAGAACCAGCATTTACCCTCAATAGGAGGAATAGCCCTAATAAACATAGAATCAATTTTAATTTCATAGCCTATCTTTTTAAAATTCAGTAACAAAGTTAGTGCTACAAAACCTAATAACAAGAATGAGTATGCGGACAGAAAAACAGCATTAAAACAACTACGAATCAATAAATTAGTTAAATCCATAGAGGACAAAAACAAGATATTATTTTCAATAAAACGCTATCATTTGCTCCAGTGCATCGTCTTTTTTCAATAATAAATGCGATTTTAGTCTTTGCTTATTCTTATAAACAGACTTCATCTCACAATCAAAGACAATCATCAACTGCTGATTTGAAAAACCTAACTTTATCAATGCTACCAGTAACAATTCTCCTTTAGTTAAATCAAAATCAGTTTTTATCCGGGAAATAAAGTTAGCATAAACCAAGTCCAAAAAGTCGAATATATTCTGCCGTTCAGTTGTTGTCATATTTTCTGCAATCAACCTACCTTGTTTCAATTCTCCTAATATGAATAATGCTTCAACAGATGAGTTATCACGTATCTTTTTATTTTCAGATGTCAACTCCAAGATTCTTCTATTCAAATTTCCAATAGTTTCCTTCTTTGCCTTTTGCTCCCATTCTTCCTTCAGTTCGAATCCTGTTATCCTACAAGCATACTCTTCTATAATCTTTTCATTTTTTCTTAAAGCTTCTATATTCCGTAAATTTTTCTTTTTATATTTTTTAATGAAGCAAAAACTCACCCCACTTACCAAAAGTATTATAACCAAATAAAAATAAGTTTGCTTCTCTTTTTCCAGCTTTATCTGTCTATTTTCCAAAATAAGCTTATCAGCTTCATATTTCTTCTGCAAAGTCAAAAGTTGTACCTTTAATTCATCATTACGCACAATCTCTAATAATGAATCAGACTTTTCTTTGTACAGAAATGCTTGTTTATAATTTCCTTCTTCCCTTTTCAGAAGACACAAATAACCTAACGCACCTGATAAAATAAATTCATCATCAGTATTTCTACAATGGTTGAAACACTTTTCAGCTAAAGTAAACCTTCTCATATCCATGTAGGTACGTCCTAAAGACAAATAATAACGCAGACCATCATTCTTATCCTTACTCGACTTGATTGCAGAAACAAAATAATCTATAGCTTCTGTATACTGTTTATTATCCTTAGCAATCAAGCCTAACAACTGAAAAAGAGAAGACCTCACTTGATTTGTAGTATCAGACAACAAGAACAAGCCTCTATTTGCATACCAATCGGCACTATCGTTATTCTGTTTTGCAAAGTAAGTTCGAGCAACATTCCTGCATCCATATACCTCTCCAATACTATCACCAGCCAATTCATAATAATAAATAGACTCCCGATAATTATTTATCGCCTGCTCATGCATCCCCTGCCCCAAATTTAAATAGCCGATATGTTTAAATATTAATCCCTGCAATTTATACTCTCCCGTTTCTTTTAAGAATGTCAATGCTTTCAAGTAAGCTTCCATTGCCTCGGATTCCTGACCTTTTATTACCATTGTTTTTCCATAATAATAGCAAGACTTTCCAGCTTTCACGGGATCATTACCTTCTTTATAATAATCTACAGCTATCCTAATTAAGGAATCAGATTGCAAACTATCCAAATTATTCTTATCTAAAGTCTGTGTCAACAATAAAGCATAATCAGCACTTTCTTTGCCATGAAGCTGTTCAGGGCATGGTATCAGATTCAAGAATTGCATAGCACTATCAGGATATACTTCTACATACCTTTCAACTCGCTCCAATAAATCCACATCCTTACTAGTCTGTATGCATGAAACAAATCCTCCCCCAAGAAATAAAAAAAGCAGAAATAGATATTTATTCATTTTTCTAAATTAAATGAATACAAAGAAACAAAAAAGATGACACTACTTAGCTACAAATTAACATCATTTCATCAACAAGAAGCCTATACCGGATATATACATCCTCAATCACAGATAAAAAGCGATAAGGTTAAAACAAAATATTACTTTACCTTATTCTTTTTATTGTAATGAGAAGAAGATTTATCTTTAGACTTTAACGTATAGACTCTTTAAAGAAGAACCGATCATTGCCTAAGCATCACTCAAACTATTAGATCTATCTCCATGCTTTACAACATCTTTTCTGCAAAACTCATCTGCTAAATAATAAATTTCAGTAACTTTGTTTCTGGTGACTCATAGTGGCATCTGTTAAGAGGTTTACTTTTCATATCAAACTCATACTAAGATTATGGTTCATTCTAAATCTTACATTATCCCCCAAAAAGAAACCGTTACACCGGAAATAAAAGAAGACAGAAGTCATTCTTTGCATTCGATGCGATATATCTTCTTCTTTGTATTGTTGTTCCTCACGATCTCTTCCAAAGCAGTAAATATAGATTCTTTATCAATGCATTATATCCCATTAAGCACAACAACAATTTATATTGCAAAAGACAAAATGAATTCACAAGACAAGTATAAACAAACCAGATATTGGAAAAAGCATAAAAGATTAAAAGCCTGCGGATGGACAACACTCGGCATAGGTGTTCCCACGATGGTTGTAGGATTTGTTGGTGCCGTCGTTTCCGGTTATGAGTCCGGTGGAGATGGGGAAGGTTTCGGTATCATTCTCGGTGCAGGAGCCGGACTGACCGTAAGCAGTATTCCTCTTTTTGTATTTGCCGTCAAAAATAGACAGAAAGCTATTGCAACTGCACTCGGAACAGAACTCGACCCACAATTATGGAGAAAACACAGACAGTTCAGAATTGGTGCATGCACAGCATTGGGCATAGGGCTTGCCGGAATGGCTACAGGTCTGATGGGCGGAGCTTTCGACGATCCTCTCTACAAAAACACCCGGCCATGGAAAGCTGTATTTTATACCGGTGCAAGTGCAACAGCTACCAGTATTCCGCTTTTCGTTTTTGCAAATATCAATAAAAAACGAGCTAAGCAAGCAATAGAATTCTCGCTTAGCAGCTCAAACATCCAGATGACCTTACCCAACGGAATGATTCAGACACAACCTGCATTGGGTTTTTGCATTAATTTTTAGGAATAAAAAAATCACCCTTATCAGACGATTTTAGCAAACAGTTCCAGATGTTCATCTACATAACTGGCTACCATAGCTGTGATACCTTCCTCGTTTTCCAAAAATTCTTCTTCCAGTTCATCGAAAGCTTCATATTGCTCGTACATAGCCATAAATTCATCATCTGTACGCTCCCGTTCCAGATCTTCACGATGGGCATCATAAATCTTTTTAGCTCTATATACCAGTTTACCGAAATCTTCTGCTCCCCACAGACGCATCACTTTAGCAAACGGATTAGCAAAAATATAACCACCATACCCATTCTGTATCAACTGGCAGAAGCCGCCATCCATTACTTCATCACGAAATATCTGGTAAGCAAGCAAAGTGTGCTGCTCACCTGTCAGTAATGGCATGGATTCAGCGGTTAATTCACCACCTATCACTTCTTTATATCTGTCGGTAAATACCTGAATAAAAGTATCCATCCCCTCGCCTGCTGCTTTACGCAAGGCGGCATCAGTAATTTCTATCATAGTCTTCTTATTATGCCTTTTTCTAATTATCACGACAAAGATATGGAATTAAAAGATAAAGGTATAACAAGAAGACTAAAAACAATGAAAAGTGTTCCTACAATTTCCGCAGGACACCTTTATCACCTACCACAAAGTAAGTATCCTTATCAATCAATAATGCACGGCCACGTTTCTTTTTCTGATTTTCTTTATTGTCTACATTGACACCGATAACCTTGCCATCATAAAAAGTAGAAATATCCTTAAAGATGGTATGCCCTACGATAATATGTTTGGCTTGATAGCGTTCCATCACCATTTGCAGGCTGTCCTGCGCCATTGGATAATACTTGGCATCCGTACGCACAAGGCCACGATACCAGATGGGACCATCATTACCATACAGAAATGCAGTCAATGGGGAAAGAGCCCTGCGTTCTTTCTTATTCATGAAAAGGGCTTTGCTCATTTCTTCGTTCACGGTAGGAATGCTTAAATTACGGTCATAGAAATTCTTGCCTAACCCGGCATGAACATAAAGGTCGCTGCCAATGGTCTGCATCGTATTACGAGTTCCTAACCATTTACCCAATTCCGTATCGGGTCCATAAAGCTTAGGATAATCCATATTCAATTTCTGTGCCAGCACTTTATATTTATCTTTCGTATAGCGCAAGTCATTGGCCAGTACCAACGGCTCATGATTCCCTAACAGGAAAGAAACCGTTCCACCTGCTTTTGCGGCCTCATCTTCCAACTTATAAAACAGCCAGAATATTTGCGGTACATCTTTTCCACGATCGAAAATATCACCGATAACCATCAAGTGATTACTGCCGAAGCTCCAATTGTAGTTTTTATCAATAACCCCATTGCCCTGCAACAAGCTAATAACACAATCCAACCTGCCATGCGGGTCGGACATAACAAACACTTTCTCCGGTTGCCGATATTGCCAATCGGGGCGTTTCACCGGATGCAATTTCACATCAAACGGAAACCGCCCTTTATGATCTACCACATGCAGAGTAAAATCTTCGGGTAGTGCAACATAAGTCGTGTCGATAATCTTCCCTTTCTTATCGACACTGATGACACGCGTTTTACCATCAGGCTGATAAAGCACATACGGCCCGTCAGCTGATAACTCTTCTTTTTTCTCTTTGTCTTTCTTCTTACCGTCTGAACCAAAAGTTCCGGCGTTTAGGCCGGAACTGATGAACATTAGAGTAAATGCGATAAGAAAGTACTTCATGAAACTTGTCTTACTCGTCATATATCATTTATTTAAATTATCTTCCACCATATTCAGGATTCTGTTCCATATTAGGATTGGCATCCATTTCTTTCTTAGGAATAGGAAGTACAATCATATAGAAATTCCAGTCATACGTCATATATTTCGTGTCATGCTTGGTTTTACTCAGATTACTATCTTTTACATCCTTACGTTCCACTGTCAATCCATTTCTGATAACATCATACATGCGGTGTCCTTCGGCAACCAGTTCTTTACGGCGTTCGTTCAGTACTCTCTCCAAAGTTATAGTCTGTCCTACCACTGTGTTATCCGGATTAGCACGCTTCACAATCGGGTCGAGATACTTAACAGCAGCGTCATTATCATTCTCCTTAACAGCGGCTTCGGCTGCATTCAGATAAGCCTCGGAAAGACGAATTAACGGAATATTGGCATCTTCAATATTCTCTTCACCTTGCGGCTGATACTTATTTACATAGGCATAATATTTCTTATCGAAGCTCAGCAACTTAAGACGTATATCCTTCGGGTCTTCCTTCAGGAACTGATAGAAAGAACAAGTGATACACATATCATCGTAACCGTCATAAGAGTTGAGATAACCCATACTTTCTTTACCCGGACTGTCAGTAGTGAGATTTACGATTTCGAACAATACTTCACCCGGTTTGGAGGCTGAAGCATCTTCTCCCCAAGCCGTGGGATAATCTTCATGGGTCCATAAAGCGTATTTATTCTTTTCTGCTCCTATAATAGCATCGCTCGCCATTTTCAAAGCATTGGCATTTTCACCCTTGTAGAGATAAACACGGCTGAGAAGCACCATTGCACCCCATTTGTTTATTTTGCCTTTATTGAATTTTTCACCCAATAAAGAGAGACTTTGGGTAAGATCATCGATTATCTTCGTATAGCATTGAGCCACAGTGTTGCGTGTTGGCTTGCTATCAATAGTGGACAGACCTTCTATAATAGGCACACCCAGTGATGCCCCATTATCTTTCAGATACGGATAACCGAAGATACGGGTCAGATCGAACAATGCCAGACCACGAATGGCCAGTGCCTCTCCTTTCAAATCATCCCGATATGCCTTGTCGTCTTCATCAATAACCAGTTTATCAATGTTCATCAAAATCAGATTACAATTCTGGATGATAGAATAAAGATAAGACCAATGACTGGAAGGGTTATCATCCTTAGTAAAGTTAAAACGGTAATAGTTAGCTACACGCTTAGTAGAGCTAACAGCCTGCATATCATCACCCGTCACATCTCCATAATATACCAGGCGTCCGGAGTAGGCATCCGAACTCTGCATCGTACTGTAAATGCCATTCAGAGTGAACTCAACATCCGACAATATCTTAATGCTGGTTTCAGTATCTACCGAAGTGGAAGGTTCCAAATCCAACCAACTGTTGCCGCAAGAAGTAGCGACGAACAACATGGAACTGATAAATAAATATTTTAATGGTTTCATAATATCTCGTTTTTATCGGGTTAGAAATTTACATTTATACCAAAAGTTACAGTCTTCAAAGGAGGAGTCCCCCAAATGGCAGTACCACCACTCACTGCTTCCGGATCGTAATAGTCGTATGCCGCCCATGTCCAGAGATTATTGGCCGATGCATACAAACGTACATTCTCGATACCGATTTTCCGTGTCCAGTCCTTCGGAACAGTGAAACCGAATGTTAGCGTTTTCAAACGGATAAAATCAGTGCTGTGCAGACGGCGGGTAGTCGTTACTTTATTCATTGCTACAGAGGGCTTTTCGTAAAATAACTCATACTTTGTAACATCTCCCGGCTTCTTCCAACTATCTTTATAGTAGGACGGAATATTAGCTTCCAGGTCATTACCACCATGTTCGGTTTTCTGTGCCCAGTTGTCATAAGAGTAACCACCAAACTGGTAAGAGAACATAAAGTTCAGATCGAACCATTTATAGCGCAACGTATTTGATAAACCACCGATAGCATTGGGCTCTGCATGTTTATCAAGCACAATGGCATGAGCTTTATTGATTTCTTCGGTGATGTCTTTAATGTAGTTTCCATTTTCGTCCACATCGTTTGTATAGAACTGGGGAGCACCGGTTTCCGGATTGATACCTGCAAATTCAATCATATAGAAAGTACGGTATGATTTTCCTACTTTACGAATTTGAGAACCGCTCTTGATTTCCGTCTGCATGCCATCCAGGGTTACAATTTTATTCTTGTTATGCGAAATATTGAATGTTGTATTCCATGAGAAATCCTTAGTCTGGATGTTGGTTGAGCTGATTTCCAGTTCCACACCTTTATTCTTTACTTCACCGATGTTCATCAGGTAACTGCTGAAACCGGTAGTCATAGAGATAGGACGGTCCATCAACAGATTCTTGGTGGTACGGGTGTAATACTCCAAAGTAACGTTAATACGGTTCCAAAGTGCGAAGTCCAAACCCAGATTCAGGTTATAGTTTGTCTCCCACTGCAAGTCGTCATTCCGGAGTTGCGACTGAATGATGCCCGGTTGTTCCAGATAACCGTTAGTCAGACTGCTCAATCCCATATATCCGAAGTAATCGGAAGGAAGGGTACCATTCACACCATAAGACGCGCGTATCTTTAAATCAGTCAACCAATCTTTAGTTGGAGACATGAATTCTTCCTCAATAATACGCCAAGCACCGGATATTGACCAGAAACTACCCCAACGGTTATCTCTCTGGAAACGGGAACTGCCATCCGTACGGAAGCTACCACCCAAATAGTATTTATTCTTATAATCATAATTCAAACGAGTCAGGTAAGAAACCATACGTGTACGGGTATCATTACCGCCGACCGATTCCGTCTTCATACCATTACTGATTTGATTTTTATCGTGAGTTGCAAAGTTAGTGGCATATCCTGACAGATAATCGCGGTATTGATCGTCTATTTCGTAACCTACCAGCGCATCAATGTGATGATCTCTGGCAATCGAAGTTTTATAGCTCACCTGATTGGCCCATACCATTTTGTTGTATTCATAATACTTCTTACTCATACCACCGTTGATATCATCACCGTTGGAAGTACGCGGGTCACTCCAGTCTTTACCTTTTGTAATGACATAGTCATAGCTGAAAGTAGACTTAAACTTCAGGTCCTTGATAAATTCATATTCACCATAGATGGTGTTGAATGTACGGGTCACATACTCGCGTTGATAATCGTAAGTTGCCGACAACAACGGGTTACGGTCACCAATACGAATCAAGTCACGATTCCAGCTACCGTCTTCATTGTATATAGGATCAGAAGGTACTACAGCATTGCGTGAAGTGTAGAAAGGGGAAGAATAAGAAGTTCCTTCACTATATACATCCTGGTTAACCGTAGCAAACAAGACATTGGCTCCCAATTTCAGCTTGCTGGTAGCTTGAAAATCCACATTCAGGCGTCCACTGATACGTTCCAAGCCTGAGTTGATGGCAATACCGTCTTGCTTCAGATAAGAAAGTGAAGAGTAATACTTGAACCGATCCGTTCCTCCTGAAAGAGAAGCTTCATAAGACTGGTGATTTCCTTTCTTAAACAGAACATCATCCCAATCCGTATATCCGCACCAGGGAACCGGAGCATAATCATCAATTTCCTTATCAGCATAAGCCATTGCATCGGCTTCACTCTTGCCTTTCTTTATCTGCCCGGCTACCAAACCATCATAGATATACTGACGACGCTCTTCTCCACCCATAATCGGACGATAATCCATGGCAAAATCAGAACTACCCCAGTCGGCCTTCAATGATATGGAAGGCTTTCCTGCTTTACCTTTCTTCGTTGTGATCAGTACGACGCCATTAGCAGCACGCGAACCGTAAAGAGAAGCTGCAGCGGCATCTTTTATCACCGTAACACTTTCAATATCGGAGCTATTAATGGTAGACATAATATCAAGACCGGCATCCGAGCTCATTGTATTGATGGTACCTGAGCGCATTGGCACTCCGTCTATTACATAAAGAGGTGAGTTGCTGGCATTGAAAGAACCCATACCACGGATTCTCAAAGAAGAAGACGCACCCGGCTGACCGGAAGAAGAAGTGAACTGCACGCCCGGAGCATTACCTTGAAGCAGGTCTTTAAAAGAGATAGCAGGAACGTCTTTCAAAGTCTCTCCCTTTACACTGGCTGCAGAACCGGCATAAGCAGATTTCTTGAAGGTACCATAACCTGTAATGACGACCTCATCCATCAGGTTATTATCCGGTGCCATCTCCACTTTAATCGTCTTTGCAGAAGTAACCTTGATTTCCTGGCGGATATAACCGATATAAGAAACCATCAAAGTGACAGGAAGATGATCTACATCAAGGGTGAAATGACCGTCTAAATCAGTAGTGCAACCGTTAGTAGTGCCTTTCACTATTACATTGGCACCAATAATGGCTTCACCAGTTTCGTCTACAACAGTACCATTCAGCTTTGTCTTTTGCTGTGGCGTTGCTGCTTCTTCAACCTTAGAAGCAGGCTTAATGGCAATGACACCGTCATGAACCGTATAAGTCAGCCCACTATCTTTCAGGCATTTATCCAGCACATTAGCAATCTTTTCATGATTCACAATCAACTTTTCTACTTTTACATTTTTCACCTCTTCAGTGCTATACACAAAGGTGAAATCTGTTTGTCTCTGAACTTCCCACAGCACTTCGCTAAGAGTAGCATTCTTAAAGGTTGCTGTGACAGTGGTTTGCGCAAACACTGCATTGGCAGCCTGCATAAAACCGGTAACTGTGAAACAGAAAAATAGTAACGTTATCCATAAACGTCTACTGCTTCTTTCAGCTTGATTCTTGTGTCCTTTCTTGTTCATAGTAATCATTTTTGGGTTAATTATGGAATGTTATTGTATTACCTTCAATTTTCACATACACTTCTTCCGTCTTTTCCAGTAACTTGACGAAAGGAGTTATTTCTTCATAACGATTCAGGTTACAACCGAAACGTATATTCTTGAGCTTTTCATTTTCGTAAACCACATTCATGTCATACCAACGAGACAGTGTTTTCATGATATCTTCCAAACGTTGGTCTTTGAAGTAAATCTTACCTTTTACCCATGAAGTATAGAATGAGGTATCTACCGTTCGTACCTGTATGGAATTACTTCCCAAAGCAATGGTGGCTTGTTGAGATGGTTTCAGTATAAGGCTTTCACCCTTTTCGGCACTGACCTTTACGGATCCATTTACCAGGGTGGTCTGATACTCTTCATTGGGATAAGCAGAGATATTGAAAGTTGTACCCAATACTTCAACCTGCATGCCATTGGCATTTACAATAAAAGGCTGTCCGGTTTTACTTACCTCAAAATAAGCCTCACCTTGCAGTTCGACTTCTCTTTTGCCCGTAGTAAATGCTACCGGAAAACGGAGGCTACTCATTGAATTTAAATGCACCTTTGTTCCGTCACTCAACACCAATGCATACTCGCCGCCACGTGGAATCTCCACTTTATTATATATAGGTTTTGGGCGGGCAGGTGTGCTCTGTGCCAACTGATAATTCAGGGTGGTCGAATCTATCTGAATATTCGTTCCCTCTATTGTTTGTAAAGCATCTGCTGTTTCTTTATTCAGATTGATAGTCTCCCCATTATCCAAAGTCAATATCGCTTTGGCCGCTCCTGGCAATATGGGTTGGGCCATCAGCACAGACTTGTTAGAAGAATAGTCGTGAGTAGTGTATTTTAGTGAGATGCCAACAAAAAAGACTGGTATTAAAACAGCAGCGGCATAACTGAGGATTTTTATCATCCGCTCCCGGTTATTACTCTTTCGGATACGCTTTTGCACCTCCATCCAGCCGCTTGCAGCGTTGAATGAAGTACCATTTTCTATATGCTTTTTCAGATTCTCTTTACTGCAAATTTTCTGAAAGAGTGCTTCGTGGGCGAAATCCGCTTTTCGCCATTTCTCCAGTTGAGCGCTTTCTTCAGGAGTGATTTCACCCGATAAGTGTCTGGCAATAATATTAGATATATGAAAATCCTGTTTTATCATAAATTGAACTTTTTTCGTTGTCTTTTATAATAAAACAGGCATAATTAAAATCATGGTGAATCAAAAAGCACTTTTTTAAAAAGAAAATTCAAAATGCCGACCTAATTATGCAATTTTTAGGTTTATATCAGTAGTTTATTCCTTCTTTATCAAGAATTAAACTACTTTTGCTGCTCAATTTTAATACATCTATTTCTATTTTATGCCGATATTCTTCATTATCCTCATCACCGTATATCTTGGCGGAAACACCTATGTATTTTATAGAGGTGCACAAGCGTTATCCGGTCTTCCTGTCGGAATCAAAATTCCATTGGCTATTTTGTTCTGGCTCGCAACTCTATCCATCGTGGGGACGATGCTGACCCGCAACATGAAAATGCCGGTTTTCTTATCTCATACAATGTATGAAATAGGAACCGGCTGGCTGATATTTACCTTATACATGGTCTTATTTCTACTTGCATTCGATCTGTTGAAATTATGCCGTGTCCCTTTCAACTACGGTTTCATCCTCTCGTTGCTATTTACAGTCATCTTATTAGGGTATGGATACTATAATTACCGCCACCCTAAAACGAACATAGTCAATATCGCCCTCAACAAGCCTTTGACCGGTGACCGGCAACCTATTAAAATAGTTGCTGTGAGTGACCTGCATTTGGGCAATGGAACCGGTAAAACAGCTTTAAAGCGATATGTGAAGATGATTAACGAGCAAAATCCGGATTTGATTCTTATCGGAGGTGACTTGATTGACAACAGCGTAGTGCCTCTTTACGCTGAAAACATGATGGAGGAACTATCTGAATTGAAAGCACCGTTAGGCATTTACATGGTTCCCGGTAATCACGAATATATCAGTGGCATGAACGCCAGCGCTCGATTTATACAAGACACTCCTATACAGTTATTACGTGATTCAATAGTCACACTTCCTGGTGGTATACAACTGATAGGACGCGACGACCGGTCGAACACTGCCCGCCGTTCATTGCAAGAGCTGATGGCAAATGTAGACAAAAACAAGCCTATTATCCTATTAGACCATCAGCCTTATAAACTGACTGAAAGTGAAGCAGCCGGTATCGACCTGCAATTCAGCGGACATACCCATCGCGGACAAGTATGGCCTATGAGCTTGGTAACAGATCACATCTACGAACAAAGTCATGGCTATCGCCAGTGGGGAAACAGCCATATATATGTTTCCAGTGGATTATCTCTTTGGGGACCTCCTTTCAGGATAGGAACGGAAAGTGAAATGGTCGTGCTCCAATTATCCACAAAAGAATAAGAGATATAGCACTCTCTTGGAAAGAAGATAATTTGTTCTATTTTTCCTGTCCCTCATGATCAAAACCGTATCAAGTCCATGTTTGCTCCGTATCTATACAGATGGACTTGGTATGGAGTTAGTATGGACCAGACAGGGAGAGGGTATGGAGGTGATAAGAAATTGATCTAAAGTTCTGTTTTTCTCTAATGCTTCAGAGAGAAATCAAAGTGACGGGTTACACGTTTATAAATAAAAGAATATAAGGAAATAGTAGTACTCTTTCAGATACACACGAAGCTTTTTGTATGCAATCTTTTTAAGAGTATGTACAGTTTCAACAGATACATTCAATTGCTCGGCTATTTCACCATTCTTTTTTCCTTCCATAGCCAATCGCATAATAGCCCGCATCTGATCGGGAAGTTTATCAATAGCTTCTGCCAGAATCCGGTACGTCTCTTCTTCTACTACTGCATCATGGAAGAAAGAATCCTTTTTCTTTTCAATAACTTTTTGAGCATATTCAAATACTACCTTAGAATGCTCCAATTCATTCAACGCCTTATTGCGCACGGCTGTATAAAGGAAAGCTTTGACTTGATGCAAATAGAAAAAGTCGTCTCTGATTTGCCATAATTTAGCAAAGGAATCTTGTACGATGTCAGCAGAAGTTTCTTCATTTTCTGTATATTGGTTCGCAAATAAACAAAGTGCCACATAATATTTATCAAAAACATTATGGAACTCCCGTTCATTAAGCCTAATACTAATGAGTGTATGAGAAGTTTCTGTAACCACCAGCGTTCTTTTTTCTCTATTCTAATGCGAAAATAGAAAAAAAATATTAAAAAATGACACAGTAAGACCTAAACTTCCACATAGAAAAAGAATTTGTCGACATCGGTCACTCAGGAAACCCATACTTTTGTCCCATCAGAATATTAATCTTAAGACCATGAAGAAAAACTACACGCTTCTATTTATCATGCTTTTATGTGCCGTTTTTGTACAAGCTCAGACCACCCCAGCCTTCCCCGGCGCCGAAGGTTTTGCACGCTATACCGTAACCGGCGGACGTGGAGGTATCGTATATCACGTCACTAACCTTAATGACAGCGGCGAAGGATCACTGCGTGCAGGAATTGATATGAAAGTTCCCCGCACCATTGTTTTTGATGTGTCAGGCATTATCGAACTGGAAAGCAGGCTGGTCATAAAAAACGGGGATCTTACGATTGCCGGACAAACGGCTCCGGGAGATGGGATTTGTATTAAGAACTACACTCTGCACATTGCTGGATACAAGGAAGAAGATAAAAAAGATCAATGTGCCACTAATATTATCATCCGCTTCATTCGCTGCCGTATGGGAGATGAACAAAAAGCGGAGGACGATGCCATGTGGGGACGTTATACCTCGGATATCATCATAGATCATTGCAGTATGAGCTGGAGTACGGACGAATGTGCTTCTTTTTATAGTAATAAGAATTTCACTATGCAGTGGTGTATCTTGAGTGAAAGCCTAACCAAATCGGTACACGTCAAAGGAAACCACGGATATGGAGCGATTTGGGGAGGTGAAGGAGCAAGTTTCCACCATAATCTGCTGGCTCATCACAGTAGCCGCACTCCTCGTCTGGATGGCAGCCGCTCCGTAGGAAGATGGGAAAAGGAACTTACCGATCTGCGCAACAATGTATTCTATAACTGGGGCCCTACCAACGGAGGATATGCCGGAGAAGGCGGACGATATAACTTTGTGAACAATTATTATAAACCGGGCCCCTCCACTGCCACAAAGAAAAGTATCGTCAACCGTATCTTTCAGCCCAATGCCGATGATGGCACACAAAGTAATCCTGCAGGTATATGGGGGAGCTTTTATGTGAATGGTAACTACTTTGACGATACTTGCTCCAAGTTGAGTAATGACATGAAAAAACTGGTGGGTGAAACCAATGTAGATAACTGGGAGGGCATTCATCCGCATCTGGGTAACGGTGAATTGCCGGGAGGTAGTAAAGACGGCATTAAGAGTAATACAGAATTTGAAGTTGCATCCGTTAGTACGCATGCTGTAGCACAGGCTTATGAAAAAGTACTGGCACAAGTGGGCGCCAGCCTGAAACGTGACGCTGTCGATGAACGGATCATCTCTGAAGTTAAGAATGGGAAATACACTTATGAAGGTAGCAACGGCAGTAGTAACGGACTGATTGACTCACAAGCCGATGTAGAAGGATGGCCTCTGTACAATAATGAAGAAAAGCCTGCTGATTCCAATGGGGACGGTATTCCTGACACTTGGGCTGCTCAGTATCTTCCCGTCGGCAAAACCTATAAGGACATAGAACCATCTACCGGTTACTCTTACCTGGAACTTTACATCAATAGCCTTGTTGATGATTTGATGAAAGTCTGCTACGAAAACAGCAGTAATTCCCCAAGCATCCACGATTTCGGTTTATATGGCACTACCACAGGGATTTCTTCTCTTTCTGTCCAAGAAACAGATGCGGTAAAATGCTTCCGGCAGGATAAGCAAATTGTCCTTAAGGGACTTTGTGCAGGGGCACGCATCGAAATTTATGACTTATCGGGAAGAATCATGGCTTCCTATCAAAGCTCTGACGAACAGGCTATATACCCCCTCACCCAGCCTGCCATTATTAACATCTTATCGGGAGGAAAAAAGTACAGTTTCAAAAGTCCCCGTTAATTTTATTGTAATGTGGAGATTGCAATACACAGAACCACTGTCTCTTATTATTTATTTTTATAAAAAAAGTCAGATAACTCGATTTGCATAAATAAAGAAAAGGAGTAACTTTGCGAGCGATTTTAGAAAGTGGATTACGTTTTTTAATTTATATAACTTAAAAAAAGAGCTAATTATGACTTATTCACACGAAGTGGAACACATGTGTGT
>OGLT01000844.1_pt1 | contig 19908 bp, 18 predicted proteins | sample 1572911 | NCBI WGS metagenome assembly OGLT01 (sample SAMEA2582014, study PRJEB24529) | metagenome | biome: Human gut stool | place: China | collected 2011 | reverse complement strand
TAATTGTTGCCAAATTGTAGAGTAAATGCTAAAATAAAGGGGAATAGGATTATAAATAAAAATACACATAAAATGGCAGAGTGATAAAATGACTTTAAAAAAGAACGATATTGTAAACCTTACAATAACTTCGGCAACTGCCGAGGGTAGCGGAGTCGGAAGAACAGATGACGGCATTGCCGTTTTTGTACAGGGTTCTGCAATCGGTGACGAACTCAATGTGCGTATATTAAAGGTTAAGAAAACCTACGCTTTCGGCAAAATCGAAGAAATTCTCGTTCCGTCCAAGGCGAGAATTACTCCCGACTGCGAAAACTTTATGAAGTGCGGCGGTTGCACATGGCGACATATTTCTTATGAAGAAGAATGCAAAATAAAACAGCAAAGAGTTGAGGATGCCGTAACACGCATCGGCGGTCTTGATAATGTTGTTTTCAAGCCGATTATTTCGTCGGATAATATCACAAGATACCGCAACAAGGCACAGTATCCTGTCGGTCTTGACCGTGACGGAAATGTTGTGATGGGTTTTTATTCATTCCACAGCCACCGCATAATTAATTGCACCGACTGTATTTTACAGCCCGAAATTTTTGCAAGGGTAATTGAAATCACAAAAGATTTTATCGCAAAAACTAACACGGAAATTTATGACGAAACGACGGGCAAGGGCAGACTTCGCCACATTTATATCAGAATTGGCGAGGTTTCGGGCGAGCTTATGGTGTGCTATGTTGTCAACGCAAACGGTCTTAAACAGGAAGATTTGCTCGTGAAAATGCTAAAATCCGAACTTCCGCAGTTAAAAAGTGTGATTATTAATTCTAACAGAGAAAAAACCAATGTTGTTCTCGGCAGAAAAAACAGAACAATCTACGGAAGTGACCATATTACCGACACACTTTGCGGATTGCAGTTTAAAATTTCACCGTTTTCGTTCTGGCAGATCAACAGAAAACAGGCTGAAAAGCTTTACGGCAAAGCCAAAGAATATGCAAATCTTAAATCTGACGAAATTCTGTTTGATTTATACTGCGGAACGGGTACAATAGGTCTTACAATGGCGGATTCCTGTAAACAACTTATCGGTGCGGAGATTGTTGAAGATGCCGTAAAAGACGCAAACGAAAATGCAAAAGCAAACGGCATTGAAAACGCACGGTTCATCTGCGGAGATGCCTCAGATGCCGCATTTCAGCTTGAAAAAGAGGGTTTAAAACCCGACTGCGTAATTCTTGACCCACCGAGAAAAGGCTGTGGCGAAGAGCTTGTAAAGACAATTTCAAGAATGTCGCCGAGCCGTGTAGTCTATGTATCCTGTGACCCCGCAACCCTCGCAAGAGATTTAAAATTCTTCACAGAAAACGGCTACACCCCCAAAGAAATCACCCCCTGCGATATGTTCTCCGGAACCTCCCATGTAGAGAGCGTGGCATTGATTGAAAGAAACTAACAATAGAAAAGGATTAAAAATGCAAAATACACTTAAAATAAAACGAACAAAAACGGCTTTGGCTTTTAATCTTGCGATTATCGCTTGTGAGATTGCCGCAATAATTATCGTGTTTTTCAAAATAGGCTGCTATCCGCTTGTATATTACACTGAGGACAGCAACCTGTTTGCACTTGTTGCCTGTGCGGTTATGGCAGGCTTTCAGGTGCGATATCTCAAAAGCGGAAAAGAAATTCCGCACTCGGTTCAAATGTTCAAATATATGGCGGCGGCTGTGCTTTCGGTAACATTTGTCGTAGTTCTTGCCGTGCTTTCTCCGATGCGTGGAGAGGGCATAAACGGTTGGCTCTATATGCTTTTTAATAAAGATTCCACATTCTTACATACACTTTGCCCGATTTTGACCATACTGTCATTTGTGCTTTTTGAAAAAGAACCTCACCTTAACACAAAATCAGCTTTCACGGCTACAATCCCTACATTAATATATGCGATTCTGCTTATTATACTTAATATAGTCGGTGCAGTTGACGGTCCATACCCGTTTTTGCGTGTTATGAATCAGCCCGTATATATGTCATTTGTATGGTTCATTGTAATAGTGGGCGGTGCGTTTTTCCTTGCACTTCTGCTTCAAAAACTTAATTCGATAGGAAGGAAAAGTAAATAACAGACAGAAAACAGATGAAAATTTCAGATTGGAGTGATTTTTATGAAATACCATAAGTTGGTTGAAAATGCTAAAAAGCCAAACGGCTTTTGGGGCAAAATGATGATTAAGGCTATGAATAAAGGACATTCAAGCCTCACCTCATGGGGACTTGAACATATGAATATCGAACGCACCGCAACTGTACTTGACATAGGCTGCGGCGGCGGAAAAACCGTTGACCGACTTTGTTCAAAGGTTGCCAACGGCAAGGTTTACGGAATCGACTATTCCGAGCTTTCGGTAAAATCCTCCGAAAAACTCAATTCAAAAAATATACTCTGCAACAAAGCGAAAATTCTTCAGGCATCTGTATCGGATATGCCATTTGAGGACAATACTTTTGATAATATTACGGCGGTTGAAACCTACTACTTCTGGCCTGATAAGGAAAATGATGTAAAAGAAGTTTTCCGTGTTCTCAAACAGGGCGGAACGGTTATGTTGCTTTTTGAAATGCTCAGAACAGATGATGATCCGTTCAAGTGGGAAAAGGTTGAAAATATGCTGAATATCAAGTCGGTCACTCCGCATGAAATCAGAGCCGTACTTGAATCGGCAGGCTTTGAAAACATAAACACATACACTAAGGAAGGTACAACATGGCTTTGTGCCACAGCGCAAAAACCGAAGGATGATGAAAACTAATGAAGGCTTTGATTACAGGCGCAAGTTCGGGCATAGGTAAAGAAATCGCTCGATATCTTGCAGAACTCGGTTATGACCTTATTCTTGTATCACGCTCAACCGATAAGCTTAACAAGCTGAAAGAGGAACTTTCAAATGTGAATGTCAGGGTAATTACGCTTGATTTTTCACGAGAAAGTGACAGCATGGATTTGTATGAGCATATTAAGAATGAAAATGAACAGATTGATTTTCTTGTCAACAACGCAGGTTTTGGTGCTTACGGAAGATTTGTAGATGTTCCGCTTGAAAGAGAGCTTGAACTCATTCACACCAATGTTTCAACGGTTCACATTCTCACAAAGCTTTTTCTTAAAGATATGGCGGAGAGAAACAGCGGATATATTCTCAATGTAGGTTCTGCCGCAGGATTTCTTGCAGGACCGACATTTGCAAGCTACTATGCGTCAAAGAATTATGTTGTCCGTCTTACTCAGGCGATTCATGAGGAAATGCGTAGGGATAATAAAAATGTCAAGGTTTCCGTACTTTGCCCGGGTCCCGTAAAAACCAACTTCAATAATGTTGCGGATGTAAAATTCTGCATAAGAGGACTTGACCCGAAGTTTGTTGCAAGGTATGCCGTTGACATGACCATGAAGGGCAAAATGATTATCACACCCGGCTTTGAAATGAAAGCGGTGTCGTTTTTCAGACATTTTGCGCCCGAAAAACTTCTCACAAGAATTTCTTATAATGTGCAGATGAAGAAAAACGGTATAAAATAATTATCATATAGAAATAGGGGAGGTGACACATTGAGGGTAAAATTCGTTGACAAGGCGATAAAACTTTACAAAAGAATAACAGGCAGATTTGAACCGATAACAAGCAAATGCATTCACGATAATATTTTTGCAATTGCCGGACAGTCGGCATTCTTTATTATATTATCGGCTGTGCCGCTCTCAATGTTCTTTGTGTCACTTTTGCAGAACCTGCACATTCCGATTGATTTTGTTTATCACGGACTCAGTAGTGTGTTTTCGTCAAAAATTGCCGATGATTTAACATACTTTCTGACCTCTGCCTATGAAAGTGCTGTGGGAATTTCTCTTGTAACGCTTGTAGTCACTCTGTGGTCGGCGGCACAGGGAATCCATGCAATCACAAACGGTCTTAACAGAATTTATGACGCTTACGAAAACAGAAACTGGTTCTTTTTAAGAATAAGAGCAATGTTCTACACAATTGCATTGTTTGTAATTGTGCTTGCGTCACTTGTACTTATTGTCCTTGGTTCAACAATTAACGATTTCCTTTCACCGCATCTAAAATCATTGCCTGACATAATCGGAATAATCTATCATCTCAGATATATACTTATCTTTATGTTTCTCACGGTATTGTTTGCGCTGATTTACAGGAACTTTCCGAACATCTCACGCAGCGAGCATAAGGAATACGGCTTTAAGTCACAGTTGCCCGGTGCGTTTCTCTGCACGGTTTCGTGGTATGTGCTTTCGTTCGGTATTTCGGTTTATGTGTCGGATTTCAACGGATTTTCCGTGTACGGAGGTCTTACAAGAATTGCCGTTATTATGATTTGGTTTTACTTTCTTATGGTTTGTCTTATGGTTTGTGCGGAAATCAACTATGTCTATCATGACAGGATAAAAGCGTTTACCGTTGCAAAATTTAAAAGAAAGGTAAAAACCAAAGGTTCAGAGCTTAATCAAATAAGAAAAGAAAGAAAAAATAATAAGTCAAATAAAAGTAAATAAATCAAAATAAAACACTTCCGTTCGGTGATACTACCAATGGAGGTGTTTTTTGTGAAAAGAAAATTTTCTAAAAAGGTGATTTCAATATTGCTCGTATTTGCAATGCTCATCGGCGGAGCGTGCTTTTCATGCACAAGTGCAGCGGCATTTGACCTTGACTATATCAGCGAGGACGGAATGAAGCTCGGTTACAGTATAATCAAGGGCTATTCAAAAATGTCGATGAAAAAAGGTCAGTACAAGGACGGGAAAATTGCCGTTTACTGCGGACTTGATGTGAATAATCTATATGTTATGGGTTCGCTTGGTTGGTTCTATATGACAAACGGTGTTGATCTCGACCGTGCAATGACGGATAACGATTACGCAATGGAGATGATTGCAAAGCTTGATTCACATCTTCAAGGTGCAGGCATAACAAATGACAGGGCAAAAGAAAAGAAAGCCGAGATTTTAAAGGATGCAAAGTATGTTTATCAATGCTTTGACACATTGGGACTTTACATTGTTGATGTTGACAAAAACAGAGCCGATGAACTCATGAACGACAGCGGTATTGATTTTGTGCTTGACGGCGGTTGCGTTCCCAAAAATATGAAAGACCTCAACATTGACGGAAAAACAGATGAAAAGGATGCTGAGCTTATTCAGAAGTATCTTATCAAAGACCTGACCTTTGATGATTATGATGAAAATCAGTATGCTCTTTTTGTTTGCGATATCAATGGTGACAAAACCCCCGATATCCGTGATGCGACAGAAATCCTAAAAAAGTGACAATTGTCATAATTTGTGCAAAGTGAATATGATTTTAACTGCGACAGCTGTAATTTTAGCTGTCGCTTTTGATTTGTGACAGTAATGTGAAACTTTGAATAATTATTTGTAATTTCTCTTGACATTCAAAATGAAGGTGCTATAATTACTGATACAAATTGTTTTGTATCGAACTATTCTATATAGAACAATATCTCATAAGTGTGATTTCGGAGGTGAAATAATGTGTGATGACAAAAGCGTAAAAAGCTGTAAGTGCAACAAACGCTTTAATGATTCAATCGGTCACGAAATCAAGGTGCTTAATCAGGTTTTGCAGAGAAAGTTAATCTATTCCGCCAAGGATAAGGGTGTGGATAAGCTGACTCTTATGCACGGCTGGATTATTGCATATCTCTATGATCATCGTGATGAAGATGTTTATCAAAAAGATATTGAAAACGCATTTTCAATTGCCCGTTCAACCGTTACAAGTATTCTTAAACTTATGGAAAAGAAAAATTACATAACGAGGGAGAGCGTTGAAAGTGACGCAAGACTCAAAAAACTTGTCTTGACCGAAACAGGTATTGAACTTCATTACAAAATCGAAAATATGATAACCAAAAACGAAACTTTGCTTGACAGTCTGCTGACAAAAGAAGAAAAGAAACAATTTCTTTTTCTTATAAATAAAATTCTCAGCGGACTTGAAAATGCAAATTAAAACGGAAGGAGATAAGTATGATAAAAACTTTGGCAAAAAATATCAAAGGTTTCGTCAAAGAGTCTGTTCTTACACCGTTCTTTATGATACTCGAAGTAATTGTTGAAACAATTATTCCGTTTCTTATGTCATCAATGATTGATGACGGTATCAACAAGGGCGATATGCAGCACATACTCATAACAGGCGGTTATATGGGTGCACTTGCACTCACGGGCTTGTTTGCAGGTATGATGGGCGGTATCTACGGTGCAAAAGCTTCGGCAGGCTTTGCAAGAAATCTCAGACGCTCAATGTTTGCAAATATCCAGTCATTCTCGTTTGCCAACATTGACCGTTACTCAACCGCAGGACTTGTTACCCGTATGACAACGGATGTAACAAACCTTCAAAATGCATATCAGATGCTTTTAAGAATGTGTTTCAGAGCGCCTGTATCGCTCATCTGTGCAATGGCAATGACACTCATCATCAATGCAAGGCTTGCCTGTATTTATCTCATTGCAACAATTTTACTTTCTGTTGTTCTTGCCTTTATTATGAAGGCAACATACAAGTATTTCAGTCAGGTTTTTGAAAAGTACGATGAACTCAACGCAAGCGTTCAGGAAAATGTAACTTCAATCAGAGTCGTAAAGGCTTTTGTTCGTGAAAAACATGAAGTCGGCAAGTTCCGCAAGGCAGCCGACAATGTTTACAGACTCTTTGTTAAGGCTGAAAATGCAATGGTAACAGTATCACCGATTATGATGGTTACTTCATACGCATCAATCATCCTTGTAAGCTGGTTTGGCGCAAATATGATCGTAAGCAGTGAGCTTACAACAGGTGAACTTACAAGTATGCTCACATATTGTATGAACATTCTTATGAATCTTCTTATGGTGGCAATGGTGTTTGTAATGCTCACAATGAGCCTTGCAAGCGGTAAGCGTGTTGCAGGTGTGCTTAATGAAAAATCAACGCTTGCAAATCCCGAAAACCCTGTTTACGAGGTTAAGGACGGAAGCATTGAGTTTGACAATGTTTCATTCTCATACAGCACAAAAGCCGAAAAACCGATTCTCAACGATATCAACCTAAAAATCAAATCAGGCGAAACAATCGGTATTATCGGCGGTACGGGTTCTTCAAAAACAAGCCTTGTAAATCTCATTGCAAGACTTTATGATGTAACCGAAGGTTCTGTTAAGGTCGGCGGTAAAGATGTTCGTGACTATGATATCGAAACTCTGCGTGACAAGGTTTCGGTTGTACTCCAGTCGAATGTTCTTTTCAGCGGTACAATCCTTGACAACCTCAGATGGGGCAACGAAAATGCTACAGAGGAAGAGTGCGTCAATGCCTGCAAGCTTGCCTGTGCAGATTCGTTTATCGAAAGCTTCCCCGATAAGTACAACACAAAAATCGAACAGGGCGGTACTAATGTTTCGGGCGGTCAGAAACAGCGTCTTTGCATTGCAAGAGCTTTGCTGAAAAATCCGAAAATCCTTATCCTTGATGATTCGACAAGTGCGGTTGATACCGCAACAGACGCAAGCATCCGCAAGGCGTTCAGCGAGAATATCCCTGATACTACAAAGCTGATTATTTCACAGCGTGTATCAAGCGTTTCACACGCAGACAAGATTATTGTAATGGATGACGGTGAGATAAGCGCAGTGGGTACTCACGAAGAACTTATCAAAAACAGTCCGATTTACAATGAAATTTATGTTGCCCAGACAAGCGGCAACGGTGATTTTGATGCGAAAGGAGAGCTGTAATTATGCCGGGACCAATGGGAAGAAGAAACCGAGGACCTGCACAAAAGGTTGAAAATTCAGGTCAGGTTCTTAAAAGACTATTTGGTATTATCTTCAAAAAATATAAATTTCAGATGATTATTGTTTTCGTCTGCATCCTCATCAGCGTGCTTGCAAATGTTCAGGGTTCATTGTTTATTCAGAATCTTATTGACGATTACATCACTCCGATGATTCAGAGCGGCAGCCGTGACTTCGGACCGATGCTCGGAGCAATTTTAAGAGTTGCAATTTTCTATGCGATCGGTGCGGCATCGGCGTTTATCTACGCAAAAATTATGGTTTATGTAACACAGGGTACAATGCGTGATTTGCGTTGTCAGATATTTGAACATATGGAAAGCCTTCCGATAAAATACTTTGACACACATCCTCACGGCGATATTATGAGTGTTTACACAAACGATATTGATACCCTCCGTCAGATGATCAGCCAGAGTATTCCTCAGCTTTTCAACAGCGGAATTACAATCATTGCCGTTCTTGTCAGTATGTTTACACTCAGTATTCCTCTTACAATTCTAACACTTATAATGGTTGGTGTAATGCTTTTTGTAACAAAACAGCTTGCGTCACGAAGCGGAAGGTTTTTTGCAAAACAGCAGGCAGACCTCGGTGCAGCTAACGGTTACATTGAGGAAATGATGAACGGTCAGAAGGTTGTAAAAGTATTTAACCATGAAAAAAAGAGCATTGAAGAATTCAATGAGCTTAATGACAGGCTTTTCAACAGTTCATACAACGCAAACAAGTTTGCAAATATCCTTATGCCGATTAACGCACAAATCGGTAACATCAGCTATGTACTTTGTGCAATCGTAGGTTGTATCTTTGCTCTCAACAACTTCCTCGGATTTACAATCGGTAAACTCGTAAGCTTCCTCACATTCAACAAGAGCTTTACCCAGCCTATCAATCAGGTCAGCCAGCAGTTTAACTCAATTGTTATGGCACTTGCAGGTGCAGACCGTATCTTTAAACTTCTTGACGAAGAGCCTGAGGTTGATGACGGATATGTAACACTTGTTAATGTACGCAAAGAGGGCGACAGGCTTGTTGAAACTGAGGAAAAAACAGGTATGTGGGCTTGGAAGCATACTCACAGCACAACAGGCAAAACAGAGTATCGTGAACTCAAGGGTGCGCTTGTTATGGACGATGTTGACTTCGGTTATACAGATGATAAAATCGTTCTTCACAATATTGATTTGTACGCAGAACCCGGTCAGAAGATTGCGTTTGTCGGTTCAACAGGTGCAGGCAAAACAACAATCACAAACCTCATTAACCGATTCTATGATATTCAGGACGGTAAAATCCGTTATGACGGAATCAATATCAACAAAATCAAAAAAGGCGACCTTCGCCGTTCACTCGGTATAGTTTTGCAGGATACACACCTATTCACGGATACCGTAATGGAAAATATCCGTTACGGCAGACTTGATGCAACAGACGAAGAGGTTATCGCAGCGGCAAAGCTTGCTAACGCAGACAGCTTTATCAGAAAGCTTCCTGACGGCTACAACACCCTGCTCAAAGGTGACGGCGGCAATCTCAGTCAGGGACAGCGCCAGATGCTTGCGATTGCAAGAGCCGCTGTTGCAGATCCGCCTGCACTTATCCTTGATGAGGCTACAAGTTCAATTGATACCCGTACCGAAAAGATGGTTCAGGACAGCATGGATAAGCTTATGCACGGCAGAACAACCTTTGTTATTGCCCACAGACTTTCTACAATCAAGAATTCAGACTGTATTATGGTTCTTGAAAAGGGCAGAATCATCGAGCGTGGTTCACACGAACGGCTTCTTGAACAAAAGGGCAGATACTATCAGCTTTATACAGGCAAAACCGCATAATGATAATCGAAAGGGGAGAGTCGCAAAGGCTCTCCTTTTTCTGTTCTTGAAATATTGACTTGTTTATTGTACAATAAGATTCAGAATTGTGAGGTGTTAAAAATTAAAATTAATTCAAAATTAATATTAAAGCTTACTGCATTGTTTGCGGTAATCTGTCTTGCACTTTGTTCGTGTTCAATCAATATCAATGTGAACGGTTCCGATTCGGAAAGCAAAACAACTGTTTCAGAAATCGGAACATTATCGGTTCATTACCTTGATGTCGGACAGGGTGACAGCATATTTATTGAACTGCCAAATCAAAAGTGTATGCTGATTGATGCAGGCGAAAATATGTACGGCAAAAGTATTACCGAATATATCAATAATCTCGGATATACAAATATTGATTATCTCGTTGCAACTCACCCTCATGCCGACCATATCGGTTCAATGGCTTATGTTGTAAAGCATAATAATATCGGCGAAATTTATATGCCTAAGGTTACAACCACAACCAAGACCTATGAGAATCTGCTCACGGCAATTGCAGACAAGGGACTTAAAGTCAAGTCAGCCAAAGCGGGTATGAATATTATTGATGACAACGATTTCAGCATAAATATTCTTGCTCCCGTAACAATTGACGAGGATAATCTGAACAATTGCTCTGTAATTCTAAAAATAACTTATAAAAACGACAGCTTTCTGTTCCTCGGAGATGCCGAAAAGAAAGAGCTTGAAACCGTTACGGCAGATATGAGTGCAGAAGTTCTTAAAGTAGGTCATCACGGAAGCAGAACATCAACAACAAAAGCGTTGCTTGAAAAGGTAAATCCTAAATATGCGGTTATTTCTCTCGGCAAGGACAACAGCTACGGACATCCGCACAAAAGCACATTAAAGTTGCTTGATGAATTCGGAGTTGAAACATACAGAACCGATGAAAACGGAACAGTTGTCATTTCAACCGAGGGTTTAGGCGTGACAATCAAAACGGGACAAACTTCAATGAAAAGGGATGAATAAGCTTGAAAAAATTTATTGTTGACAGAATAGAAGGCGACAAGGCTGTTCTTGAGTGTGAAAACGGCGATATGGTGAATCTTGAACTTAAAGCCCTGCCGAAAAATATCAAAGAAGGCGATGTAATCAACTTTCAGGAAAACAGCTATTTTCTGAACAGCGATGAAACAAAAGCCAGAAAAGAAAAAATTAAAAATCTGATGAATTCGCTTTTTGAAGATTAAAAATCATGCAAAAACAAAAATGCTCTGTACCAAATCAAACGGTACAGAGCATTTTTATTTGTAATTGTGTAATCAATGTGTGTTGTCTGCTGTAAGTGACCTTCTGAAAATATTTCTGAAAATGAATCTGACAATCGGGCCTGCAAAAAACAACTGCCAGCAAAGTGCCATAGGGAAGTTGAGTGCGGTAGTTTCAAGCCATACCGAAATAATCTCAACCCCCGCATTTTTGAAAATAAGAGTAGCAGCAAGGCTCATAAGAGGACACATAAAGATAACCGAAATTGCAGAAATTGCGAGTACAAGGAAGAAAGGATTATCCTTTGCAGGGTTTACAATCTTAAAAGCAAGCTTTTTGGCAATGTGACCGATAATGAAAAAGTCAAGAATAAATGCAATCGGTCCCATAAAAGAAAGTTCTTTGAAGGCGGAAAGAAAAACTTCGTTTTTCATTTCGCCGATATTAAGAGCTGTGTTGTAGCAAATCATGGCATAAACCATAAAGAACACCATGATAATCGTAAAAATAACTTCCTGAAATTTAGTTTTTGGCATAAAAAATCTCCTTTATAAAAATGATAACTTAGTAAACATATAAGTGTTGTTCGTTATCATTTCCTTAAGGAGAAATGTGCGTTTCCAATTGAACCATTATATATTTCGGAAATTATACTATAATTTTTTTATTTTGTCAACTTCAAAAAATTTTTCATTGCAATTACTCTGTTTAATACATTTTGTGACACTTTTATTACAATTCAGATTCATTTCTCGGTGGATTTTTACTTTGAAATTTGGTATAATACATATGATTGTGATGAAAATTACGCTTAAAGCTTGCGGTTCTGTTCAGAAAGGGTATTTTTACTATGGGCGCATCAATTTATATTGCGGATGATGAAAAGAACATTCGTGACCTTATTACAAAGTTTCTTGAGAGTGACGGTTACAGCGTTACCGCATTTGAAACCGGTGACGAGCTTATGGAGGAATTCCTTAAAAAACCGTGTGAACTTGTAATTCTTGATATAATGATGCCCGGAACAGACGGCTTGACAATATGCCGTCGGCTCAGAACGATAACGGATGTTCCTATAATTATGCTGACCGCTTTTTATAATCTCGGCCCGCCCGAACAATGTCTCGTTATCGGCGCACTGATCGCGGCTTTTTATTGCCTGGCGTTTTTGCTTTTGCATCCGCTGTGGATTCGCCAACGAATACAAAACTGCAATTGGCGGCGCTATCAAAAGAAAATTTTGATCGCCCGCATCGGTATGATCGCCATCATTGTATCTACGGCCATTGCCGCCGTTTACCTCGAAAGCCGCAGTTGGAAAAAAACCGCCATCATTGCCGGACTGATCGCCTGTTACATTCTGATGCGCTGCGAACAGTCCCGCCGGAAGAAAAAGCATTAAAACATGCCCGTTCAAAAGTTCCGCCCTCAGAGCGGAACTTTTTTATAACGTTTCTTTTTTTATGACATTTCTGACGGGAAACTCCGGATTTGCCCGAAGATGAACGCTTTAGTACCGTGACGACGACGCTCCGTGCCTTTGATTATGGACAAACCGACAGCTTTGCATCGGTTTCGCCCCGGTTTACCCGGGAAATATTTATTGCCGTTAACATTTTACCGTCCACGGTATTTCTTGCGTCCGATTTCCTCTTGTGCTTTTCCGCCTCCCGTTTCCGCCATACCCGGCCGGCCTTCTCCGTTCCGCGTATTCCGTTACCTGCGTTTCCTTCTCTTTTTTACACCGCCTTCTTCCCATCGCCGTTTTTTTCCACCCCCTTCTTTTCTTTCCAAAACCTGATTAAATTTCAGCTTGCCAACAAGCGGTAACTTCTTTAATATCAACCCTGCATCCGGGAGGCCGGGTGTGGTGTCTAACAAACATCTTCAGTATAAAATGCCCTTCTTTCGGAAGGAGTGCCGGTAATATACCGAATAACGGCGACTGTATACTGACAGTTTGTTAGCTCCTTCCGCCTAAGGGTTTTCCCCGGGCGGTTTTGTTTTTTTACCATAAACAAAATCAAGGGAGTTTCAAACTATGTTTAACGATAAAATCAAAAGAATAATCGGACAAGAACTGCACAAATACCGCTGGGACCGTTTTCTGCAATTAAAAACGGTGGCGGCCAAAACCGGAATCCCCTGGTATGTGATCGACAACATGGAGATAGGCAGCGTGCGCAAATGGGAACATTACCGTCATCTGCTTGAGTTCTACGGCCGGGACGTCAAAATTGAACTGGTCGGGAGAACCGAAAACGTCGGGAACGGCGGCAGAAACAACCGGCGAGAAACGGCGGAAAGGCCGGGCAAGTCCGAAAAATAACGTGAAAGGAAAAAATAAAAAAGGGAAAGCAAAATGCCTTCCCTTTTTTATGGCTGCGGCTGAATTTTTCCGTTGCAAACAAGCTTTTGCGTTCGATTTGCCGATCGCAAAATATTCTGCTGCCGGATGTTTCAGAACTTCGGATGATCTTTGATGTTGCGACAGGCAAAACTGAGATTGTAAATACGTTTGACGCCTGAGGTCAGGAAATAGCCGTCGATTTTCGTTTCCAGCAATGTTTGGTATTTTTTCAGTTCCATATTGTAATTGCTGAAATAAAGCAGGACTTCAAGGTCGGTGAAACCGCGGTCGGTATAAATGTTGTAGTCATAGGCGCAGATTTCCCGGCCGAAAGTTTCGACGACGATTCGCTGAATGTTTTTGAAATGCTCCTCGTAGTTGTTGAGCCGATAGGAGTCGGCAAATTGGTTCAGCGCCTGATAAAGCGGCTCTGCCGGCGCGACGGCGATGATTTTTTTCAGCAGCGGAATGCTGCCGGTGATGAGGGCGAACTTGATCATTTCCAGCGGAAAGACTTCAATGTCTTCTTCCAGGTTTTCAAAATGCGGCTTAATCAGAAGCATTGACATTTCCAGCATGCCGAGGTTGATCAGGTCGTCGAGGTACATTTTTTCAAACACGAGGGAAATGTTGCCGCCCAGTTCCCAGACGCGGGAGGCGATTGCCCGCGCCCTCTGTTCGCGGGAGTTGAGGATTTCGAGATGCGTTTGCAGAATCAGCAGTTCGACGTTGTCGCGGTACTGCATCAGCATCTTGTCCACCATTGCCCCGGTTTTCAAAATTTCGGTGGTGTTGCTGCAGCTCAGGCTTTTGACCTGACGGTATAAATTTTGAATTTGCTGGCTGATGATTGCCTGCATGGAAAAATCGGCGGCCATTTTCTTAATCCTCACAATATTTAATTTTGCTAAAATAAGATTATATCCGATCATAACTTATAATTTGCAAATTTGGAATATTTAAAATGCCGAAAATCGTTTTTATGCTGCTGCTGTGCCTTTTGCTTGCCGGCTGCGAGGCCGTCGGCCGCGGCATTGCCGCCGAGCTGCTGGACGAAAGCCGGAGTGTTGAAAAGTCCGGCCGCTGCGTCGTTACCGGTTACCGGGTGCCGGGAACGGAAAGCCACCTGCATCCGGGCGAAACGGTCAAAATCCTGATGATCCACGGCATCGGCACCCATTCTCCGGGCTATTCCCTGCTGTTGCAGGAAAATCTGGCGAAAAACCTCGGCTTAAACGTGATGTCGCGGACCGGCAGAAACATCGGACTGCGCAGTCCGGAAGATCCGCAAACCGCCCTCGGCAACCTGCGGGTGACATTTCTGACCGACGAAAAGGGCGAAAAGAGGATTTTGTTTTATGAACTCACCTGGTCGGAAATTACCCGGTCGCAGAAAGAGCTGCTGGCCTACGACAGTTCTTCCCTTTATGCCGACCGGCGGGTCGTTTTCAACCGCATGATGAAACAGTTTCTCGACAATGCCCTGCCCGATGCGGTTTATTACATCGGCAGCCGCCGTCGGCTGATACAGCAGTCGGCGGAACAGGCAATGTGCTGGATGCTCAAAACCGACTGGCAGACGCTGCCGGACTTTCAAGAGGGCGTCTGTCTGATGTCTCCGGCAGAACAGGTGCGGGCGGTTGCGGCGCAGAAGATGCTGTTTATCACCCACAGTCTGGGCAGCAAGATTTTTATCGACGCCTTCACCGCGCTGGCCGAAGATATGCAAAAGGCGGAAGCCGGCGGTTCGGCGGCCGCCGTCCGCCGGGTGCGGGACAAAAGGCTGACCGTGTTTATGATGGCCAACCAGCTGCCGCTGCTGCACATCTGGTCGGATCCGGCAAAAGTCAACGGCAAAATCGCCTCTTACTGCCGTCCGGACGGACGCGATTACGACCGGCGGATCATCAGCCGTCTGAATATCGTCGCCTTTAACGATCCCGACGATCTGCTGACCTATGCCGTCCGCCCGGACTTTGTCGACCGCTACATAGATTCCCGCATTTGTCCGCGGGTAACCAACGTCAGCGTTAACGTAACCGATGCGGTTTCCGCTTTCGGAGTCGGCGTGGTTAATCCGGTTTCCGCCCATGAGGACTATGACCGGAGTCCGACGGTGATCGGCCTGATCGGGCAGGGCACCGCGGCGTTGTCGGACAACGGTTACGGGCAATGCCGTTTTATCCGCCTGAAAAGCCGTTTTCCGGGAACGGATTGACAACCGGAGAAAATGCGTTATACTTAAAAACAATAAACATTATTAATTAATTAGACTATGACGATAAGAGAAATTTTAGCAGAATTGTCCGAGTTCTCGCCGGAACTTTTTCAGGGAAATGAAAGACTGGAAGCAGACCGCATGGCTGATCCCTGGCTTTCTTATTATGACGCCGAGGCCGTTTTCGTTGCCGACGATTTTCCGCTCAACATGCCCGCTTTCAAAAACGCCGGCACGGTTATCGTCAGCGAAGACCTGATGCCTTTCGTGTCGAGCCTGACCGTCAATGTCATCATTGTCGGCGCGGCGTATCTTGAAGACGCGAGAAGACGGCTGGAAATCCTGCTGGACTGATTTGCAGACGGTATGCAAAATGCCGAAACGAAAAGTGCCGAACAAAAAATGTTTGGCACTTTTTTATTTATGCGCTAAATCTGGAATAAAAAAATACCGCCGAAGGAACCGCCGTTGTGGTCAGAACTGAAATCCTGCTTTTTATATGAACGGACCCGTTGGTTTTTGTGGGTGCCGGTTTTCTTTGCCGCCGGTATCGGCGTTTATTTCGCGCTGCCCTCGGAACCGCCGCTGTGGACGGCTGCCGCGCCGTTTGCCCTGCTGCCTCTCTTGTGGCTTTTCCGCCGTCGTCCGGTTGTCCGCGGTGTCGTTTTGCTGTTGCTGCTGGCAACCGCCGGTTTTGCCGACGTTCAGTTGAAAAGTTTTTGCCTTTCCCGCAAGGCGCCGCCGGCTGAAGACGGCAAGCTTTACCTGCGGGGCCGCATTGACCGGCTTGACACCAATTACCGCGGGCGTCCCCGGATCGTGCTCGGAGAAATGTACGATTTTGAAGACAATCCGGTCGCCGGGCGCTATCGGCTGAGCATGATCCACCGGGATCCGGGGCTTGAAGTCGGCGACTGCGTGGAAATGGTGGCGGCGGTTTCTCCACCGTTTCCCCCGTCGCTGGCCGACGGCTATCAGTTCGACCGCCGGCTGTTTTTTGACGGCATAACCGGCACCGGTTATATTCCGAGTGAAGTGCTGCCGGTTAAGTGTCCGGCTTCTTCTCCCCGGCTTGCCGACCGCGCGGCGGCGCTGCGCCGGTCGATCGTCGAGCGGGTTTACAATATTCTGCCGCCGCCATTTTGCGCGACAGTCCGATCATTCTATTGGATGAAGCGGCGGTTGCGGTGGCGATCGTCGCCGGCGACCAGACCAAAATCAGCCGTCCGTTGATTGACGCTTACCGCAATTCCGGTCTGGCGCATTTCCTTTCCATTTCCGGTTTGCATATGAGCATGCTGGCGGGACTGATGTTTTTCCTGGTGCGGATGGTGATGGCTCTGATCCCGCCGCTTTCGCTTCGCTATAATTCCAAAAAGGTTGCCGCCGTCCTTGCCATTTTCATCGGCGCGGTTTATCTGGTGATTTCGGGTGCGGCGATCCCCGCGCAAAGGGCTTTCATCATGACTTTGGTGGTGCTGCTGGCGGTATTGTTCGAGCGGCAGGCGATTTCCGTGCGCACGCTGACATGGGCGGCGCTGATCGTTTTGGTCGTCACGCCCGAAGCTCTTGTCGGCGCCAGTTTTCAGATGTCTTTTGCCGCGGTGTTTGCGCTGGTGGCTTTTTATGAAAAATATGCCGGCCGCCTCAACCGCTTTCTGAGCGGAGAAGAAGTTTCTCTGCCGGCCAAAATCGGCCGCGGGCTGTTTGCCTATTTCGCCGGCACGGTGATTGCCGATCTTGTCGCTTCGGTTGCCACCCTGCCGTTTGGCATTTATCACTTTAACCAGCTCGATTATTACAGCAGTCTGACCAACCTGCTGTCCGGTCCGCTGATCGGATTCGTAATTATGCCCTTTGTGCTGGTGTCTCTTTTGGCCATGCCTTTCGGTCTGGAATGGCTGCCGCTCAAAATCGTCGGCTTCGGCCTGTCGCTTACCAACCGGCTGACGGTTTGGGTGGCTTCGCTGCCTCATGCGACCGGCGGCGCCGTTTCGATGCCGGTCTGGGCGTTGGTGCTGATCAGTCTCGGCGGCCTCTGGCTTTGCCTGTGGCGCGGAAGCTGGCGGATATGGGGAACGGCGGCCGTTGTTGTCGGCATGCTTGCCATGGCGGCGGTGGATAAGCCGGACATTATTGTCGACCGGCAGGGCAAAACCATGGCGGTTTTGAACCGCCGCAACGGCAAATACTTTTTCCTGCCCGGCGCTTCCCGCTGGAACAAGCAGAACTGGCTGAGCAAATATGCGGCGGAAGAGGAAAAGAACCGGCGGGATATTTATAATCCGCTGTATCCCGGACGGGTTGAACCGGTGCCGGGCAGGGGCGTGCTGGTCGACGGCCGCTTTTTTGACCGAAACGAAACTTTGGGCGCCGGCTTTTATGAACGTGACGGTCACTTGCGGATGGAAACCGTGCGCGGGTATATCGGCCGCCGTCCGTGGAACCGGTGATTTTTGTTTTTTTTGTCCAAAATGGTTGACTTTTTTTTAAAAAATGTTATTTTCGGATTGTTTGATAAAATTTTTATAATGATAATTATTAACCTTTATATTGCAAAATTTATGGAAATAGGAACAATTTTCGTATTCTTCGTGCTGCTGTTGTCGGCTGCGCTTGTTCTTCTGAAAATGCCGTTTGTTGCAGAACGGAACAAACTGGCTTTGCTGCTGAAGATCATAGTGGTGGTGTGTATGGGATTTTGGATATGTATTTATTGGCTGCAAGGTCTCGAAGGCATTAATAAGTAGCAAAACCGCGCATGTTGATGCAATGCGTTTTAAAATCGTTATTGTTGCCGTGATGTATAATGAACGTCAGCTTCGGCAATAATTAAACTCCCCTGTCGGCCGGCGGCTGCAGGGGAGTTGCGTTTTAAAAAATCTGTTCGCGGGTTTTGTTTAAACGCACTTTCGGGAAGTCTTCCTGCGCCTTGTTCAGGTGCCAGGCATTGCGAGCCAGGAAAACTTCCGCCCCGTCGTGGTCGGTGGCCATCGACGCGCGGTTGGCGTCGGCAAACTTTTTCAGTTCGTCCTTGTCGTCGGCCTCGAGCCAGCGGGCGGTAAAATACTGCGTCGGTTCAAAAGCGACCGGAATACCGAACTCGGTGCGGATGCGGTCGGCCATCACTTCAAACTGCAGCACTCCGACCACACCGACGATCCATTCGGCGCCGATCACCGGTTTGAAAACGCTGGCGCCGCCTTCTTCGGCAATCTGCCGGAGAGCGTTGCCGAGGTGTTTTGACTTCAGCGGATCAAGCGCCCGCACGCTTTTTAAAAGTTCGGGCGCAAAACTCGGAATGCCGGTGAAATGCAGTTTTTCGCCTTCAGTCAGACAGTCGCCGATACGCAGCTGGCCGTGGTTGGGGATGCCGATGATGTCGCCGGGAAAGGCGTCTTCCGCCAGTTCGCGTTCCTGTGCCAGGAACATGACCGGCGTGGCAACTTTTACCGGTTTACCGGTACGAACCTGATAAAGGCTCATGCCGCGTTTGAAATGCCCCGAGCAAATACGCATAAAGGCGATGCGGTCGCGGTGTTTGGGATCCATATTGGCCTGGATTTTGAAAATAAAGCCGGTAACTTTTCCTTCTTCTGGCAGAATCTGTCGTTCCGCCGCCGGCCGGGCAAGCGGGGAGGGTGCCATGTTGTGCAGGCCTTCCAGCACTTCCTGCACGCCGAAGTTGTTGATCGCGCTGCCGAAAAAGACCGGGGTCAGGGCGCCTGCCAGATACAGTTCCTTGTCAAAGGCCGGACACAGTTCGCGCACCATTTCGATGTCTTCGCGCAGCTTGGCTACCGCATGTGCCGGCAGCAGACGGTCGAGTTTTTCGTCGTCGAGCCCGCGACAGGTTTCGATGGTGGCGTTTTTCTGTGATTTGTCGCCGTTTTTGTTCATCAAAATCAGTTGGTCGCCGATCAGGTCGTAGCAGCCGAGAAAGTCCTTGCCCATGCCGATCGGCCAGCTGGCCGGCGTAACGTCGAGCGCCAGCGTTTTTTCAATGTCGTCGAGCAGGCTGAACGGATCCATGCCTTCACGGTCGAGTTTGTTGATGAAAGTGATGATCGGCACGTTGCGCAGCCGGCAGACTTCAAACAGTTTTTTGGTCTGAGTTTCGATACCTTTGGCCGAGTCGATGACCATGACGGCGGAGTCCGCCGCCATCAGGGTGCGGTAGGTATCTTCCGAGAAGTCCTGATGGCCCGGGGTGTCCAGAATGTTCACGCACTTGCCGGCATAGTTGAACTGCAGCACCGAAGAAGTGACGGAAATACCGCGCTGCTTCTCGATGTCCATCCAGTCGGAGACGGCATGTTTTGCGCTCTGCTTGCCCTTGACGGAACCTGCCTGATTGATGGCTCCG
>OGLT01000840.1_pt1 | contig 19997 bp, 14 predicted proteins | sample 1572911 | NCBI WGS metagenome assembly OGLT01 (sample SAMEA2582014, study PRJEB24529) | metagenome | biome: Human gut stool | place: China | collected 2011 | reverse complement strand
TTCGACCCGCTGGGTATCCATACGGGAGAGTCCATTGTTATCGCTCCGTCTCAGACGCTCAGTAACTCCGATTATCATAAGTTGCGCGAACTTGCTATCCGTATCATTCGCCATATCGGTATTGTAGGAGAATGTAATGTGCAGTATGCTTATGATCCTGAAAGTGAAGATTATAGAGTGATTGAAGTAAATGCCCGCTTGAGCCGTTCTTCTGCTCTGGCTTCTAAAGCTACGGGGTATCCGCTTGCTTTCGTTGCTGCAAAACTCGGTCTTGGCTACGGATTGTTCGACCTGAAGAATTCTGTAACGAAAACCACAAGTGCTTTCTTTGAACCTGCATTGGATTATGTGGTCTGTAAAATACCCCGTTGGGACTTGGGTAAGTTCCATGGTGTAGACAAGGAACTGGGTTCCAGCATGAAGTCAGTAGGCGAGGTGATGGCCATCGGCCGTACTTTTGAAGAAGCCATTCAGAAAGGTCTGCGTATGATAGGACAGGGGATGCATGGTTTCGTAGAGAATAAGGAACTTGTTATCTCTGATATAGACAAGGCGCTCCGTGAACCGACGGACAAGCGTATCTTCGTCATATCCAAAGCTTTCCGTGCCGGATATACCGTTGATCAGGTGCACGAACTGACGAAGATCGATAAGTGGTTCCTGGAGAAGCTGATGAACATAATGAACACCAGCAAAGAGTTGGAACAGTGGAGTAAGAACCACAAACAGATAGCCGATCTGCCTTTGGAATTGCTGAAAAAAGCCAAGGTACAAGGTTTCTCCGATTTCCAGATAGCTCGCGCCATCGGTTATGAAGGAGACATGGAAGACGGTATCCTCTATGTACGCAATCATCGTAAGAGCGTCGGCATTGTCCCTGTGGTGAAGCAAATAGACACTCTTGCTGCCGAATATCCTGCACAGACTAATTACCTGTATCTGACGTATAGTGGCATCGCTAATGATGTTCATTACCTCGGCGACCGTAAATCCATCGTTGTACTTGGTTCCGGTGCGTATCGTATCGGGTCTTCCGTAGAGTTTGACTGGTGCGGTGTACAGGCACTGAATACCATTCGTAAAGAGGGGTATCGCAGCGTTATGATCAACTATAATCCCGAAACCGTATCTACGGACTATGATATGTGCGACCGCCTCTACTTCGACGAACTTACCTTCGAACGGGTAATGGATATCCTTGAACTGGAAAATCCGCACGGGGTGATTGTTTCTACCGGTGGTCAGATACCGAATAACCTTGCCCTGCGTTTGGATGCGCAGAAGGTGCCTATACTCGGTACTTCCGCCAAAAGCATTGACAATGCCGAAGACCGTGAGAAGTTCTCTGCCATGCTAGACCGTATCGGTGTAGACCAGCCTCGCTGGCGCGAGCTTACGAGCATGGACGACATCAACGAGTTTGTGGAAGAAGTAGGTTTCCCGGTACTTGTGCGTCCGTCATACGTGCTTTCAGGTGCTGCAATGAACGTTTGTTCCAATCAGGAAGAACTGGAACGCTTCCTGCAACTTGCGGCCAATGTATCAAAGAAGCATCCGGTGGTTGTCAGCCAATTCATCGAACATGCCAAGGAGGTGGAGATGGATGCAGTGGCACAGAACGGAGAAATTGTGGCATACGCTATCTCTGAACATATTGAGTTTGCCGGGGTGCATTCGGGCGATGCTACGATTCAATTTCCGCCGCAAAAGCTTTATGTGGAGACGGTACGTCGCATTAAGCGTATCAGTCGTGAGATTGCACGCGAACTGAATATCTCCGGTCCGTTCAATATCCAGTATCTGGCCCGTGAGAATGACATTAAGGTGATTGAATGTAACCTGCGTGCATCCCGTAGTTTCCCGTTCGTCAGCAAGGTGCTGAAGATTAATCTTATCGAATTGGCTACGAAGGTGATGTTAGGGCTTCCGGTAGAGAAGCCGAATAAGAATCTCTTTGAACTGGACTATGTAGGCATTAAGGCCAGTCAGTTCTCTTTCAATCGCTTGCAAAAGGCCGACCCGGTGTTGGGTGTGGATATGGCATCTACAGGTGAGGTAGGCTGTATCGGAAGTGATACGTCCTGTGCCGTGCTGAAGGCTATGCTTTCTGTAGGCTACCGCATACCGAAGAAAAATATCCTGCTTTCTACCGGTACACCGAAACAGAAGGTGGAGATGCTTTCCGCTGCCCGTCTGCTTCAGCAAAAAGGGTATAAGCTCTTTGCAACGGGAGGTACCAGTAAGTTCCTTACGGAGAATGGGGTGGAGAATACGCAGGTGTATTGGCCCAGTGAGACTAACCAACAGCCGCAAGCGTTGGATATGCTGCACAAAAAGGAGATCGACATGGTGGTGAATATTCCGAAGAACCTCACTGCGGGTGAGTTGAGCAACGGATATAAGATTCGTCGTGCCGCTATCGACCTGAATGTTCCGCTGATTACGAATGCCCGCCTGGCAAGTGCTTTCATCAATGCTTTCTGTACGATGACGCTGGATGATCTGGCAATTAAATCGTGGGCGGAGTATAAATAATCTCTGTATAACAAAGTGAGAAAAACATTTGTTAGTCAAAGAGAATGGTTTAACTTTGCATTTACAACTATAAAAATATAGGAGAGTATATTATGGATACAACGATGGAAACCATTTCATTTGAGTTGCCGAAAGCTGACTTAAAGTTATTCAAAGAATTGGCAAAGAAGATGGGCTGGACTATTACTGACAAAAAGTCGGGTATAGAAAAGGCTATGGAGGATGTGAAGACCGGGCGCGTGTATAAAGCAAAAGATGCAGATGAGTTATTTAAGCAAATATTAGGCTGATGGCATATACCTTGATATATACCGGACAGTTCAAGAAAGATTTAAAGCGTTGCCAGAAACGAGGATTAGATATTGAACTTTTGCATAAAGTGATAACTCTTTTACAAGAAAACGGTTCTTTGCCGACTGAATATAAACCTCATATATTGTCGGGACAATTTTCAGGATATTGGGAATGTCATATAAAGCCGGATTGGTTGTTGATATGGGAGCAGAATGATAAAGAATTGACTTTATTGCTGCTTAATACTGGGACACATTCGGACTTGTTTTGATAACTTTAGAAATAGCAGGTCTCGTTGCATTGCAAAGATGTAACGGGGCTTTTGCTTTTTATATGCTGCAAAACATATCACTATTTCTTGCTGATTCAGAATAAATAATCTTTCTTTGCACCAGCACAGTTCAGCATAGTTGTCTGTGTCATCCTTACTTTGATTAAACCTGTATACGCAATATGAAAACAATTTTCGGGCAACAAACGACGAAGGTAAAACAACTGGCCGATTTGATCAGCCAGGACATTTCTATGGGACGTTACAAGACGGATACCGCCCTGCCTTCCATCAATCAGCTGAGCCACGATTATAAAGTTTCCCGCGACACGGTTTTTAAAGCTTTTATTGATCTGAAGGAGCGGGGGATTATCGACTCTACTCCTGGTAAAGGTTACTATGTGGTGAACCGCCAGAAAAATATTCTGCTGCTGCTCGATGAATACTCACCCTTTAAAGATACGCTGTATAACAGCATCATCCGCCGCCTTTCTACGCGTTATAAGGTAGACCTGTGGTTTCATCAGTATAACGAAGCATTGTTCAATGCTATTCTTCGCGATTCCATTGGCCGCTATAATAAATACGTGGTAATGAACTTCGATAATGAAAAGATTTCTCCTTATCTCTATAAGATAGACTCTTCCCGCCTGTTGCTGCTTGATTTCGGGCAATTTGATAAGCGGGAGTACTCATACATCTGCCAGGACTTCGGTGAAGCCTTTTACGCAGCTATGGCTCAATTGTCAGATAGGTTGCAGAACTATCGCAAGCTTATCCTGTTTCTGGCACGGGAAAGTAAGCATCCCAAGGAGACGTGCGATTATTTCAGGAAGTATTGTGCAGATCATCAATTGGAATGTGAGATAATAGAGACTTTGGACGACAGGGAAGTGCATTCCGGTGAAGCCTATATCGCCATCCGTCAGGTGGATGTGGTGGAGATTGTGAAGAAGAGCCGTGCGGCAGGTTTGACGTGTGGCGTTGATTTCGGCTTGATAGCCTATAATGATACGCCGGCTTATGAAGTGATTGATAAGGGAATAACAGTAATGAGTGTTGATTGGCAAAAGATGGGAATCCTGACGGCAGATTTCATCTTGAGTGGCAAACCCATACAGGTTTGTCTGCCGACGGAAGTAAATTTAAGAGGCTCTTTATAGCCTTTTTTTACAAACTGATTTCAGCACAGTTCAGCATAGATGATGTTTTATTAACCAAATAAATGATAGCATGAAAAAGTATCCGAAAATCGGGATTCGTCCCACTATCGACGGTCGCCAGGGTGGCGTACGTGAAAGCCTTGAAGAAAAGACAATGAACCTGGCTAAAGCAGTAGCCGAGTTGATCACCAGTAACTTGAAGAATGGTGACGGAAGTCCGGTGGAGTGTGTGATTTCAGACAGTACCATCGGTCGCGTAGCCGAAAGCGCGGCTTGTGCCGAGAAGTTTGAACGCGAAGGCGTGGGTTCTACTATCACAGTGACCTCTTGCTGGTGTTACGGTGCCGAGACTATGGACATGAATCCGTATTATCCGAAAGCTGTTTGGGGATTTAACGGTACGGAACGTCCGGGAGCTGTATATCTGGCAGCTGTACTGGCAGGACATGCACAAAAAGGATTACCTGCTTTTGGCATTTACGGACGTGATGTGCAGGATCTGGATGACAATTCCATCCCTGCCGACGTTGCAGAAAAACTGCTTCGTTTTGCACGTGCCGCACAGGCAGTAGCGACCATGCGCGGAAAATCTTATCTGTCGATGGGTAGCGTATCCATGGGTATTGCCGGTTCTATTGTGAATCCGGATTTCTTCCAGGAATATCTGGGCATCCGTTGCGAATCTGTAGACCTGACTGAAATTATCCGTCGCATGACTGAAGGTATCTATGATAAGGAAGAGTTTGCTAAAGCCATGGCATGGACAGAGAAATATTGCAAGAAGAATGAGGGCAAGGATTTCAATCTTCCCGCAAAGACCAAGACCCGTGAGCAAAAAGACGAAGATTGGGAGTTTATTGTGAAAATGACCCTCATCATGCGCGACCTTATACAAGGTAATCCGAAACTTCGCGAAATGGGATTCAAGGAAGAAGCACTTGGACACAATGCCATTGCCGCCGGTTTCCAGGGACAACGCCAGTGGACGGATTTTTATCCGAATGGTGACTACTCAGAAGCTCTGCTGAATACTTCTTTTGACTGGAACGGTATCCGTGAAGCATACGTAGTAGCTACTGAAAATGATGCCTGCAACGGTGTAGCCATGCTCTTTGGTCATTTGCTGACAAACCGTGCACAGATATTCTCTGACGTGCGTACATATTGGAGTCCTGAAGCTGTGAAACGTGTTACGGGTAAAGAATTGACCGGTTTGGCAGCTAATGGTATTATCCATCTGATTAACTCCGGTGCTACCACTCTGGACGGTACAGGCCAGCAAACAAATGCACAGGGTGAACCTGTCATGAAACCTCATTGGGAAATCTCCGAGGCTGAAATGGAGAAATGTCTTGAAGCTACCACCTGGTATCCCGCTAACCGTGATTATTTCCGTGGAGGTGGTTTCTCTTCCAACTTCCTGTCGAAGGGTGGAATGCCTGTAACTATGACCCGTCTGAATCTGGTAAAAGGCCTTGGCCCTGTGCTTCAGATTGCTGAGGGATGGACGGTAGAGATTGATCCGGAAGTTCACAAGCTGCTGGATGAACGTACGGACCGTACTTGGCCTACTACTTGGTTTGTGCCCCGTCTTTGCGATAAACCGGCATTTGAAGATGTGTACTCGGTAATGAATAACTGGGGAGCCAATCATGGTGCTATCAGTTATGGACATATCGGCCAGGATTTGATTACGCTGGCTTCCATGCTTCGTATTCCTGTTTGCATGCACAATGTGGATGAGAAGAAGATATTCCGCCCTGCTGCCTGGAATGCATTCGGTATGGATAAAGAAGGAGCTGATTACAGAGCTTGCACAACGTACGGACCTATCTATAAATAACAAATAGAAATAGACATGATAACAAACGAACACATAGAACAATTCATAGCCCAGGCGCATCGGGTAGGAGATGCCGGATTGACAATATGCAGTAGCGGCAATATCTCCTGGCGCATTGGTGACGAAGTCCTGCTTTCCGGAACAGGCTCATGGGTACCTTCTTTGCCTAAAGAAAAAGTAGCTGTCTGCCGCCTTTCTACAGGAGAAGTATTGAATGGAGTGAAACCCTCTATGGAAAGCGGTTTCCATCTGGGAGTGCTTCGTGAGCGTCCTGATGTGAATGTAGTTCTGCATTTCCAGTCACACTATGCCACGGCTGTGGCGTGTATGAAGAATCGCCCTACGAACTTCAACGTAACAGCGGAGATTCCCTGCCATGTGGGAAGTGAGATTCCGGTAGTTCCTTACTATCGTCCGGGATCGAAAGAATTGGCCCAGGGAGTGATTGATGCTTTGAAAGACCATAATTCCGTTCTCTTGCTGAAACATGGGCAGGTGGTGTGTGGTAAGGACTTCGACCAGGCTTTTGAACGCGCTATGTTCTTTGAAATGGCATGCCGCATCATGATCCAGTCCGGAGGAGACTATACAGTACTTACTCCTGAAGAGATCAACGATCTTGAAACATACATTTTAGGAAAGAAGACTAAATGATGAATACCTATCTGGCAGTAGATTTTGGAGGTGGAAGTGGTCGTGTTATGGCCGGTTCCATCTGCCAGGGTACGCTGAAACTGGAAGAGGTGTACCGCTTTCCAAACCGCCAGGTGCGGATGGGAAACCATGTGTACTGGGATTTTCTTGCTCTGTTTGATGAGATGAAGAACGGACTCCGGCAAGCGGTGCGCAAGGGATATCATATCAGGAGCATTGGCATTGATACCTGGGGTGTGGACTTTGGATTGATAGACCGTAACGGTAATTTGCTGGGAAATCCTGTGTGTTATCGTGATCCCCGAACGGATGGTTTGCCGGAAGAGTTTTTCGGTGACAACCTTGTTCGGCATTATTCCGAAGCCGGCATACAAGTGATGTCCATCAATACACTTTTCCAGCTTTACAGCATGAAGAAAAGTGGTGATACGCAATTGGAAGTTGCAGACCGTCTTCTGTTTATGCCCGATCTTTTCAGTTACTTCCTCACAGGGGTGGCAAATAATGAATACTGCATTGCATCCACTTCCGAACTGCTTGATGCACGTAGCCGGACTTGGAATCAGCCACTCATCCATCGTTTGGGAGTACCAGCACATCTCTTCGGAGACATTGTGATGCCCGGTACGGTACGTGGCAAACTGAAACGGGAGATTGCCGAAGAAATTGGTCTGACGGATGAAGTGGATGTCATAGCTGTCGGTTCGCATGATACGGCAAGCGCTGTTTATGCGATTCCTTCGACACAGGTGGATAAATCCCGTTGTGCTTTCCTCAGTTCCGGTACGTGGTCTCTGCTGGGTGTTGAACTGGATGAACCTATCCTCACGGAAGAAGCTTGCCGCGCCGGTTTTACCAATGAGGGCGGGGTAGGCGGTAAGATTCGTTTTCTTCAGAATATCACCGGGCTTTGGATCTTGCAACGTCTTATGGCACAATGGAAAGAAAGAGGAGAGCGATGTGAATACGATTTCTTGCTTTCTGCCGCTGAATCTGCGGATATTCCATCCGTCATTGACGTAGATGATAAGATATTCCAGAACCCTGTGGATATGGAGGATGCCATTGCGGAATATTGCGAAGCGCACGGACAGCCTATACCGGAAACTTACGGTGAGGTAGTGCGTTGTGTACTCCAATCACTCGCCCTGCGCTATAAGCAAGGAATAGATCAACTGAATCGTCTGCTTCCCGCTCCGATAGAACAGCTCAATATCATCGGCGGCGGATGCCGTAATTCACTGCTGAATCGCCTGACAGCCGAGGCTTTGGGTATTCCCGTCTATGCCGGACCTGTAGAGGCAACCGCTATCGGTAATATCCTGGTGCAAGCCATTGCCAAAGGAGAGATCGGCAGCCGTGAAGAAATCAAAGAATTTATTTAATAACTTAGCCGGAACGCAGATAAACACTGCTTTGCGTAGATAATTATCGTATCACTTTTTAATCTGCTAAAATCTGTGTTTATTTGCGTTTCAATATTGATTTACTATGGACACATCAATCAAACGTTATCCCGCCAAAGAGCATCATCAGCCGGTGGAGCGTATCTGCCGGACACTGGAACTCCGTGACGATCCGCAGTTGATAGCCGAATACCGCCGCCGGCACAGCCAAGGGGCTATCTGGTCCGAAATACCTGCCGGTATCCGTGAAGCCGGTATTCTGGAAATGGAAATATATCTTTTGGACACCCGCCTGTTTATGATAGTTGAAGTGCCTGTAGGGTTTGACTGGGATGCAGCTATGGAGCGCCTCGCTTCCTTGCCCCGACAACAGGAATGGGAAGACTATATGGCCATCTTCCAGCTTGTGAAACCCGGTTCCACTGCCGCCGAGAAATGGCAACCGATGGAACGTATTTTCCACCTTTATGACTAATCTCAGCCAAAGAAATAACTACCATGAAGAACAACACTAAGAAAAACAGCATTATCAGTAAAGACGGAGTAAGCTACCTCATTCCGTTCATTCTTATCACCAGTTGCTTTGCCTTGTGGGGCTTTGCCAATGATATCACGAATCCGATGGTGAAAGCCTTTTCCAAGATTTTCCGTATGAGTGTTACCGACGGGGCACTGGTGCAGGTGGCTTTCTATGGCGGATATTTTGCCATGGCATTCCCCGCAGCTATTTTTATCCGTCGCTTTTCATATAAAGCAGGGGTACTGCTGGGACTGGGACTGTATGCTATCGGTGCATTCCTGTTCTATCCCGCCATGCTGACGGGTAATTACTATCCCTTCCTTATAGCCTACTTTATCCTGACATGCGGACTCTCGTTTCTGGAAACCAGTTGTAATCCCTATATCCTTTCTATGGGCGATGAAGCTACATCCACCCGCCGCCTGAACCTTGCACAGTCTTTCAATCCGATGGGCTCGTTATTAGGTATGTACGTGGCGATGAACTTTATTCAGAATCGCTTGAACCCGATGGATACGGTGGAGCGTAGCCAGCTTTCGGATACAGAATTTGCTGCGGTACGTGATTCAGACCTGATGGTACTGATTGCGCCTTATCTGATTATCGGGCTTGTCATTCTGGCTATGCTGATCGTGATCCGTATGGTGAAGATGCCGAAGAATGGCGATCAGTCTCATAACATCAACTTCCTGCCTACATTGAAACGTATATTCGGTATACACCATTACCGCGAAGGAGTGATCGCACAGTTCTTTTATGTAGGTGCACAGATCATGTGCTGGACATTTATCATTCAATATGGTACGCGCTATTTCATGTCGGAAGGGATGGAAGAGAAAGCCGCGGAAGTGCTTTCACAGCAATATAACATTGTGGCTATGATTATTTTCTGCGCCAGCCGCTTCATCTGTACGTTTATCCTGCGGTATCTCAGTCCGGGACTGTTGCTGAAAGTGCTGGCTATTGCAGCTTGCGTCTTCACGGCCGGGGTGATTGGTTTCCAGAATATCTGGGGAATGTACTGCCTCGTGGGAGTATCAGCCTGTATGTCTCTGATGTTCCCCACAATCTACGGCATAGCTTTACAGGGATTGGGTGATGATGCCAAATTCGGTGCTGCCGGATTGATTATGGCGATTCTCGGAGGTTCGGTATTACCTCCGGTTCAGGCAAGCATTATAGACTGTGGTACATTGCTGGGTATGCCTGCTGTGAACCTGTCATTCATCCTTCCGTTCATCTGTTTTGTGGTGATTGTGATCTATGGACACCGGTCCTATTGCAGGGAAAAAATGCGAAAGTAATTATAGATACATCTGAATTTGATGATGGAGAACCTTTTATAGAAAAAAAGGTTCTCTTTTTTATTTATATAGTTGTATTTCTTCTTTTTTTGCTACTTTTGTGTTGCAAAATGAAACAAGCAAATATTTCGCATAACATAAAATTCTTCTGGTACAGATGAAACAATATCTTCTATTTCTGTTTTTCTACCTCTTGTCTGTAAATTGGGCTTTTGCACAAAAAGATGCGATAGAGGGTAAAAGTTATATCCTTTGTATAAACTCATATACGGAATCATCTCCCTGGAGTAGCCGGCTCATTTCCAACGTTACGGAATTCGTTCAAAAAGACCCTGGAGTCACTCTCTACGTAGAGCATCTGAATATGCTGCTGGTTGAAAATGATTCCATTCTGGAAGAATCCAAACGCAATATGTTCGATAAATACAAAGGTCGTTCTCCACGTATGCTGCTATTATTGGGAAATCCGGCATTGTTGTTGCGGGATGAATATAGAAAAGTTTGGGGAGATATTCCCATTGTGCTTTGTGCACAGGAAGATTATTTAGATTCCTATGAGGCTTATATCCACAGGCAGCCTTCTACGCTTGAAGAACGAACTCCTCTTTCTTATTTGGTTGACCCCTACAATTTAGTTTATCTGTACGCTGATTTGTATATCCCGGAAAACATTCGCCTGATGAAACAGATGATTCCCGGCATGAAAGAGTTTATATTTATAGGCGACGGGCGCAAAGTCAATCAAGACAACTCCGCACTTATCCAGCAAGAATTGAAAACGAAATATCCGGATATCAAGTATAGATTTTGGTCTGCTGAAAATATGACGACCAATCAGTTGTTGGACTCCCTGTATTTTGTAGACACTAAAACGACGGGGGTTCTGTTTGCCTCATGGTTCTACAAATACACATTTGCCGGTAATAGTATGTTGGCCACTAATTCTCACAAGCTTATAGCTGCCACTTCCGTTCCTATCTTTTCTCTGAGTATGGTAAACATAACAAGTGGAAAAGAAGGTATGTTGGGGGGATATACTTATAATCAGGAGCGTTATGATGCGGCATTGATTCAAGCCATTTCGGATGTATTGAAAGACAAGCAGGCGCGTCACGTTCCCTGCTATATCCCCGCAGATGGGGCGCCCGTCATTAATTATGAAATACTGGCGCGCGACGGACTTTCTCTTTCCGCATGCCCTGCCAATACCCGCTTCTTGAATAAACCGCCCACGTTTTGGGAACATTACCGGTATTTCATCTTGGGAACTCTTTTCTCTATTCTGCTTCTTACGCTCCTTTTCCTGTATCGTATTCGCAATCTGAATGCGTTGAAGAAAGCACAGCAGAATGAGATAGATGCAATGGCTACCTACAAGATGCTGGTGAACAATATGCCCTTGCTCTATATGCAGGAGGAACTGGTGACCGATAAGAACGGTAATCCCGTCGAATTGATTTACCGGAATGTAAATTCGGAATTTGAGAAACACTTCTATCGCAAGGAAGAAGTCATAGGCCGAAAAGGGAGTGAGATATTCCCGGAATCCATGCCCGAATTCCTGCACTTCACCAAGATGGCGTTGACCGAGAAAAGAGCTATCACATTTCCTTACTACTTTAAAGCCATCGATACTTTTTACGATGTGGTATTGAAAGGAACCCATCAGGGAAATATGATTGATATCTTCTGTCTGGACAGTACGGAGCTGCACAAAGCACAGCAAAAGCTGAGTGCTACCAACAGCAAGTTGGCTATGGCTCTTGATGTTGCCAATATCGTACCCTGGAAGTGGGATCTGAAGAGCAAAACAATCCTGTGTGATATCAATAGACCGATTGAACTGAGCACCGGCGAACAGGAGGTGGAAGATTCGCAACTGTCTGTGCCCGATTCGCAGTACTTCTCTAAAATCTTCAAGGAAGACCGTGAACGGGTGAAACAGGCTTACCGGGACTTGATAGAAGGACGGGCGGAAAAAGTAAAAGAAGAATACCGTATCGTCAATGTGCACAAAAACAACCTGCACAAGGTGGAGTGGGTGGAAGCGCAGGCTGCCGTAGAAGCCCGTGATGAAGATGGAAAGCCGTTGACCTTGGTAGGCTCGTCTCTTGTCATCACCAACCGGAAGAAGATGGAACAAGAACTTACAACAGCCAAAGACCTTGCCGAAGAATCCAATCGCTTGAAGTCGGCCTTCCTGGCCAATATGAGCCATGAAATCCGTACCCCGTTGAATGCTATCGTCGGTTTCTCGGGGATATTGGCGTCTACCGAGGAAGAAGAGGAAAAACAGGAATATGTCAGCATCATCGAGAACAATAATACCTTGTTGCTGCAACTCATCAGTGATATTCTTGATTTGTCGAAGATTGAGGCGGGAACGTTGGAGTTGAATTACTCTAATATCGAACTGAATGAGTTGATGAGGGAACTGGAGCGTGGTTTCTTGTTGAGAGTGAAGACGGATGCTGTGAAACTGGAGTTTGTGGAACCTGCCGGGCCATGTATGGCTTATACGGAAAAGAACCGTTTGTCCCAGTTGATGATTAACCTTGTGACAAACGCCATTAAGTTTACCGAGAAAGGAAGCATTCGTTTTGGCTATGAAATGCGGGAGAATGAGTTGTATTTCTATGTAAAAGATACGGGATGCGGTATCGCCAAGGATAAGATCGGTCAAGTTTTCACCCGTTTCGTTAAGTTAAATAGCTTTGTGCAAGGAACGGGGCTGGGATTATCGATTTGCCAGATGATTATCAAGCGTCTGGGTGGAGATATAGGGGTGGAATCAGAGCAAGGAAAAGGTTCTACATTCTGGTTTACGTTGCCCTATTCGATACTAGAGATGCAGGAAGTCCCGCATGAGAAACCAAAGACCGAGAATGTACAGAAGAGCCAGTCATCCAAATCTGCAACCCTATTAATAGCGGAAGATAACGAAAGCAACTATACTTTATTCCAAGCCATGTTGAAAGATTATAACCTTATACACGCATGGAACGGGGAACAAGCGATCGATTTATTCAATAAATATCAACCGGACTTAATCCTAATGGACCTAAAAATGCCGATCGTAGACGGCTATGAGGCTACACGGGTAATTCGGGAAAAGAACCAGTCCATCCCTATCATCGCCGTAACGGCTTTCGCCTTCGCGGAGGATGAGGAACGGGTAAAACAAAGCGGATTCTCCTCTTACATCGCTAAACCGATCAAGCCGGATAAGCTAATCGCATGTATTAATACTTATTTATAGAATCCGTTTGGTAACAATCGGAAAACGCAAAACGAAAGAGGAACCCTTCTCTACTTGAGAGTCGAGACTAATACTTCCTCTATGACGGTTCATGATCTGCCGGCAAAGACTTAATCCGATGCCGGAACCTTTAGATTTAGTCGTGAAGAAAGGAACGAAGATTTTGTCGATTGCCTCGGGAACAATTCCGCTACCATTATCAATCACCGAAATAATTACCATACCGTTTTTTTGGACAGCCTCCACTATAATTTGAGGGGATAAGGATTCTTCACAAGCCTCTATCGCATTTTTCAATAGATTAATTAATACTTGTTCCACCATGATCCGGTCCGCATATAAATTCAAGTCTTCCGGCTTTACATGAAAGAAGAGGATATCGGATTTCTCCGGGAATAGAAGCCGGATATCGTCAAAGAGAGCCGAAACCGAGAAGTTTCGTAAAGTAGGTAAAGGCAGACGGGTTAATTTCCGATAATTCTCGACAAAATCCAATAACCCCTTACTTCTTCGGTGGATCGTTTGCATGGCTTGCACCATAATAGCGTAGTCTTTCTCATTCATGCCATTTATCGTCGCACGCTCGGCTACCGTCTCCGATAAAGAGATTACCGGAGCGATCGAGTTCATGATCTCATGCGTCAATACCCGGATAAGTTTCTGCCATGCCTCGGTTTCCGCCTCAGCGACCACCGAACTATACAATCGACTCCGCAAAGCCTCCAAGGCAGCGTTCATAGAAGAGGCCAAAGCCTTTTCGTCTTCCGTCATTGAATCGGAAGGATAAAACAGGCTCAGATCCCCGTAATGAATACTCTCTATCAGGTATTCCATCCGCTTAACAGTCTTTTGCTGATCCTTATATAAGAAAACCGAAAGCGCAAGAATACAAAATCCGAACAGCGCAGGAATAAACAAAAACCCTTTCAGCATTAAGAATGAGGCAGTAAAAGACAAGACCACGATCCCCAAAATACGAGCGAACAACAAGTAACGTATCATAAGCCAAATTTCTCCAATTTACGATACAAGGTAAAGCGGGTAATCCCTAGAAGCTCGGCGGCACGAGTGATATTCCCCTCGGCACGACGTAAGGCACGTTCGATCGCTTCTTTCTCCAATACCGTCAAATTTAACTCATCGGATGGTTCCTTATCCCTAAGCGGGACAGAACGCAGAATAAAGTCTTCCGGCCTTAGCCAATTACTTTCAGACAAGATAACCGCCCGTTCAATCGCATGTTGCAGTTCACGTACATTACCAGGCCAAGCATAATTATGTAGCTTATTCTTCCCATCCCTGTTAATGCCCTTCAAGTCTTTCTTATATTTACGGGCATACTTCGACAAGAAATGTTCAGCCAATAAGATCACGTCATTTCCTCGTTCCCTCAAGGGAGGAATATGTAACTCGATCGTATTAATACGATATAAAAGATCTTGCCGGAAAGTACCTTCTGCCACAAGATGATGGATATTCACGTTCGTCGCGCAGATCAACCGGATATCGATCGGTATGGGTTGCGTTGCTCCCAAGCGGGTTATCTGTCGTTTTTCCAAAGCGGTCAACAGTTTCGCTTGCATGGAAAGGCTTAAGTTCCCGATCTCATCCAAGAACAAGGTACCACCGGAAGCTACCTCCATTCGTCCCGGCTTTTCCTTACGGGCATCCGTAAAAGCCCCTTTCTCATAGCCAAATAATTCACTCTCGAAAAGTTGTTCCGGAATAGAGCCCACATCGATCCCGACGAAAAGATTCCCCGAACGCGGAGATTGATGATATAAGGCACGGGCAACTAAATCTTTACCGGTTCCATTCTCCCCCAAGATTAATATATTGGCATCCGTATTCTTTAATTTATCGACCGTAGCGAAAATAGCCTGCATCGGTTCGCTTTCACCGATGATCTCGAAGCCAGCATCCTCGGGTGAACTAAGAATCTCAACTTGTTTCTTTAAATTTCGCACTTCCGCCCTACTCTCCCGAAGTTCCAATGCCGAAGAGAGTGTAGCGAGTAATTTCTCCTTTTCCCAAGGTTTCGGGATAAAGTCGGTAGCTCCCGCCTTAATCGCCCGCACGGCCTTATCCGTATCCGAATAGGCAGTCATAAAAAGAACCACCACGTCCGGGTCTATCTTCTTTATCTTCTCCAACCAATAGAAACCCTCCTGACCACTAATAGCATCCCGTTTGAAGTTCATATCCAACAAGATAATATCCGGGATAAAAGTCCGCATGAAATGATCGATGCGCTCCGGTTGCGTAGCCACTCTTATTTGTTCCATATAGGGCTCCAGTAATAAGTTAAGGGCAAAAAGGATGTCCTCATTATCATCTATAATTAATAGTTTTCCCTTTTTCATAAGCGCTAAACTAGTTTGTGATGCCTCAAAGGTAGGTATTAAATCAATGGAAGAAGCGTGCGTAATCGAACGATTATCGTGCGCAGATGAACTGTTAAATTAATAGTCCGCAAAGAGGGTTAAGATTAAGTAAACGGTAAGACTATTTAAGCGAAAGAAAAAACGAGGAGAAAGAAGGAAGACTATCTTTGAACACAATTAACAATTCAGGCATTCATGAGACCACTATTGATTGGATTTTTCGTCTGTATAAATATACACTTAGGCTATGCGCAATGGACTGAGCAAGATTCGATCTGGCTAAAGGATGTATTAGCAGGCAAAGATTCCATCAAATTGAACCCTGAATTCCAAAAAGCAATCCAAAGCGGTTCTTTCCTCAACCCGGAACCGGGAAAACCGATGGGGAAACCTCAACTGGCCGCTCCCAGCAATATACCTATCACCAAAGATTTCTCAGAATATATCCAACAAGACGATACGACACACCGAAAAGTAGCATTGAAGGATTTACCGCCATCGGTATTCTGGCGACATAATCCACCGTATAAAAAGATACTGCCTGTCTATCAATCTATCTTAGATGAATTGAAAAGGACTCCGTCCAGTGGTCGTACCTCACTAGCTACCTTCGATCTAGGAAGGATGACCAGCCGGAAAACATATGTCCATAAACGCAACGCAAAACGCAACGGAACTTGGCAAAACTACGGCAACCTCCCTACCCCGGATGTCATCTCTAAAAAAAAGAAATTCGAAAGACAACAGGCAGAGGCCGCAAAAAAGGACTCCTCATTGATGATCCAACCACCAATCGATTAGCTTACGGGCCAAGCTCAACTTACGGGGGATCTCCGGTAGATTATCTTTGGTATAGAAGGCACCAGAGCTTAGTTCCTCATCCTGCAACTTAATTTCCCCACTTACATAATCCGCTACAAAGCCAACCATCAAGCCACTCGGATAAGGCCAAGGTTGGTTTCCGAAATAAGTGATATTATCGACCTCTAAACCCGTTTCCTCACGGACCTCCCGGCGCACACACTCTTCCAAGGTCTCGCCAACTTCTAAGAATCCGGCCACTAATCCATGGAAAGTTCCCCGGAAATTACGGGCATGTACCAAAAGAATCGAATCCTCCTTACGGATCAAGACGATCATCGCTGCTGAGATTGTCGGATAAATCTCATGTTTGCAAGAAGGACATTGCTTCATGATCGACGTAGTCTGTACGGTAGGAGTACCACATACCGGGCAGAAACGGCTATGGCTATCCCAATAAAGCAATTGAAAAGCCTTACCCGCCTTCTCGTAACACGCTCTCGAGATATAATCCCAAGAGGCACGCAACCCCATATGTACGTAACGGTCATTCCCCTCCACCGGAGTATCCAATTCTGCCGTACGCGCGGGAAGTCCATCCCGGTAATCAACCTCCAGCGTATGAGAAACCGGAACTGGGGGATTCTCGCCATAAGGGATGGTATACGTATCATTCTCTTTCTGAAGCAACAGTTGGTCTTTATAAAAAAGGAACCAATAACAGAGTCTATTTGAAGTTTCCATGCTGATATTTCCGAATTATCTTTCTGTATTTAAAACATCCGCGAACTTACGAATTAAAATCCAATAACGTGCGGAAGCGAACGTGCACCGTGCGAAGGCACACACAATCGTTTCTAAGCATTTTTCTATTATCTTATGATTAGCAGAACGTTACATCGATGGCACATTATTTGCCTCTTTTCTAAAAAATGAATATATTTAAAACCTGTTACAATGAAACTAATGATTCGAAACTTACTTTATCTATTCAAGCGGTTTAAGACCGCTGTCGTGTTAAACCTCTTTGGCTTAACAATCGCTTTCGCCGCTTTCCTCCTGATAGTAATGCAGGTGGATTACGAGATGAATTACGATGCCATGCACAGTAAATCGGGCCGAACCTTCCGGCTAGAGGCAAATCACGGAGAATTCGAGCATAACGCCATCCATTGCCTAATGTTTAGCGATGCTTTTGTTAACTCATCCGCTCATATCACGGATTACTCCTACCGTTATCCATTCTACGGAGGAGAACGGTATTGCCAAATCGACGAAGTAGACGATCAAGGAGAAGCGAAAGTCTTCAAGGAAAACTTCCAGCTTTGTCTACCCAATATCTCAGATGTCTTTGATTTGAAAGAAGGTTCCGTCGAATGCCTATCCATTCCCGGTTCCGTACTCATTCCGGAGAGTGTCGCCAAAAGGCTATTCGACAAACAATCCGCTATCGGTAAACGTATCCGGATGTCCGGCAGTAGTGGCTGGCAACCTGTAAGTACCACGATACTTACTATTGGGGGTGTCTATAAGGATTTCCCGGGAAATACTACGGTACAAAACCGTATTTACGTCCCGATGGACCAACTGGATCTATTAAAAAGTTCTTGGCAAATGTATGCCAATGAAATATACGTCACATTGGATGATCCCCTAAATAAAGAGGAGGTATTGGATCATTTCAACAAGACTTTCGATTTCGCTAAAAGCCAAATGGGTTCAGCGCAAGAGATCGCATTACGTCTAACCCCCTTAAAGGATGTTTATTACACGCATGATACAACTTTCGACTTTAATCCGAAAGGTCACCGGGAGACAAATTATGTGTTACTGGGTATCGCTTTCCTCATCTTATTCATCGCCGGAATCAATTTTACCAATCTCACAACCTCGTTGATTCCCCTACGATTGAAAACGATCAATACGCACCGGGTATTAGGATGCTCCATCTATAAGTTACGAGCCATCTCACTGATTGAATCGATCGTGATCTGCTTGATATCCTACATTCTCGCCTTATTCATCGTAAACGATTTGTCTTACACACCGATCGCTAATTGGGTAGATGCGGATATACGTCTTAGTCAATACAAAGGCCTGATCCTTCTCACAGCACTGATCGCTATCTTGACGGGTTGCTTGGCGGGACTTTATCCAGCTATACGAAGTACCTCCTATGCGCCGGCCTTGGTACTAAAGGGCTCTTTCGGTCTTAGTCCCAAAGGGAAAAAAGTACGTGTCGCCCTGATCGGTTTCCAATACACGGTATCGATCGCCTTGATTATTGTCACCTTATTCATGGGACTTCAGAACCATTTCATGACCTCTAGCGAGCAACTAGGATTCAATAAAGACCAAGTAGCCATCGTGAACCTGACACCGGAGATCTACGCCAAGCATAAGCCCCAATATATCCAGAAACTTAAAGATTATCCGGGAATAGAGGATGTGGCCTTCTCCGTCTACGAATTATCGAAAGAAGATGACATGATCGATCTCGAATATGCCCGTCATGAAGATAAGGATGTATTCTTCAAGGTATTCTATGCCTCCGAGAATTTCCTTTCCGTCATGGATATCCAAGTAGAGGAAGGAAGGGATTTTACACGGGAGGATTTAAACAAGGCACAAAGTGATTATATCATCAATCCGGCGGCAGAGCGGGATTTCCACTTACATCCCGGAGATCGTTTCAATGATCGTACGGTTCTAGGAGTCAGCAAGGATTTTCGGTTTAACTCTTGCCGGATCGCAAGCTCGCCTTTCGTATTCGCATTGAATAACGATATACCCAATCCTAAATTGGTATCCTATATCCGCTTCAATTCGAAAACGAATTTACAGGAAGCTGTCGCCCACGTCCGGGAAACATTGAAAGAGATCGATCCGACTTTCCCTTTCGAGATCTCTTTCTACAACACCATCTTAAACAATTTATATCAGAAAGAACAAACACTGGGTAAACTCATCTCCCTATTCGGAATAATGGCGATCTTGATCTCTATCGTAGGTGTATTCGGACTCGTGCTATTTGAGACGCAATACCGCCGGAAAGAGATCGGCATCCGCAAGGCCATGGGCGCAAAGGAAAAGACCATTCTGGCCCAGTTCGTCACCGAGGCGGCTACTACCTCGGCTTTGGGCGGCACACTGGGCATCGTCCTCGGCTACATCGTGTCGGCCATCGCCAATCAGGTGCTGCCCATGTTCACCGATGGCATGGACATCACGGTCAGCCCGTCCTTCAACTCCATCGCGGCAGCTTTCGGCATCTCGGTATTCATCGGAGTGCTGTTCGGCTATCTGCCCGCAAAACGCGCCGCGCGGCTCAATCCCATCGACGCGTTGAGATATGATTAACCTCTCCGTCTGTGCCTTTGGCGCAGCCACCTCCCCTGACGAGGGGAGGCCTTGGCAGTACGGAAAGCTTTCTCTCTTCGCCAGAGGCTCCCCTCGGTAGGGGCAACAACGACGACCGCCGCCAGTGGCGGAAACAGGGAGTCGTTGCTGGGGCAGCGGCCAGCAAGACGCGCGCAATGCGCAGCGGATGCTGGGTGCCGCAA
>OGLT01000804.1_pt1 | contig 20670 bp, 17 predicted proteins | sample 1572911 | NCBI WGS metagenome assembly OGLT01 (sample SAMEA2582014, study PRJEB24529) | metagenome | biome: Human gut stool | place: China | collected 2011 | reverse complement strand
CTTGGGGGTCAAAGGGGGATATTCTCTTTCCGAGGAAAGAGAATATCCCCCTTAATCGCTCCCCTGTGCGTCGCAGGGAAAATCTGCCGCCCGCGCGGCATAAAATTTCCGCTCATGAGCATAATAAGGAAAATTATGTGGCGGAGGGCGGTTATGGAGCTTTTTTCGGCAAACTACGAGGAAAACACCCGCGCGCTGGATGATCTGCTTGGCGTGGGGCGGTGCTTTGATATGATCTCGCGCGACTTGTATGTCGGCGGCAGGCGGGCGCGGCTGTGGGTGGTGGACGGTTACGGCGACGACGCGGTCATTGAGCGGATGCTGAGCTTCTGGCTGCCGCTCAAGGATGTCGGCGATGCGCAGACGATGCAGCAATTCATCGACCGATACATCACATTCAACGAGGTAAACGCCGAGAAAAGTGTCAAAAACACGGTGACAAGCGTATTTTTGGGCAAGATGGCGCTGCTGGTCGAGGGCTATGACGAGTGCGCGCTGATCGACGCGAAGCAGTATCCCGCGCGCGGGGTGGAGGAGCCGTCGTCGGGCAAGGTGTTGCGCGGCGCGCACGACGGCTTCATCGAAACGCTTGTCGCCAACGCGGCGCTGCTGCGCCGCCGCATTCGCGACCCGCAGCTCACGCTCGAAGGTCACAAGGTGTCGGACTGCTCGCGCGCGGACGTGGTGCTCTGCTATTTGGAAAACAAGGTCGACAGAAAGCTGCTCGACGAGGTGCGGCAGAAGCTTGCAAAGATCGATGTGTGCTCGGTCTCGATGAGCCAAGAGAGCATCGCTGAGGCGATGATGGGCAAGAAGCAGTGGTGGACGCCGTTTCCCAAGGTGCGATACACTGAGCGGCCCGACGCCGCGACGGCCTGCGTCATGGAAGGTGACATCGTCGTGCTCGTGGACAACTCGCCCGCGGCGATGATCCTGCCGACGCACTTTTTCGACTTTGTGCAGGAGGCAAACGACTTCTACTTTCCGCCGCTGATCGGGACGTATCTGCGCATCCTGCGCATTGTGGTGTTTTTGCTCACGATGTTTATCACACCCGTGTGGTTCCTGCTTGTGAAGGACCCCGCGCGCACGCAGGCGGGGCTTGAGTTTTTGGCCATCGACAGCGACTACTCCGTGCCGCTGCTCGTGCAGCTTTTGCTGGCGGAGTTCATCGTCGACCTATTGAAGCTCGCCTCGCTCAACACGCCGGACGTGTTCTCCAACTCATTCAGCATGCTTGGTGCGCTCGTGCTCGGCGATTTCGCCGTACAGGCGCACTGGCTCGTGCCGGAGGTGCTGGCCTACATGGCGTTCGTCGCCATCGCGAACTTCGCCCAGCCGAGCTATGAGCTCGGCTACGCCTTCAAGCTGCTGCGGCTGATGCTGCTGCTGTTTGTCGGCGCGCTGGACTGGATCGGGCTTGCGCTCGGCTGCATCGGGATCATCGCTCTGCTTGCGGCGACAAAGCCAATCGTGGGGAAGGGGTATCTCTATCCGCTTTGCCCGTTCGATAAAAAGGCGCTGCTTGCGCTGCTGGTGCGAAAGCCCATCAGCCGCGACAACACGTGAGGATAACAAAAAAGGCATCCTGCGAAAGCAGGATGCCTTTTTTTTGTTGGTTCATGCGCACAGATGTGCGGCACGAGAAAGTCGTAAGGGATTTTCGATTAGAAAATGCCCTGAGCCATCATGGCGTCGGCGACCTTCTGGAAGCCAGCGATGTTGGCACCGGCGACCAGGTTGTAGCCCAGGCCATAGCGCTCGGCAGCCTCGACGGAAGCATCATAGATGTTCTTCATGATGGACTCCATCTTAGCGTCGACTTCCTCAGCGCTCCAGTAGATGCGCTGAGCGTTCTGAGCCATTTCGAGCTCGGAGACGGAAACGCCGCAGGCGTTAACAGCCTTGGAAGGAGCGACGGTGAGGTGCTTCTGGCTCATCAGGAAGGCCAGAGCATCGTTGGTGGTGGGCATGTTGCCGACCTCGATGTAGTAGGGAACACCGGACTCAGCGATCTTCTTGGCCCACTCCATGTTGACATCGTTCTGGGTAGCGGCGGGCATGTAGACGTCGACGTCCTTGACACCCCAGCACTTCTGACCCTCAACGAACTCAACGCCGAACTTGTCAGCGTAGGGCTTGCAGTGCATCGGATCCTTGGCGCGCATCTCGAGGATGAAGTTGAGCTTCTCTTCGCCGCAGACACCGTCGGGGTCGTGGATGTAGCCGTCGGGGCCAGCAAAGTAGGTGACCTTACCGCCGAGCTCGTCGATCTTCTTCATGATGCCCCAGCCCACGTTGCCGTAGCCGGACATAGCGACGCGGATGCCCTTGACTTCCTTGCCGTCGTGCTTGAGGACTTCACGCAGATAATAGACGGCACCGAAACCGGTCGCCTCGGGACGGAGAATGGAACCACCGGTGCAGATGGCCTTGCCGGACATAGCGCCGAACTCGGCAGCGCCGACGATGCGGCGATACTGACCGTACAGGTAACCGACCTCGCGGCCGCCGACACCGACGTCACCAGCGGGGCAGTCGATGTCCTGACCGATGTGACGATGGAACTCGGTCATGAAAGCCTGGCAGAAGCGCATGACTTCGCCGTCGCTGCGGCCGATGGGGGAGAAGTCGGAACCGCCCTTGGCACCGCCGATGGGCAGGCAGGTCAGAGCATCCTTAAAGGTCTGCTCGAAGCCGAGGAACTTGATGATGGAAAGGTTAACGTTGGAAGCGAAACGCAGGCCGCCCTTGTAGGGGCCGAGGGCCGCGTTGTACTGCACGCGGTAACCACGGTTGACGTGATACTGAAGGTTATCGTCCATCCAGACAACACGGAACTCAATGGTGCGCTCGGGCTCGACCATGCGCTCAAGCAGGCAGGCCTTCTCGTACTCGGGGTGGGCGTTGATGACCGGCTCGAGGGAAGACAGGACTTCTTCGACGGTCTGCAGGAATTCGGGCTCATTCGCGTTCTTGGCCTTGGTTTCGGCAAGAACTCTCTCAATGTAAGCGTTCATGATAAGTAGCCTCCTCTAAAATTACCCTGCAAAACAGGGCTTGATGGTTCAGCCATCTTGTCTATGAGTTTATCACCAAAGGAAAAAATTCTCAAGCAAAACGACATTGGCGCTGTGCAAGAAATTCTTTCTGACTTTTTGTGCATTTGGCAGAAAATTTGGCAAAAAACTTTAACTTTTTTAATAAAACATATTAGATTGATGCAAGTCAACTTTCGAAGCGGTTATTTTATCGAGAAAAACTGCTCATAATCTTGCATTTTTGTGCAATACATTCCAAAAAGAGATAGGGGTGTCGCCACCCCTATCAAAATTTGTAATAGAAAGTGCTTTGCCGCCGCTTTACGGCATTTCCTGTGCGTTTTCAACGGGATCCGCGCTGTCCTCAGTCGAAACGCTCGTTTCTACGGGCGGTGCGCTCTGGGCGCTGCCATCCAGCAGCTCGACGTCGGACGCTTCGATCCAGTTTTCCGTGACGTAGCCGTCGCGGTAGTAGACGCACACGCGGTCGCCGACGTTCAGCAGCGGTGCATAGGCGACCTCAGCCGCGCTCATGCGCACGGAGAAGACGCTCTCGCCGTCAAAGCGCAGGAAGTAGATGCTGTTGCCATCTACGACCGCCGTGCGGATCTCGGCGATCGTGCCCTCGACGCTCTTATAATCGCTCGGCGTGACGTCGATGGAGCCCTGATCGTCGGAGATGAGGTTATTTTTGAGCAGCATTTGACGGTAGTTCGCCTCGCAGTCGGCGAGCGTCGCGCCGGTGGCGACGATCTGGTACTGGTTGACATTGACCATCGCGTACATCTTGACGAGTTCGCTCGCGTCCTTGAGCGCCATGAAGTACGTCGGCTGCTCGGCGACGTTCAAAAGCAGCGGGAACGTCGCGTTATAGCGCAGGTTCTGCACCTGACCCTCGGCACTGTCCATGGCGCTGTACTCTGTCGCGCCTGCGCAGGGATAGTACTTTGTCTCCTTTGTGCGCTGGTTGGAGAGCAGGAAGCCGATGTTGCTCTCGTCGCCGCCGACGCTCGTCACACCCGTGTAGAGGTAGACGTCATCGCCCTCGGCAAGGTAGTTGTAGCCGTCGGTCGTGACCGTCACGTCACGCTGACCGAAGATGGAGTTCCAGAAGCCGTTGTGATACTGGCCGTAATAGTCGTACTGCTCGATGATGAGCTCGGCAGAGTAGACGTGGTCGACCCACGCGGGCGGCTCTTCATAGTATTCGCTCTCGCCCGTGATGGCGTTGACGAGCACCGCGCCGTGGTTGTCCGTGCCGCCGAACAGGCCGATGGTCTTTTCCTTCTTGGCGCAGACCCAGTAGGGCGTGCCGTCCTCGTCGATCTCGAAGACCGGTTCTTCAAACATATAGGTCGGGTACGCAAAGCGCAGGTGGCGGTAGAGGTTGCGGGAGAAGTGCTCGGCGGTCGTGTACTTCATGCCCTCATCAAGGCGCACGACCTCGACGTTCTGCGTGACCATGTCGATGATAAGGTAGGCGGGAAGGCCCTCCGAGCGGTTGTTGAACCACTTGATGATGTCGCCGTAGCGCAGCGGCGTGACGCGCACGGGACGGCCGTGGTAGTTGATCTGCGTGTAGTTTTCCGCGACCTCGAACTGAGAGACCATGTCGGCCAGCTCGCCGAGCTTGCGGTCGCCGAGCTTTTCGGCGCTGTCGCGGTCGAGCATCGGGATGCGGTCATACGAGACCTCTTCAATTTCGCTTGCAAAGCTGCCGCTCTCGATCGGCAGCAGCGCTTGATAGTCCTTGGCCCGCAGCACGACCCACGATGTCAGCGCGCCGACGAGCGCCGTGACGATCATCAGCGCCATGACGATAAAGGGCACGGTGCACTGCTTTTTGACGAACGTGAAGTAGCCCTTGGCCCCCGTGCCCTGAAAACCGGAGGTGAAGAGCGCGCAGATGCAGTACGTGACGCAAAGCAGCAGCACGAAACCGTAGAACTCTTCGGCATGCAGGTTGATGGCGGGTATCTGCACGTAGAAGAAGACTGCGCCGACAAGCAGCGTGACGAGCGTGTTGACCGCGATGCGGCCGCCCTTGCTGCCGATCGACTTGCGGGGCTTGCGCTCCTTTTTGGGCTTGGGCGCGGCGTTCGGGTCGAACTGAAAGCCGCCGGCGTCCGAGCCGGAAAATTTGATATCCATAGAATATTTCCTTTCTGATGAAATGGGAACGGTGCTTATTTTTATAGTATACCGTGATTGCCCCATAAAAACAAGGGCAGGGCAGAAATCGTACATCGGCGGCTTGAATAGTGAAAATGCGAGAGCGGAAAAGCGATTGTGCATATCACACGGAAAAAATGGTCGATGGGTTGTATACAGTGGCTAAAAATGCAGTTTGTTTAAACTTTAACTTGCTATTTTCACTTTGCCTCGTTATCATGGCGGTAGAGCGGCATGCGCGTGCCGCTCAATATCGAACGAAGGAGAATTTGTATGAAAAGATTGTCTCTGAAAGCAACGTCCCTGATCCTGGCACTTGTTCTCGCGCTCAGTCTCTCCGTCACCGCCTTCGCAGATGATAACGCAGCTTCGATGACCCGCGCCGAAGTGACGCAGGAGGTCATCAAGAACATGGGCCTCGCCGCACAGACGGAAGCGAGCGCCAAGGATGCGAGCGCATTTAAGGATGTTGCCGAGGGCAGCAAGTTTGAAGGCGCGATCAACCTCGCCTACTCCAAGGGCATTGTCAACGGCGTCAGCAAGGACGCATTTGCGCCCGACGCAGCCGTTACGCAGTTGGAAGCGGCCGCGATGATCCTGCGCAGCACCGGCCTGGACAAGGCACTGCTGAAGGATTGGCCCGCGGACTATGACGATATGGCCGTCTGGTCCGGCCTGATGGACGGCCTGACCTACGAGGCCGCCAAGCCCGTGACGACGGCAATGCTCGAGCAGATGCTCAAAAACGCCGCGGCGATCGTGGATAAGCCAGTCATCGGCATCAGCTGGTCCTATAATGGACAGAATTACGACTCCCACAAGACGATCTTCAAGACCGTCGGCGCTATCCCCGTCGAGCTCGATCAGGTGACGAGCACGGCCGTGAAGTACGATGCCGAGGGCAAGATCGAGTCCGCGTATCTCGAAGAGAGCGGCATGCTCAAGCAGGAATACGCTGACAAGGTGAAGGAAAAGGATCTCACGACCAGCAACGTCGGCGCTGTGATGCAGGCCATCGACGGCGTGTTCTTCACCGGCGGCGAGGATGTGAGCCCGTCTCTGTTCAAGGTCCCCGAGAAGGAAAAGAACGAGGGCGAAGAGATCAACGCCACGCGCGATATCTCCGACTACATGCTCATGGCCTACTGCCTTGAAAAAGACGTGCCGACGTTCGCGGTCTGCCGCGGTGAGCAGGTGATGTCCATCGTCTCCGGCTGCACGTTCATCCAGGATATCCCCAACTATTATAAGGAGCAGGGCGCGACCTATCACGACTCGCACAGAATGCCCGTCGGCGCGCCTGACCGCACCTATGCCCGCCACGATGTGGTCATCAACAAGGACGCCTCCAAGTGGCTCTACAAGATCGTCGGCTCCACGGAGCTGAAGAACGTCTCCTCCTGGCACCACCAGGCGGTCCGCGGCGTTGAGGGCACGAACCTCACCGTCGTCAGCACGGCGACGATCGACGGTGTGGAGATCATCGAGGCGGTCGAGCGTCAGGATAAGACGTTCTGCCTCGGCGTGCAGTTCCACCCCGAGAATGACTGCAAGTTCGTGCTCTACACCAAGACCCCCGAAAAGGCCCTGTGCGACTATGAGACCTGCCTGAACTTCTTCGAGATGCTGGTCGAGTACGCGGGCAAGTAAGGACACGTACCGTACAACAGAATGCATAGAAAAAAGGTCCCGTCTTCGGACGGGACCTTTTTGATGTATTGTAATTGTTTATGACGCCTTCTGTGCTTTTAGGATGGCGACGGCTTCACGGGCGGAGGCACCGGCGTCTTCGGCGTAGTAATCCGCGCCGATCTCGTCGCAGAAGCTCTGGCTGATGGGCGCGCCGCCGACCATGACCTTGATCTGATCCTGCAGGCCGCGCTCGTGGACGAGCTTGACGACCTCGCGCATTTCCTCCATCGTGGTGGTCAGCAGCGACGAGCAGGCAATCACGCCGCAGTGATTCTCCACAGCGGTGTCGACAAATTTTTCCGCTGAAGCGTCGGTGCCGAGGTCGAAGACCTCGATGCCGCTGCCTTCCATCATGATCTTGACGAGGTTTTTGCCGATGTCGTGCATGTCGCCCTTCACGGTGCCGAGGCACACGCGGCCGACGGGTTCGTTGCCCTCGCCGATCATCAGGGGCTTCAAAAACTCCGTGGCGGCGGACATGCAGCGCGCGGCCATGAGCATTTCGGGTACGAACGCGCGGTTGGCGGAGAACGCCTCGCCGAGGCGGTTCATGCCGACGATCATGCCCTTGGAGAGAATGTCGCCCGGCTCGTGGCCTTCGTAGAGTGCCTGCTGGCAGAGGGTGAGCAGCTTTTTCTGCTGGCCGCGCTCGAGCGCGCGGGCGATGTTTTCAAACACATCGGCGGACTCCTGCGCGGAGGCTGCGGCCTGTACCGTCTCGGCCTTTGCGGCACCAATCTCACGCTTCGGCACGGCGGGGAGCGGCGTGACGGGAATGTGCAGCCCCGCGTTGTACTCGTTCACGGCCTGATCGAGGTACTGATCCACGTGCGGGAAGACCGTACCGGCAAGGCCGTAGGTGATCGAGGGGATGAAGTGCCCGCCGGGGCAGCAGCGCGCGAGCGCGTCCCTTGCGTAGGCGAGAATTTCATCGGGCTGCGCATCCGCGCGGTCGATGGCCGCGCCAAAGCCACCCATAAGCGTGAGCTTGCCGCTTAAGTGGCGCTGGAGGGCTGGAATGTCGTTTTCCGGCAGTGTACCCTGCCAGACCTGAATGCCGATCTCGGCCATGTCGTCCACGATGGGGACGAGGTACGAGTCGGCGTGGTGGATGGCGATGACGCCGCGCGAGCGGATGTAGCCATAAAAGCGGCGGTAGGGCTCCTTGAAAAACTCGCGCCACATGTCGGGCTTCATAAAGAGGGCGTTTTTCGTGCCCCAGTCATCGTGGGAGAAGATGACATCGGGCTGCAGGCCGTCGATCAGGCGGCGGACATAATCGAGGCGGTACTGCGTGATCGTCTCGATGAGTTCGTGCATCTCGTCGAGATGCTCGTAGAGCGCGGTCAGCGTATCTTCAAAGCCCATGAGGAAGTGGCACTGCTCAAAAATGCCTGTGCCCATGAAACCGGCGAGGAGCTTGCCCTCGGCGTCCGCGGCGGCGCGCGAGCGCGTGCGGCACTCCTCCCAGCCCTCGGAGCAGACACTCAGGTCGGGGACATGGACGGTGTCCTTCCAGTGCGTCACATCGGGACAGACCGTCAGCTCCGGTGTGTGGACGGGGATGGGGCCGGGCGCGTCCTCGGGGAAGCTGATGGTCGTGCCCCAGCGGTCCTTGCTCACGGTGCCGCGCTTGCGGTTGCCGCGAAGATAGGTGTTGATGGGGTCCGTGAGGCACATGTGCAGCGCTTCATACTGGCAGAGCTGACGCTCGGGCTGGCCGTCGGGCTTGATGAGTTCAAGAAAAATTCCTTTCGGGGTAGACATGGGGAAGATCTCCTTTATCAATACAGCACGCAGGCTGTGTAGGTCAAAGTGCGGGGACCATAGTTGTAGGCGAGGTTTGAGCGGACGCAGACGTCACTGACGAACAGTCCGTATGCCTCCATTGAAGAAAGCCTCTGCTTGGGATGTCGACAGGGATGATCTGGATAGGTGCAGGTATGGCAGAGCGTGCATGTGCCCGCCGTCAGCGGCAGGCAGTGGGGATATAAGAGCCGCGCCTGACGGGCAAAGGTCGAAAAGCGCTTTTTATGCGCCTCCAAGAGCGCCGTCATACCGGTGTAATCAAATTCATCCTCGAGCTGCGCGGTGCTCTGCACCAAAATCCCCTGTGAATAGCGCTTGATTTGCGCCCTTGCCTGCTCGAGTGTGCTGCAGGCGGGCGGGCAGCTCCAGCTTTTGCCGTAGCGGCCGCAGCGGTCAGCTTTGCACATGTCGCGAACGGCTTCGAGTGGATCGATTGCATCCATATTCACTGCTGCGCACTGGGAAAAGCCGATCTCGCGGGCGAGGGTGAGAAGGTCTGTCATAAAACGATGCCTCTTGACAAGGGAATTTATTTCTGCATAAAATACTATTTATACATTATTTATCTATTATATGGGTGGGGGAAGCTCGTGTCAAGCATTCAAGTTCAGCAGGGGGCGAAAATCACGCCGGCCCCGTTCGAAGCAGGGGAGACGCTGCTCTCCGCGCTGTGGCGGGCGGGATATTACATCCCCGCAGCCTGCGGCGGCAAGGGCCGCTGCGGCAAATGCCGCGTGAAGGTGAACGGTGTGCCGCGCCTTGCCTGTAAGACGAAAGCGCAGGACGGCGATTGGATCGACCTGCCCGAGACGATGCGCGGCGTCATCCTGACGGACACGCTCACACTGCCGAAGGCGCAGGCGGGCCGCTCGGGCCTTGGCGCGGCAGTCGACCTCGGTACGACGACGGTGGCGCTGCGGCTCTTCGACCGCGCAGACGGAAAGCTGCTCGCGCAGGCTCAGGACTGGAACGCGCAGGCGCCCTACGGCGCGGACGTTATCAGCCGCATCCAGCACACGATGGAAGCGTCCGACGGGCTGGGCGAGCTGTCGCGCTGTATCCGCGCGCAGGTCGGGACGCTTTTGGAGCGGACACTTTCCGCCGCCGGACGGAAGACGGATGAAGTCAAGGAGCTCATCATTGCGGGCAATACCGTGATGCAGCACATTTTCGACGGGCGCGAGGTCGCGTCCATTGCCCGCGCGCCGTTTCAGCCGGAAACGTTGTTTGAAGACGGCGCGGGCAAGCCGCTTTCGGGGATCCCTGTGCGATTTGCCCCGTGCGTCGCGGGCTATGTCGGCGGCGACATCACGGCGGGACTGATGGCAGACGGGCTTTTCGCGCAGCCGGAATTGCGGCTGTTTCTCGATATCGGCACGAACGGCGAAATGGCGCTGGGAAATGAGAGTGACGCGCTCTGCTGCGCGGTCGCCTCGGGCCCAGCGTTTGAGGGCGCGGGCATCAGCTGCGGCATGCCGGGCATCACGGGCGCGGTGAGCCATGTGAGCTATGACAGGGGCTTCCTCTGCGACATTGTCGGCGGGGGCGAGGCGAAGGGCATCTGCGGCTCGGGATTGGTCGACCTTGTCGCTGTGCTTTTGGACTGTGGCGTGATCGACGAAAGCGGGCGGCTGCTGCCGCCGCAGGACGCGCCGGAGGACATGCGCCGCTACCTGACCGAGGACGGTCAGGGCAACGGCGTCTTCCACCTGACGAAGGCCGTCAGCCTGACGGCGCGCGACGTGCGCAACCTGCAGCTTGCCAAGGCGGCGGTGGCGGGCGGTATTCGGGTGCTGCTCGAGCAGCGCGGCGTGACGGCGGACGACATTGCAAGCGTGGAGCTCGCGGGCGGGTTTGGCAACCATCTCTCGCCCGAGAGTGCGGTGCGCATCGGCATGCTGCCGCGCGCGTGCCTTAGTAAAATCAGACCCCTTGGCAACGCGGCGCTCGCGGGCGCTTCGATGCTGGCGCTCGACGGGGAAAACTGGCGAAAGCTCGCGGAAATTCCGCGAAAGTGCCGCTACCTCGAGCTTTCCGGGCGCGACGACTTTTCCCGCGCGTTCACCGACAGTTTGACATTTTGAAAATCGTTCCGAACAGGATTTTTTAATGGAGGAAAACCCTATGGAAATGCAGTTTCCCGTGATTTTGGACGGCGCGACCGGCACCGAGCTCCAAAAGCGCGGCTTCACCGGCGACATGAGCGCCGAGCAATGGGTGCTCGAGCATCCCGAGAGCATCCTTGAAATTCAGCGCAAGTATGTGGCGAGCGGCTCGAATGTGCTCTACGCGCCGACGTTCGGCGGCAACCGCCAGAAGCTCGAAGAGCGCGGCATCTTCAACCGCACGGAGGAGATGAACAAAGCGCTCGCGCAGCTCTCGAAACAGGCGGCGGACGGAAAAGCATGGGTCGCGGGCGATATCGCGCCCACGGGCCGCTTTTTAGCCCCTCTTGGCGACGCGTCGTTTGAAGAGCTCGTCGACATTTACACCGAGCAGGCGGCGGGCCTTGAGCAGGCGGGCGTCGACCTCTACGTCATTGAGACGATGATGACGCTGACCGATGCGCGTGCGGCGGTTCTGGCAATCCGCAGCATGAGCAAAAAGCCCATCCTTGTGTCCTTTACCTGCGATGAGAGCGGCAAGATCCTCTCCGGTACGGACGTGGTCGCGGCGCTTTCCGTGATGGAGGGCATGGGCGTGAGCGCATTCGGCCTGAACTGCTCGGCAGGCCCCGAGCAGATGTTGCCGCAGCTCCAACGCCTGCATAAATGCGCGCGCGTGCCGCTGATCGCCAAGCCCAACGCCGGCATGCCGGAGATCGTGAACGGCGAGGCCGTGTACAACTGCCCGCCGGAGGAATTTGTCGCGCTGGTGCCCGAGATGCTCAAGGCAGGTGTGGCCCTCTTCGGCGGCTGCTGCGGTACGACGGAGGAGCACATCGCCGCGCTGAAAGCAGCGCTCAAGGACGCGGAATACGTTCGCCCCGCACCGGAATGCCTCGACCTTCTTCCCGCGGCAACGGAGAAGGAAGCCTTCTTTCTGCCCGCCGATGCGACGCACGGCGCGGTGCTGACCGCGGACGGCGATTTGGAGGACAAGCTCTCCGACGCGATGGACGACGAATGGCCGATGGTTGCGCTGAAGCTCGCGTCCTGGGCGGATGTCGACGCGCTGGCGGACTACCAGTACATGATCAGAAAGCCGCTGTGCCTCATCTGCGACGACGCGGAGCTTTTGGAAGCGGGCCTGCGCGCCTATCAGGGAAGAGCCTTGTACGAGGGAAATCTCACCGAAGATGCCCTTGCGCCGCTGCTCGAAAAATACGGTCTGCTGGTGTAAAAAGAGAAAAAGAAGAACGGGACGGAAATGTTCATTTCCGTCCCGTTCTCTATATAGTAAAGCGCGTCACGCCGCGGCGCCGCCAGTGCTGACGATGCGGAAATACGCATTCGACGTCAGGCGGTACATCGCGCAGTAGAGCAGCGCGAAAAGTAGTAGCGCCGCGCCGGTCACGCCGAGAAACAGCGTGAGGTTCTGGATGCCGAACAGCTGCATGATCTGCCAGACCATCGGCTGGGCGAAGGCGAGGTGCAGCGCCGCCGCGGCAAGCGGCAGCAGGAAAATGAGCAGCATTTGCGCGTTCACGCTCTCACGGATGTCGCGCTTGGTCATGCCCACGCGCTGCATGATGGCAAAGCGCGAGGCATCCTCATACCCCTCCACGACCTGTTTGTAGTAGAGCATCAGGAGCGTTGCGAACAGGAACAGCACGCTTAAAAGAATGCCGAGGAAAAAGAGACTGCCGTAGAGGGAGAAAAATTCCGCACGGACGTCCGCCATTTCCGTGGGATGCCAGTGGTTCTGGACGGCAAGCGTGTTGATCGCGTCCTCCGCGCCAAAATAGAGGCTCGCCGTCGAGGCAAGCATCACCAGCACCATCGTCGAGAGAATGCAAATGGAGGCGAGACCCGCGCCGTTTCGCTTCATGCGGTAGGTGAGCGACGAGAGGGAAACAAAGTTGCGCTTTTTGTAGTAGAATTTTTCATCCTTCTGGAGTGTTTTGCAGAGCGTCACGCTGCCGGAGATGAAGAGAAGATACGTCGATAGAATGACCATGATGACCGCGAGGAAGAAGAGCAGCATCGCCTGTACGGGGTCGTTGATGGTCGCGGCGATGTAGTACGCGCCGAGCAGCAGCGCAAGACCGGGGATGACGAGCAGCCATTGCGACTTCGGCGGCTTTTCGCCGACGTTTTCGCTCTTCAAAAGCGCCGCGCCCTGCGCATGGCGCAGCGACAGCACACCGCGCACATAAAGCAGCGCGAAGATGGCGATGAACGTGATGGCGCACTGCTTGATGGCGGCAAGGCTCACGGTGAAAGCCGCGGCGGGGAGAGATAAAAGCCGCAGCAGTGCGGACTGCGAGACATAGGAGAGCAGCAGGCCGAGGCCAAGCCCCGCGATCAGCGTGAACGCCGCGGCCAGAAGTGTCTCCCAGAAGAGAATGGCGCTGAGTGCGCCGCGGTCCATGCCGAGCACGCTGTAAAGGCCGAATTCCTTCTTGCGGCGACGCAGAAGAAAGCTGTTCGTGTAGAAGAGAAACAGCGCGATGAACACCGATACGACGAACGAGCCGAGGCTCATCGTCATCGCGACCGCAGAGGTGCCGGAGCCGTTCACCTTGCCATTGACCGTATAGAGCGCGGGGGTGACGGCGAGGTACGCAATGACATACAGCATCGCTGCCATGAACGCGCAGGAGAGAAGATAGGGCACATAGAGCCTTGCGTTCTTTTTGATACCCATCCACGCAAGGCGGGGGTAAAAGGTGGGCTTCATGCGCATTCGCCTCCCGTCTGCTGCTGCGTGAGCGCATCGGTGATACGCTGGTAGAACTGGGAATCCGCGTCCTTGCCGCGTTTTAACTCCAGCGAGACCTCGCCGTCGCGCAGGAACAGCACGCGCGAGGCGCAGCTCGCCGCGCGCACAGAGTGCGTGACCATCACGATGGTCTGGCCAGAGGCGTTGATCTCGCCGAAGAGCTTCAAGAGCTCGTCGGTCGAGCGGGAGTCGAGCGCGCCGGTCGGCTCGTCGGCCAGCAAGATCTGCGGGCGGGTGATGAGCGCGCGGGCGACGGCGGCGCGCTGCTTCTGTCCGCCGGAGACCTCGTAGGGGTACTTTTTGAGCAACGTCTCGATGCCGAGGTCGTAGGCGAGCGGTGAGAGCCGGTCGCGCATCTCCGTGCGCGACTTGCCCGCGAGCACGAGCGGCAGGCAGATGTTGTCCTCGAGCGAGAACGTGTCGAGCAGGCTGAAGTCCTGAAACACAAAGCCTAAGTTGTCGCGGCGGAAAGCCGCGGCAGTCTCCTCGGGGATCTCGGAGAGGTTCTTGCCGCCGAGCAGCACCGTACCGCCGGTCGGCTTGTCGAGCGCGGCGAGGATGTTCAGTAGCGTTGTTTTGCCGCTGCCGCTCTCGCCCATGATGGCGACGTATTCGCCGAACTCGACGGTGAAGTTGACATTTTTGAGCGCCTGGACCTTGCTGCCGCCAAAGCGCGTGGTGTAGGTCTTTTGAAGACCGGAAACAGTCAGGATTTGCATGAGATGACTCCTTTCAAACGAATGAGATAGATATTGGAGGTTGACATAATCTTTTGCTTTCAAAAATTTTGCCGAAAGAAGGGCGCAAAAAAGCAGCCGGAAAAGCGGAGGCCTTTCGCGGCTGCTTTTTCGAAAACGCGTTACTCGAGATTCAGTTTTTTCGTCGTGAAGTACCACGTTACGGTGTAGCCTGCCGCGGCGAAGAGCAGTTCGCCGAACATCCCCCAGAGAAGCAGCAGTTCGACGATCGCGGGCGCGCTGTAAACGTCCAGATACATCCAGCGTGTGGGATCGGCGTTGAAGAACGCGCCGATCATGGCGATGGCAGTGAACTGCGCGACCTCGAAGAACACGAGCACAAGGATGGTCGTCCAGAGCGTCTTGTGCTTATTGAAGCTGTAACCGATGGAATAGGCGGCGTAGACCACGAGCTCGGCGGCAGAAACGGCAAAGACGAAATTGCAGAAAAGCTCAAAGACGATCAGCAGCGCGTGACTGCGCAGCGAGGCCTCCATTCCGAAGAACGCTGTGAAAACATCATTGAAAAAGTCGGGGACATACTGGAGAGTGCTCCAGCCGGAGGCAGCAATCAGCAGCGAGAGAAGTCCCACGATGAACGCCGCAGCATACCACACGGCGGAAACGATGAGCTTGGAGATGAGCAGCTGATGGAGGCTCACCGGCAGCGTCAGCGTGAGATAGCCCTCGTCCTTGAGCACATGGTCGCGCCAGCGGACGGCGGAGAGCACCAGCGGTGCAAACGCCAGCGCAAAGAGGCCCATCACAAAGCCGATGACCAGCAGTACGCCGATGAGCTGTAAGAGCCAGGGAATGTGCCCGCCGTTCAGGAGCAACTGAGAAAAACGCATCAGCGCCGTCAGTGCCAGCATTCCAAGAAAGACCGGCCACATGATGCGGCTCGTTGCACGGAATTCATGTTTGATCAGTTTGCTCAGCATCTAAATACCTCCCGGAAGAGCTCGTCAACGCTCTTGCCCTTTTCATCTCGAATGGTCTCCACGCTCTCGTGGAGCATGACCTGCCCCTCGCGCAGGAACACGACCTCGTCAAGGATCTGCTCGACGTCGGCGATCAGGTGCGTGGAGATGATGACCGCTGCGTCCTCGCTGTAGTTGCCGATGATCGTGCGCAGGATGTAGTCACGCGTCGCGGGGTCGACGCCGCCGATGGGCTCGTCAAGGAGATAGAGCTTGGCGTCGCGGCTCATCGTCAGGATGAGCTGCGTCTTCTCGCGCATGCCTTTGGAGAGCGTCTTAATCTTCTGTGTGCGGTCAAGGCCGAGGTTCATCAGCATCGCTTCGGCCACGCCGCGGCGGAAGTCCGAATAAAAGTCACCGTAGTAGTCAAGCGCCTGCGCGATCGTCATCCAGCCGGGCAGCGTGTTTCGGTCGGGCAGGTACGAGACGATGGCCTTCGTTGCGCGGCAGGGGGCCTTGCCTGCGATCAGAATTTCGCCCGACGTCGGCGTCAGAAGGCCGTTGGCAAGCTTGATGAGCGTCGTCTTGCCGCTGCCGTTGGGGCCGAGCAGGCCCACGATGCGCCCGGGTTCGATCGTGAGATCGATGCTGTCGAGCACCGTTTTGGCGCCGTAATTTTTTGTGAGCGCCTTGCATTCAAAAATACTCATTCTTCCTCCTCCTTAGCTCCCTGAATGAGAGCTATGACTTCGTCTCTCGTGCAGCCGAGCGTTTTCATCGAGTGGAGAAATTCTCCCACGCGCTCGTCCGCAATGCGGAGCTTGGCATTTGCGATCATGTTTTCATTTTCCGTGACGAACCGTCCCGCCGTGCGCTGGGAAAACACCAGACCGTCGCGTTCGAGCTCGGATAGCGCGCGCTGGACCGTGTTGGGGTTGACGCCCGCCTCCACCGCAAGCTCTCGCACGGAGGGGAGCTTTTCTCCCGGCGCGTAGATGCCGGAGACGATGGCCTCCGTCAACCGCTGTGTCAGCTGGGAGTAGATCGGCTGGTCATTGCGGAAGTTCCAGTCCATAGTGATCCTCCTTGTGTATCGCTGTATTAAGTAATTAGTACAATAATACATCAAGCGGCATTTGTCAATAGCCCGATGCAAAAAAGATCAAAAAAATTTCGCGGCGGAAAAAAGCCGCGAAATTGACATAAAATCCTAAAACAGATGTTGCATTTCGAGAAAAATGTGGTATCATAAATTCGAACAAATGTTGGAAGGGGCGCACAAGATGGAAAAACTGTCCAGAATGCAGCAGCGCGTATACGATTACATTGCCGAGAGCATCGCCGAACACGGCTATGCCCCCTCCGTGCGTGAAGTCGGCGAGGCGCTGGGGCTCAAGTCGCCCTCCACGGTCCATTTCCATATCAAGCACTTACAGGAGATGGGGCTCATTGAGAAGAGCGCGGGCAAGGGCCGCGCCATCACGCTCAAAAAGCAGCCACAGGCCGTTCCTGTTGCGCCGCAGCCCGTCGAGATCGACGAGCTTGCCCCGCGCCGCCGCCAGGTGCCGATCCTCGGCAATGTCGCCGCCGGTAACCCGATTTTGGCGCAGGAGTGCATCGAGGACTACCTGACGTTCGACACCGGCGGACACGATGACGAGTATTTCGCCCTGCGTGTGCGCGGCGAGTCGATGCTCGGCGTCGGCATCCTGCCGGACGACCTTGTCGTCGTCCACCGCCAGAACCTCGCGCAGAACGGGCAGATCGTCGTCGCGCTGCTTGGTGACGAGGCGACGGTCAAAACGCTCAAGCGCAAGGGCAGCGAGGTCTGGCTCATGCCCGCAAACCCCGACTACCAGCCCATCGACGGCCGCGAGAGCACGATCTTGGGCCGCGTCGTCGCCGTGGTGCGGCAGTATTAAGCGAGAAAAGCAACCGCTCCTCCGCGAATGCGGAGGAGCGGTTTTTGTTGTTACTGGGGAAAATGTGCTGTTGAGGGAAAGTGTTGAGATAAACTGAGATTTTAGATGAGTAATGCTGTACCACCAAAACTATTTGATAAGCCACCGTTCACGGTTTGGCATGATGCGAATATCACCGGAAAAACGCTCCAGAATCGTACCGTCTTGCGCCGAGCGGACTAATGTTTCTTCCCGATAGTCAGGATCCTCATACCAAATACTGAAGTAGAGCTTGTCTCCGTCGCGGAAATTAAGTGTTTCTCTACTACTGATTGCGAAACGTATCTGCTCAGGCCAGATGATCTCAAATGTACCATCATTTGGCTGCCGGGTCAGCGATAGCGGTGAGGGGTGAAGAATCAGATTGTAGCAGTCTTTCACCGCAGACAAAGGCAGCCGTACGACTTCCTGCGTTTTCTCTTGCTGATGTAAGAACCTCAGAATGTGTATCGCACTTTCTGTAAAGTTTACTACCAACAGTACGACAGACTCACCATCGAACACAGGATAGCCGAGATATTGCCCGTCCACAGGCAGCACAGGCTCATAGACCATACCATCTGGATAGTGGATAAGATATAGCCTATTGCTTTGCACAGAGTTTTTCTGCCGGAATAGTTCTTCAGCCTCATAGAGATCGCCGTGAACATAATCTGTTGCCCAGTACCATTCACTGGTTCCTCCCCGTACAAGTTCCATGTTAGTTATGCCACGTATGTCAATAGTCCGCATTAACGTATCTCTCTTTCACACGTTCCGATTTGTTTACGCCCTCATCCCTTGTCAAAGTGCACCGTCCAGCCCTCGATCCCGTAGAACGGGGAGGAGACGGTGGGGTTCAGTCCGTCGATGAGGCCGCTCGGCGTCAGGACCGACGCGGTCTTGAATGCGATGGGCGCGATGGGCGCGCTCTGGGCAAGGTAGCGGTACAGCGCGCGGGCGGTCTGATCCGTCTCATTGAGCGAGAACGCATCGAGCAGTTTGTTGCACTGCTCGTCCGCGTAGCGGCCGTAGTTCAGCGCGCCGCCGGTGCGCGCGAGGGACGAAATGTCCCAGTTCGCCGTCAGGCGCACCTCGCCGAGATACAGGTCAAAATTCCCGTTTTGCAGCGCGGTCAGATAGTCGCTCCACGGGAGTGAGCGCACGCTGACCGTCAGAACGTCGGTCGAGAGCGTGCGGCTCAGATAGTCGGCGATGGAGACCTTGAACGAGTCGCTCTCGCTGACCAGAATCGTCACCGTGCGGGGGCGGCTTTCCGTCACGCCCGCGCTTTCGAGCGCAGCGGCGAGGTCAGGCGAAGCGAGTGTCGACGCCATCTCCGTCGGATAGAGGCTGGAGTGCGGCGAGAGCGGGAAGCGCGCCGCCTCGGCGTGACCAGCGAGGTAGCCCGTCGTGATGGTCGCGCGGTCGATCGCACCCGCGAGGGCGCTGCGAAGCGACGCGTCGGAGAGCGGCGCGCGCTGTGTGTTGAAGCCGAGGTAGATCATGTTTGCCGTCGCGTAGTCGGTGAGCGCCGTGTTTGCGCTGCGAAGGTCGCCCGTGCTGCTCGTCAGGTCAGCCGAGAGCAGATGCACCTCGCGCGAGGAGAAGAGGTACGACGCCGTGTCCGCGTCCTTGACGGCGCGGAGCTCGATACGCTCGAACGGCAGCGTGACATCGCTGTGCCAGTCAGGATTCTGCTTGAGGCATGCGCCGTCGCTGTCCGTGACGAAGAGATACGGCCCCGTGCCGAGCGGCACGGTGTTCTTCTCCGAACCGGATTTGACGATGGGGATGTCAAGCAGCGCGGGGAATGCGCTGTCCGCGCGCGTGAGATTGACAATGAGCGCGCCGTTGCTCGTGCGCATCGAGGCGACGTTGGCAAAGCGCGCGCTGTAGCGCTCGCTCTCCTGCGCGCGGCGAAGCGTCGCGAGCACATCGCGTGCCGTCAGGCTGCTGCCGTCGGAAAAGCTGATGCCGTCGCGGAGGTAAAAGGTGTAGCTCGTGCAGTCATCGTTGTGCTCATAGCGGCTGCACAGCACATTTTGCGGCGCAAACGACTCGTCCAGCACGAAAAGCCCCTCGTAGAGCAGCGCGCCAAGCGTCTGCTGCATGCCGTCGGGGCAGGTGATGGGGTCGAGCGTCACGCCCTGCAAATACGGCAGTGCGAACGACGTGATCGGCGTCAGGGTGGAGGAGGTGTCCGCTTCCACCGGCGGCGTTTCCTCCCAGAAGTCGCCGCTGCTGTCGTCGCTCACATCGCCGCTCCAGCAGCCGGAGAGTGAAAGCGCGAGCGTCAGCGCGCACAAAAGCGCAGAGAGGCGGCGCTTCACAGCGCATCCTCCGTAAGGCAGATCATCGCCGCCATGCCGCCGCGCCGGTCGCCCATCGCGCGGTGCGACCAGTAGCGTTCGGGGTGGCACTTCGTGCAGTCGGGGTGTACGTCGATGCGCGAGGGGTCGATGCCCGCGCGCAGCAGCCACAGGCGGTTGATCGCCTTCAGGTCGATGTGGTATTTGTCGCTGCGCTTTTCGATGCGCTCGTCCATCGCGGGGTCGAGCAGGGCGAAAAAGGCGTCGGCCACGTCGCTGTCGGTCTCAAAGCAGCACTTGCCGATGCTCGGGCCGATGGCGGCGCGCAGTGTGTAGGGATCGGCGCCGTAGCAGCTCATCATCGACACGGCGGCCTTGAGCGCGATGCCGCTCGCCGTACCGCGCCAGCCGGCGTGCACCGCACCGATCGAACGCGAAGTCGGGTCGTAGAGCGTGATGACGCAGCAGTCCGTCCCGTAGGCGAACAGCGGCAGGTTCGGCACGTTCGTGATGAGCCCGTCGGCGTCGTAGGGACGGTCATCCCAGAGAATTTTGCCCGCGTCCGCTTCCGATGCAATGCGGACAAGGTCAGAGTGGATCTGGCGGCAGCCGACGGCGCGGCTCGCGTCAAAGCCTACGGCCTCGCCGAGACGGCGGTAGTTTTCGAGTAAGTTTTCGCTCGTGTCGCCCCTGTTGTCGGCAAAGTTGAGTGAATCGTAGGGCGCGGGGCTCACGCCGCCGTGCCGCGTCGTGAATGCATGCACCGCGCCGCTCCCCGCGGCGGTGATGACATCGGACGTGTCGTAGATGAGACCGTTTACGTTATGTTCGGTGAAAGACATCAAAAGTGCCTCCTTTTTCTGCACCAAAGGGTGCGGAGATGTCGCCGCCTGTCTCAGGCAGCGGGGGAAATGCGGCGTGTGCGCCGCAGCACCACACCCCCACCGTTTTCTTTCCGTGGAAAGAAAACGGGCGGTGTGACCGTCCAAAAGAAAGGCGTTTGCATTGCAAGCGAGCAGCTCGAAGAGCTGCAATGCTTGCCGATGCTACTTCCTGCGCGCGGCGGAGCCGCGTTTGAAGCGGCTATACGATTTGCCTCTGCTCCTACCATCCGCTGTTGCGCAGCCGTTGGCGGCTCTGCTGCCTTACGGATGCGGCACACC